>Ga0209807_1000034_pt1 | contig 58807 bp, 59 predicted proteins | sample GraSoiAngelo_154_FD_186168 | JGI IMG/M metagenome (GOLD analysis project Ga0209807, IMG submission 186168) | Grasslands soil microbial communities from the Angelo Coastal Reserve, California, USA - 14_1009_13_20cm (SPAdes) (version 2) | ecosystem: Environmental > Terrestrial > Soil > Grasslands ... | reverse complement strand
GAACGCGCTCGGGCCGGAGCTCGCGCGAGCGGGCCTGCTCCTCGTCGGTCTGGACGTGATCGGCGACTACCTGACCGAAATCAACGTGACCAGCCCCACGTGCTTCCGGGAAATCACCGAGCAGACCAGCTTCAATGTCGCCGGAATGTTCCTCGACGCTCTAGAGGCCGCCTGCTCAAGGTGACTACTTGCGTAGCTACGTAGCGTCGCGCACGGAGTCCAGCGGCAATCGCAGAGTGACGCTTGTTCCTTTGCCGCTGGCCGAGCGGATGTCAACTGTTCCGCCCAGGCCGCGCGCGCGCTGGCGCAGGTTCTCGAGTCCACGGCCCGGCGTGATGCTCGCCTCGTCGAATCCGATGCCGTCGTCCGAAACGCCGATCTGCAACGAGCTTCCGTTGATCTGAGTGCTTACCGTCACGTCGCGTGCGCGTGCATGACGCAAAGAATTGGTGAGGGCCTCCAGCACGATCCGCTGGACGGCGAGAACCGCCTTGGGCGTGAGAGAGGATAACTGCGGCAGCTCTCCCACCCGCCAGTGAAACCGCACGCCGGAATTCTCGATCGCCGCCCGCATGCGGTGGCGCACGTTGCCGAGAATCACGCCCAGATCGCCATCGGTAGGCTCCAGGGCATCCACGGCCAGCCGCAGTTCCTGCAGTGTATCGTGCAGCCGCCGTTCGACCTCCGGCAGCGCCGCTTGTCCCGATTGCACCGCGCCGAGCAGAGCGACGAGGCTCGAGCCCACGCCGTCGTGCATGTCTGCCATGATGCGCTGGCGCTCGCGGGCAAGCGCCTTCTCGCGCTCGGCCTCCTCGACTCGCGCGTAATTCGCCTCGATTTCGCGCGTCTTCTGCTCGACCCTTTCCTCCAGCTCGAGCTTCGCCCGCTCGACCGCCCCGACCGCCCGAAAATGCCGATCGATGATCGTCGCGCCGATCGCGAAAAGCACGAGCGGAATGTGAAAGTGCGCGAGCTGGAAGCTTTCGTAGTCTATCCAGCCCATCCACCACGCAAGGTCGTGCGCATTGAGCAGCACGGCGAAGACCAGCGCGGCGGCGAGCAGCCAGAACGCCCATCTGCGCCGGCGCTGCTGCGAGCGGATCAGCACGATCAGCAGGACGAAGAGCGCGGCCAGGTAGGCCACGCTCCAGTACGTGATTACCGCGCCTTGTCCGTCCTCGCCCAAGAGCCACGCGAGAGCCAGTCCGGCCAGCGTGAAAATCCACAGCTCCCCTTCGCCGACCGGCCAGCGCTGGCCCGCGACGCGCAGGCAGAGCACCAGCATCGGTGCCGCGTACGCAAAGCGCGCTGCGAAGGCAAGAGGGCCTTGGCCGAACGCGGGCGGAGTCAGCACGACGTGCAGCCAGGGGAAGGCCGCCGCGGCCCATGCGAGGGCGGTGACCGCGAACCACAGCAGCGTCGTGTCGCTGCGCTCGCGGATCCAGAAGGCCGCGGCCAGCAATCCCGAAAGCAGTGCGGCGGCGCTGAACATGAAAAAGCTCGTGACCTGCGTTGCGTACCTGCGTTCGTAGAGCGCGCGTCCCGCCGTTCCCTGTCCTAGGATGACGCGCGTCAGCCCTTGGCGGAGGTCCGGCACCGCTACGACTCTTATTTGCATGACATTCCGGCCGGGTTTCAGCAGCAGCGGGGGCACGTTCATGATGAGCGGGGGTGCCCAGTAGCGGGTGCCCGGGTCGCCGTACCCCAGGTTGCCTCCCACCCGGTAGCCGTTGAGGACAAAAAGCATCCGCCGCGCGCTGTTCCGCGGCAGATAGAGCGAAGTAGGCACACTGGCCTGCTCGGGAGAAAGGTCAAACGGGAGCCGGTACCAGCCGGGCTGCGCAGCGCCTGGCCGCGACAGGTACCAGTTGTCCGGCAGGCTCACCGGTTCCCACGGCGCATCGTCGGGCAGCGGCGATAACGCGGCGCTGCGCACGAATTCTCCGCGCTCGAGGACATGCACCACTTGAATCTGCGCGTGCGCGAAGGGGACGGCGAGCGCGAGGACGAGCCCCGCCCCGGCGGCGCATCTCATCGGATCAGCCCCAGGCGGTTCGCCTCGAACACCGCCTCGGTCTTCGAGTGCACCGCGAGCTTGCGGTAGATGCGCTTCAAGAAGGTATGCACCGTGCCGACAGATATGCCCAGCATCTGCGCGGTCTCGGCGTAGGAGAAACCGCGCGAGATGGCATTGAGAATCTCGCCTTCACGCGCGGTGAGTATGGTTTCGTCCTCCGCCCCGGCCGTCTTCGTCGGGGATTCGCGCCCGGGCGCTTGTAAGCGCTTTAGCACTTGACGCGCGATGACCGGAGAAAGCGGCGAGCCGCCGTTGCGGATGTCCTGGATGTCGAAGGCGATGTCGTGCTGCAGCGAACCCTTCAGCAGATAGCCGCGCGCGCCCGCCTCGAGCGCTGCGAGCACGTTCGCCTCGTCGCCGAAGATGCTGATGACGAGGATGTCGCAATCCGGATGCCGGCCTGCGGCAAAGCGCACCACCTCCAGACCGGAAATGTCCGGCAGCCCGAGGTCGACGAGCAGGACGTCGGGCGCACCTGAATCGAGCCCCGCCAGCGCCTCTGCGCCGGTCGCGTATTCGGCCACGAGCCGCAGCGAACCTTGCGCGCGTATCGAGGCGGCAAGCCGCGCCCGTGTATCCCGGTCGTCCTCGACCATCGCCACGCGTGCGATCGGTGCCGTCTCCGGCGCAGCGGCCATCTTCTCTCCTGTGGTCGGGCCTGACGCATAGAATACATCGCATCAACTTGTTCCCGCGAACTCATCGCCGTACCCAATTCTGGGGACGATCCGCGGCCGTACCCAATGTTGGGGATTCCACTCATGCGCTGACGGCATATCATTCGGCTGCACGATTCCGACAATAAAAGGGAGAGCGATCGATGCTGAGTATTATCCTGGCTGCAATCCAGAAATTCCTGCTGGGGCTCATATCCCTGGCGGCTCTGATCGCAATCATCGTTGGCGTCATCAGTGGGCATCCGCCCGGAAACCCGCCGACGGCGGCGAGCGCGAGCATCACAACCCTCGAGGACGCGGCGAGCGCCCCAGTCACCCCGAGCGTCAGCGATCCCGACGCCGGAGAGACCTTCACCTTCAGCATCGCCTCTCAGCCGGCAAACGGCAGCGCCGCGGTCGTGAGCAACCAGCTCATCTACACGCCGGCCTCAAACTACAACGGCCCGGACAGCTTCACGTTCCGCGCCACCGACTCCACCAATCTGAGCGTGGTGGGCACCGCTTCGGTGACCGTGCTGGCCGTCAACGATCCGCCGTCCGTTGCGGATCTGAGCATCTTCGCTACCGAGGATGCGGCGAGCGCGCCGGTGACCCCCGCGGTGATCGACCCGGACATCGGGGATACGCACACTTTCGCGATCGTGACCCAGCCCGGGCGCGGGCTGGCGAGCGTCGTCGGCAACCAGATCGTCTACACGCCCGACGCGAATTTCAACGGTCAGGACAGCTTCAGCTTTCGCGCGACCGATTCCGGCGGCCTCTCGGCGGTCGCCGCGGCAAACGTGACGGTAGCGCCGGTGGCGGACGCGCCGAGCGCCACGCACGCCGGCATCACGGCGCGCACCGCGACGCCGGGCACCGCGGTCACGCCCTTCGTCGAGGACGCGGACCTCTGGGAAACCTTCAGCCACCAGCTGCTGAGCACGCCGGCTAACGGTACCGCTTCCGTGATCGGCAACAAGCTCGTCTATGTCTCCAATCCCGGTTTCTTCGGGCCGGACAGCTTCAACTATCGCGTCACCGACAGCGCCGGGCTGACGGTCGACGGAACTGCCCTGGTGCACGTGTTCGGTTCGGGCGGCCTGTCGAGGTGCACCTCCCCGAGCATCGTAAATACCGACGGCACGCTCAATGCCCGGACCGTATCGGGGGCTTGCGGCTTCTATGGGGAGGTCACGACGCGCACCACCGAAGGGGGGACTCCGGTTATCGTCAAGTACATCGCTAATCGCCCGTCGAGCGGTAGTGCACCCAAGGCGGCGGTGCTCCTGATCGGCGGCGGCGATCTCGACATGAATATCACCGGTAACGCGACGACGGGCGCGATCGTCACCAGCGGCGGCAACTTCCTGGTGCGCACCGCGCAGCTGTTCGCCGAAGCCGGCTATCTCGCCGTCGCAATGGACCGCCCGTCAGACCGGCCGACGGCCACTCCCAGCGACACCGTGCAGAACGTCGACGAATACCGCATCTCCGTCGACCACGCAATCGATATCCTCGCCGTGCTCAGGCAAGTGAACACCGACAACCTCGACGTGTTCCTGTCCGGCACCAGCAAGGGCGCTCTCTCCGTGGTGGCGAACAACCTCATCGCCGCCGGCATCTCGCTCTCGAGCGCGGTCACCCGGAGGTCCTCCCTCTTCCCCGACAGGCTATTCATCAACGAGCCGGGCTTCCCCAGTTTGCAGCCGGGATTCGTGCGCCGTCCTGCGCACGTGTTGCTGAATACCAGCGACCTGTGCGGCGTCACCAGGCCGGTCGACTCGCAGGCACTTTTCGACAATCTGACCGCCGCCGGGGTGAACGCGGCAATCGACGCCGTGAGCGGCGGCGTGCCCGTCACGGTATTTCCCGCGCCCGACGTACGCGATGTTTGCGGAGCGCTCGACTTTCACGGTTATATGGGTATCGAGCCGACCGCAGTAGGCCGCATCACCGCCTGGCTAGACGGGCGGGTGGCGGCCCTGGCCGGAAACAGGCACCCAGATGCCGCGTTCGCCACGGTCGCAACGGCGGCTGGAGCCCAAAAGCAGGTCAATCTTTCCACACTGACTCGCGACCTCGACGGCGATTCCTTGTCTTACGCCTTGTCGCAAACCACCACGAGTCGCGGAGGTGCGGTGTCTCTCGCCGGCAATATGGTGACCTACACGCCGCCGGTCGGCGCAAGCAATGTCACCGACTACTTTGTCTACGTAGTCACCGACGGCAAAGGCGGCGTGGGCGCGGCCGTGATCGCGGTGCAAATCGGCAATTGAGGTGTGGGACTCAGGGCGAGCCCGGAGTGTTCCGCGCGAAGACCCTCAATATCGACATTCCGGTCTAGTAAGCGCCGGCGCACGGTAAACCGTTGCTCAGCGCGCCGGAGGCCTTCCGCCCGAGCTGAGGTCGTGGTTCAGACCACCAGCTGATTCCCCCTTACCGAATTTCCGCTGCCGCTGCACAATAGGCCTTTCGCTGCGAGCTCTCTTCACCGGGCTCGCAAAAGAGGCTTTCATGGTCGGAGTTCTCATCGTCGCGCACGGCGCCCTGGGCGAGGCGCTCATCCACGGCGCGAGCCACGTGCTCGGCAAGCGGCCGCTGCAGGTGCAGCAGCTCGGCGTGACCGTCCACGACCGTCCGGACGCGATCCTGCCCCATGCCCAGGAGCTCGTGCGCCAGCTCGACGCTGGCGACGGGGTGCTGGTGCTCACCGACATTCTGGGCGCGACGCCTTCGAACATCGCTACGCGCCTGCTCGAGCCCGGCAAGGTCGAAGGCCTGTCGGGGGCGAGCCTCCCCATGCTGATACGGGCGCTCACCTATCGCGACGAGCCGCTCGCCGCGGTGGTCGACAAGGCGATGAGCGGCGGGCGGGACGGCGTGGTCCAGCTGAATTCGGACGCGTGCAATGCCGCGAGCCGAAGCTGAAATCGTCAACAAGCTGGGACTGCACGCGCGCGCCGCCGCGAAGCTCACGCAGCTCGCCGGGAATTTCGCCGCGGAGGTGTGGCTGTTGCGCAACGGCCGGCGCGTGAACGCAAAAAGCATCATGGGCGTCATGATGCTCGCCGCAGGCAAGGGCAGCCGCGTCGTCATCGAAGCCGACGGCGAGGACGCGGAAAGCGCGCTCGCCGCGGTGGTTCGCCTCATCGCCGAGCGCTTCGGGGAAGAGGAGTAAGTTTCGGTGAAACCGGGCGAGAATTCCATGGCGACCGGCGCGAGCTTCACCCTGCACGGGGCGGGGGTCGCCGGAGGGATCGCGATCGGCCACGCGCACCTCGTCTCGACCGCGCGCCTGGAAGTCGCCCACTACGAGATCGCACCGCAGGGAATCGAGGCGGAGATCGCGCGCTTCGACCGCGCGATCGCGCAGGTCCGGGGCGAGCTTGCCGCGTTGCAGACGAGCGTGCCCGCCGGGGCCCCGGCGGAGATGAAGGCGATACTCAGCCTGCACGCAATGCTGCTCAACGATTCCAATCTCTCCGTTGTCCCGCGCGAGCTCATCGGCAGCCGTCGCTGCAACGCCGAATGGGCGCTGATGCTGCAGATGGACTACCTCGTCGCGCAGTTCGACGAGATGGACGATCCGTACCTGCGCGAGCGCAAGCAAGACATCGTGCAGGTGGTCGAGCGCGTGCTGAAGGCGATGCTCGGCACGGGGCACGCGCCCGCCGAGCCCTCGAGCGAGAAGGAGCTGATCGTGGTGGCGCACGACCTGTCGCCGGGGGACATGATTCTGTTCAAGCAGCACCAGTATGCGGGCTTCGTGACCGACTTGGGCGGGGTCACCTCCCACACGGCCATCGTCGCGCGGAGCCTCAACATCCCCGCGATCGTGGGCCTGCATCACGCGCGCAGCATGATCTGGGAGAACGAGCTCGTGATCGTCGACGGCCGCGAAGGCGTGCTGATCGTCAATCCCGGCGCGCGGGTGCTCGAGGAATATCGGCGGCTGCGGGGCGAAATCGAAGCCGAGCGGCAGAAGCTGAAGCGCCTGCGCACCGCGCGCTCGGCCACGATGGACGGGGTCACGGTCGACCTTCAGGCCAATATCGAGCTGCCGCAGGACGTGAAGGAGGCCAACGAAGCCGGTGCCGCAGGAATCGGCCTCTTCCGCAGCGAGTTCCTGTTCCTCAACCGGGACGATCTGCCTTCGGAAGACGAGCAGTTCGAGGCCTATCGGGAGGTCGCCGACGCGATGCACGGCCGGCCGGTCACGATCAGGACGCTCGACCTCGGAGCCGACAAGAGCATCAACGGCGCCGACCGGGGCGGCCCCAATCCGGCGCTCGGCCTGCGCGCGATACGCTTCTGTCTCGCCGAGCCGCAGATGTTCCTGACCCAGCTCCGCGCGATCCTGCGCGCCTCCCGCTACGGAAAGGTACGCCTGCTCATTCCGATGCTCGCCCACGCGCACGAGGTCGAACAGACGCTCGCCGCCGTGCGGCAGGCGAAGGAAATGCTGGACGACCAAAAGGTCCCGTACGACCGGCGCATACAGATCGGCGGCATGATCGAGGTGCCGGCCGCGGCGCTGTCCCTGAGATATTTCATCAGCAAGCTGGATTTTCTTTCGATCGGCACCAACGATCTGATCCAGTACACGCTCGCGATCGATCGCACTGACGATACGGTGGCGCACCTGTACGACCCGCTGCACCCGGCGGTGCTGCAGCTCATCGCGCAGACCATCCGCAGCGCGAAGCGCGCCAAGACTCCGGTGGCCGTGTGCGGGGAAATGGCGGGCGATGCGGCCATGACGCGTCTGCTGCTCGGCTTCGGGCTGCGCGAGTTTTCGATGCATCCGGCGCAGCTGCTCGCGATCAAGCAACAGGTCCTGCGGACCCGGGTCCGGGAGGTCGAGGAGCCGGCCGCGCGCGTCTACCGCGCGCTCGACCCCGGAAGGGCGCGCGCATTGCTCGCCAAGCTCAACGCCTGAGTTGCGGCCGGCGACCCTCCCCCTGTAGAGCGATGCTGCGAGAAGTTCTCGTCGTCGAGCAGAACAACCCCACGCTCAAGCGCCGCTGGTTCGAGAGCGATTACTTCGACCTGTTCATCTGGCAGGATCCGGGCGGGGCTTTCGTCCGATTCCAGCTGTGCTACGACGTCGAGTTGAACGAGCGCGCCCTGGTCTGGAGCGATCCCGAGGGCTTCTACCACGACGGCGTGGATCACGGCGAGGGCATGGACGTCGGGGTCGGGCAGGCGCCGATCCTGGTGCGCGACGGAAAATTCGATTCGGGAACCGTCGTTCCGCGCTTCGAGCGCGAGGCGGCCCAGATGCCTGCCGACGTGCGCGATTTCGTCCTCGCCAAGATGCGCGCTCACCTGATCGAGCTTCACCGGCAGAAAATGGGCCGCAAGCGCGTGCGCCGCGAGCGCTGGCAGCAGCGCAAACTCCGGTTGAAAGCGTCTCCGGGGAATTGACGCCGCGGCCGCGCTGAGGTAAGTTCTTCCTTCGCGCCGATTTGATCATCAGCTTGCAGGCGCCGCTCGCCGATCGGCGGGCGACAAACAAATATTGCTAAAGCGAGGGCGACCCGTTTAGCAGGCAGGCTAAGCGGGTTTTTTATTTATGGCGCCAAGAGACGGGACAGAGCCGCGATCGGTCGGCGCGGTCAGGCCGCAAACGCTGAGCTTCACCGAACCGCTCCGCTTTCGCAGCGGCGCGGTTCTGGATTCGTACGATCTCGTCTACGAGACCTACGGGACGTTGAACGCGGCGAGATCGAACGCCGTGCTCGCCTGCCACGCTCTCAACGCGGCGCACCACGTGGCCGGCTACTACGCCGACGACCCGGACAGCCTCGGCTGGTGGGACAACATGATCGGGCCCGGCAAGCCGGTGGACACCGAGAAGTTCTTCGTCGTCGGGGTGAACAACGTCGGCGGCTGCTTCGGCTCGACCGGCCCGAAGAGCATCGATCCCAAATCCGGGAAGCCCTACGGCTCCTCGTTCCCCGTCGTCACGGTCGAGGACTGGGTGGACGCGCAGGCGAGGCTCGCCGACCGGCTGGGCATCGCTTCCTTCGCCGCCGTGATGGGAGGGAGCCTCGGCGCGATGCAGGCGCTGCAATGGACGATCAGCTATCCGGATCGCATCCGCAACGCCATCGTCGTCGCGGCCGCGCCCAAGCTCTCGGCGCAGAACATCGCCTTCAACGAGGTGGCGCGCCAGGCGATCACCACGGACCCGGATTTCCACGGCGGCGACTACTACGAGCACGGCGTGGTGCCGCGCCGGGGCCTGCGTCTTGCGCGCATGATCGGCCACATCACGTACCTGTCCGATGACGCGATGATGGAGAAATTCGGCAGAGCACTCCGCGCGGACTCGATTCAGTTCCACTTCGACGTCGATTTCGAGATCGAGTCCTACCTACGCCACCAGGGCGACAAGTTCTCCGAGTATTTCGACGCCAACACCTATCTGCTGATCACGCGCGCGCTCGACTATTTCGACCCGGCAGCCGCGCACGGCGACGATCTGTCGCGGGCGCTCGCCGCCGCACGCGCCCGGTTTCTGGTGGTGTCGTTCACCTCGGACTGGCGTTTCGCGCCGTCGCGCGCGCGAGAGATCGTCAAGGCGCTCCTCGACAACCGCTGCGACGTGTCCTACGCGGAGATCGACGCGCCGCACGGGCACGATGCGTTCCTGCTCGACGACGCACGCTACCACGCGCTCGTGCGCGCTTATTTCGACGGCGTCTTCGAGCGCGTATGACCGGGCAGGAAGAAGGCGCCCTTTCGGGCCGCTCCGATTTCCAGGCGATCGCCGCCTGGGTCAGGCCGGATTCGACCGTTCTCGACCTCGGCTGCGGAGACGGCCTGCTGCTGAAATACCTGAAGCAAACCCGCAACGCCCGCGGCTACGGAATCGACATCGCCGACGCCAACGTGCTCGCCTGCGTGAAAAACGGCGTGAACGTCATCCAGAGCGATCTGGAGCGGGGTCTCGCGGGTTTCGACGCCGGGTCTTTCGATTGCGTGATCCTGTCGCAGACGCTGCAGGCAGTGCGCCGCACCGAGGAGATCCTGCTCGAGATGCTGCGCGTCGGGCGCGAGGCGATCGTCTCGTTCCCGAACTTCGGGCGCTGGGACCTGCGGCTGCAGATCGCCCTTGGAAGAATGCCGGTGTCCGCCGAGCTGCCCTACGAGTGGTACAACACGCCCAACGTGCATCTGTTTACGATCGCGGACTTCGAGTCGTTCTGCTCGGGCCACGGCATCCGCGTGCTCGAACGCGTCACGCTGCACCGCGGCCGGCCCGTCAGGACGCTTGCGAACTTCTTCGGCAGCCTCGCCGTCTACCGCTTCGAGAAGCGGCGCTAGTGCCTTACGACGTCGTCATCGTCGGCGGCGGACACAACGGCCTGGTCTGCGCCTGCTATCTCGCCGGCGCCGGCCTGAAAGTAAGGGTGCTCGAGCGCCGCGCGCTCGTCGGCGGCGCCGCGGTCACCGAGGAGTTCGCACCAGCCTTTCGCAACTCGACGGCGGCCTATACGGTGAGCCTCCTCAATCCCAAGGTGATCCGCGAGCTGCGGCTCGCCGAGCATGGATTGAAGATCGTCGAGCGCCCGTTCGCCAATTTTCTCCCTCTTCCGGACAGACGATGCTTCAGGCTCGGTCCGACCACCGCCGACACGCAGAAGGAGCTCTCCCGCTTCTCGCGGCGCGACGCCGAGCGCCTGCCCGACTACTACCGGACGATCGAGGAGGCGGCCGACACGCTGCGCGGACTCGTCCTCGAAACACCTCCCAACCTCGGCATGAGCTGGCGCAGCGGCTTGCGCGCGCTCGCGCTCGGCGGAAAGTTGGCGCTCCTTTCGCGCCGCTCACAGCGCGATCTGTGGGAGATCGTCACGAAGAGCGCGGGCGAGCTGCTCGACTGGTGGTTCGAGAGCGATCCGATCAAGGCGGTGTTCGGATTCGATTCGCAAGTCGGGCACTTCGCGAGCCCTTACTCGCCCGGCTCCGCCTACGTGCTGCTGCACCACGCGTTCGGCGAGGTGAACGGCAAGCGCGGAACCTGGGGACACGCGCTCGGAGGCATGGGCGCGGTGAGCGAGGCGATCGCGAGGGAAGCGTGCGCGCGCGGCGTGGAGATCACGACCGGAGCCGAAGTGCTCGCCGTGCGGGTGAAAGGCGGCCGCGTCTCAGGCGTCGTGCTCCGGGATGGAACCGAGATCGAGGCGGGCGCGATCGCAGGCGCGGTCAACCCGAAGCTTCTCTATCTCAAGATGCTCGAACCGGGCGTGCTCGACGCCGAGTTCCGCTCGAGAATCGAGCGCTGGCGCTGCGCCTCGGGGTCGTTTCGCATGAACGTTGCGCTCTCGGAGCTGCCGGATTTCACCTGCGCACCGGGGAAAAGCGCCCAGCCGCACCACAGCTCAGGGATCATCATCGCGCCTTCGCTCACGTACATGGAGCGCGCCTACTTCGACGCGCGCACCGTCGGCTTCTCGCGCGAGCCCATCATCGAGATGTTGATCCCGAGCACCGTCGATCCGAGCCTCGCGCCGGCGGGACGACACGTGGCGAGCCTTTTCTGCCAGCACTTCGACCCGGTGCTGCCCGGCGGCCGCAGCTGGGACGATGCGAGAGAAGCAGCCGCCGACGCCATCGTCGAAACAGTGAACCGCCACGCACCGAATTTCAAGGCGAGCATCCTCGCGAGAAAAATCCTCTCGCCGCTCGACCTCGAGCGCGAATTCGGCCTGATCGGCGGCGACATCTTCCACGGAGCGCTCACCCTCGACCAGCTTTTCTCGGCGCGGCCGGTGCTCGGCTACGCCGATTACCGCTCGCCCGTGCCCGGGCTGTATCTGTGCGGTGCCGGCGCGCATCCGGGCGGAGGCGTCACCGGAGCTCCGGGGCACAACGCGGCGCGCGAGATCTTGAGGGACTTCCGGCGCCAACGCAGAGCTAGATAGTCCGTGAGACTCTGCTGGTCCAGCCCGAGCTCGGGCAGCGACACGGCGCTTATCTATGGCCCTTCTGGGCTACTTCACTAGTTCACTAGCGGGAGAATGATTTTCTCGACTTTGGTGTAGCTCTTTAGCTACAATTGTCGCTCTTTAGCTACAGTGATGGAGAGTGCCGGATGAATGAAGAGCTGACTTGGAAGGTCAGGCAGGAAGCCGATTCAAAAGCATGCTTCTACTGGAGAAAAGATGGACAACTCGTGCGGTCTGCTGAATTCACGCAGTCCGAGCTTGAAGTCGAGTGCGAGCGGCTGTGCGCAGCCGGAACAGATATGACGCAGTTTGTGCTCGCACTAAAGCTGCTCGCTCTTTCTCGGGACTCCTAACAAGAAATAGGCGTTCAGTTATCCCTCAGGGGGTCGCCGCGACTTCCGCGCGCTCAATCTCCTCGCGCAGCAGCCAGACGAACGCGAGCCCGGGGAGCGCGACGACGAAAGCCAAGAGAAAGAACGTCGCCCATGACAGCCCCAGGTACTTCGGGTCGGTGGCGTAGCCGGCGGCCGGACCGACGTACACGCGCCCGAAGGAGGCGAGCGCCGAGAGCAGCGCGTATTGCGTGGCGGTGAAGCGATGGTCGCACAGCGCCATCAGCAGCGCGACGAACGCCGCCGTGCCCATGCCCCAGGCGATATTCTCGAAGCCCACCGCAAACACCATGATCGGATAGCTCTTGCCGACGAGCGCGAGCCACATGAAAGTCAGTATCGACACCGCCTGCAGGACACCGAACCCCATGAGCGCGCGATAGAGGCCCAGCCTCACCATCAACGCCCCGCCGAAGAGAACCCCGACGATGGTCGAGGCAAGGCCGACCGCCTTGTTCACTAAGCCTACGTCGTCCAGCGAAAACCCCGCGCCGCGCAAAAGGAACGCGGTGGTGAGCGAGCCGGCGAATGCGTCGCCGAGTTTGTACAGCACGAGCAGCACCAGGATCCAGCCGGCTCTGGGCCGCGAGAAGAATTCGCGCAAGGGTTCGACGACCGCCTCGCGCAAGGTCCTGGGCGCCGCAGGCGCGGTGGAAGGCTCCTCGCCCCAGAACGCGGCGAAGACCCCGACCGCCATCAGGGCCGCCATGAGCAGATAGGTGTTGCGCCAGCCGAGCGCCGGGATCCAGCCCGAGCCCGCGACGAGCACCAGCGCGAGCGCTCCGGAGACGAGCATCGCCAGGCGGTAGCCGACCACGCCCAGCGCGCCCGCGAGCCCGCGCTCCTCGCGGCTCACCACGTCGGTTCTGTACGCATCGACCACGATGTCCTGCGACGCCGAGGCAAAGGCGACGAAGAGCGCGAGCCAGGCGATCGCCGTGAGATTCGAGCGCGGCGACAGGAACGCCATCCCCGCGATCCCCGCGGCGAGCGCGAGTTGCGTCAAGAGCAGCCATCCGCGGCGGCGCCCGAGAAAAGGCGGCACGAAGCGGTCCATCGCCGGCGCCCACAGGAATTTCCAGACGTAGGGAAGGCCGACCAGCGTGAAGATTCCGATGGTCGACAGGTCCACGCTTTCGACCGTCATCCACCCTTGCAAGGTGCCGCCGGTCAGCGCGAGCGGCAGCCCCGAGGAGAACCCGAGCGCGAGGATGACGGCGAGGCGCGGGCTGCGGAAGACCTCGAGATAGGACGTAGACATCAGAGCTTCGCGTCGTAGTCTATCGTCAACGGCGCGTGATCGGAGAAGCGCTTCGTCTTGTAGATACGCGCCTTCCTCGCCTTGGCGGCGATTCCCGGCGTCGCGATATGGTAGTCGATGCGCCAGCCGACGTTCTTCTTCCAGGCCTGGCCACGATTCGACCACCAGGTGTACTGCCGCGGCCTTGGATCGACTTTGCGGAACACGTCCACCCAGCCGACTCCGTCGAAAGTCTCGCTGAGCCAGGCGCGCTCCTCGGGGAGGAATCCCGAGTTGTTGCGGTTTCCGCGCCAGTTCTCGAGGTCGATCTCCTTGTGCGCGATGTTCCAGTCGCCGCACAGGACGAACTCCCTGCCGCCCGCCCTGAGACCCTTCAGCACCGGCATGAATTCGTCGAGAAAACGGAACTTCGCCTGCTGCCTCTCCTCCGAGCTCGACCCCGAGGGCAGGTATACCGACACCACGGAAAGCGCGCCGAAATCCGCTCGAAGGAACCTTCCCTCGGGGTCGAACTCGCGGCTGCCAAAACCGCGGGACACGCTCTCCGGTTCCGCCCTTGAGTACAGCGCGACGCCGCTGTAGCCCTTTTTCGTCGAGCAGCAATCGTAGTAGGCGCGATACCCCTTGGGAACGAGCGCGAGGCCCGCGAGGTCCGCTTCCTGCGCTTTGACCTCCTGCACGCACACCACGTCGGCACGCTGACGCGCGAGCCAGCGCGGAAAGCCCTTGGCGAGCGCCGAGCGGATGCCGTTGAGGTTGAGCGTGATAATGCGTAACATTCCGCGAATTCTCTCCGAAAAAAGCGGAGCAAGGGCAACTTTAGAGGATCGCTCATCATGCGCGGCCGCACAGTGATGTTACTCTGCTGCACGCTGCTCGCCGCCGCTCCCGCAGCGGCGCAGGAGCGCATGTACAAGTGCGTCGACGCAAGGGGCAAGGTCTATTACACGCAGGTGCCGCCTCCGGAGTGCCTGGGTCGCGACACGCAGGAGCTGAACAAGTCGGGCACGCTGATACGCAAGAACCCGGCCGTAATCCCTCTGACCCCAGCGCAGGAGCAGGCGCGCGAAGCCGAGCGCAGGAAGAAACTCGAGGACGAAGAGCGATCCAGGGAGGAGCGCCGCAAGAACCTCGCGTTGCTCAACACCTATTCCAGCGAAAAGGACATCGAGGACGCGCGCACCCGCGCCCTCGCGGAAGCGCAGGGCGGGATCGAGGACACGGAAAGGAGCATCGCCGGGGCGCAGAAGCGCCGGCAGGAACTGGAATCGGAAAAAGAGTTTTACGTGAAGAAGCCGATGCCGTTCAAGCTCAAACAGGAAATCGCCAACAACGAGATCCAGATCAGGAACCAGACCGTTCTGCTCGACGCGAAAAAGAAGGAGATCAGCAGGATCAACGCCAAGTACGACGCAGACAGGCGCCGCTACGTCGAGCTGACCGGTGGGAAAGCCGGGTCCCAGAAGCGGTAGATTCCTTCGGCTAACCGGCCAGCTTCCGCTTCAGAATCTCGTTCACCTGCGCAGGATTCGCCTTGCCCTGGGTCGCCTTCATCACCTGGCCGACGAGGGAGTTGAACGCCTTTTCCTTCCCGGCTCGGTAGTCTTCGACCTGCTTTGGATTCGCGGCGATCACCTGGTCGACGATTTTTTCGATCGCGCCGGCATCGCTGATCTGTTTCAGGCCGCGCTTCGCGATGATCGCATCGGCGTCACCCTCGCCATTCGCCATTCCGTGCAGAATCTCCTTCGCCACGTTCGCGGAGATCGTGCCGTCTTTGATACGGTCCAACAACTTCGCAAAAGCCTTGCCGCTTATGAGGAGTTGCGAAAAATCGATGCCGCGATCGTTGAGAAGCGCCGACAGCTCCCCCGTAATCCAGTTCGCGACCGTCTTGGGAGCGGGGCCTTCGAGCGACCGGCAAACGAGTTCGAAGTATTCGGCCTTTTCGCGGGTATCGGTGAGCAGACTGGCATCGTAGAGCGACAAAGCGTACTCGATCTGGTAACGCTTTCGCTTCGCTTCCGGCAGCTCGGGCAATTTCGCCTTGATCTCCCCCATCCACTTTTCCGAGACCTCAAGCGGGGACAAATCCGGATCGGGGAAATAGCGGTAGTCGTGCGCCTCCTCTTTGGTACGCATCGCGCGCGTTTCGTCGCGGTCGGCATCGTAGAGCCGCGTCTCCTGGACGATTTTTCCGCCGTCATCGAGAATATCGATCTGGCGCTTCGCCTCGAACTCGATCGCGTGCTCCAGGAACCGGAACGAGTTGAGGTTCTTGATCTCGGCGCGCGTGCCGAGCGGGCCGCCCGGTCGCCGCACCGAGACATTGGCGTCGCAGCGGAACGAGCCTTCCTGCATGTTGCCGTCACAAATCCCGATCCAGCGGACCAGGGAATGCAGCGTTTTTGCGTACGCGACCGCCTCCTCCGCCGAGCGCATGTCGGGCTCGGAGACGATTTCCAGCAACGGCACGCCCGCCCGGTTCAGATCGATCCCGCTCGAGTCCCGGAAGGCTTCGTGCAGCGACTTGCCGGCGTCCTCTTCGAGATGGGCCCGCGTGAGGCGAACCGCTTTCTCCCCGCTCTTCGTCAGGATCCTGATTTCCCCCCCTTTGACGATGGGAAGCTCGTACTGGCTGATCTGGTAGCCCTTGGGCAGATCCGGGTAGAAATAGTTTTTCCGCGCGAAGACCGAACGGCGATTGATCACGTTTTCTCCGCCGACCGCGAGCCCGAAGCGGATCGCGCGCTCGACCGCATCTTTGTTGGCAACAGGCAGCACCCCGGGCAGCGCGATATCCACCGCGCTCGCCTGCGTGTTGGGCGCCGCGCCGAAGGCGGTCGACGCGCCGGAGAACATCTTCGACTGGGTCGAGAGCTGGGCGTGCGTCTCCAGGCCGATGACGATTTCCCAGTTCATGGCCGAATCCCGCCGGGCTCGCGCTGGTGCCAGTCCGTCGCCTTCTGGTACTGGTGGGCGAGGTTGAGCATCCTCGCTTCGCTGAAGTAGTTCCCGACGATGTGCAGACCCACCGGAAGATCGTCCTTCCCGAACCCGCACGGGATCGACATCGCGGGCAACCCGGCGAGGTTGGCGGGGATGGTATAGATGTCGTTCAGGTACATCTGCACCGGGTCCGCGGCCTTGGCGCCGATTTTGAAGGCGACCGTGGGCGCGGTCGGCCCCACGATGAGGTCGCATTGCTTGAACGCCGCCACGAAGTCGTCTGCGATCAGCCGACGGATCTTCTGCGCCTTGAGGTAGTAGGCGTCGTAGTAGCCGTGCGAGAGCACGTAGGTCCCGATGAGGATGCGGCGCCTGACTTCGGCGCCGAAGCCTTCGGCGCGCGTGCGGAAATACATGTCGGCGAGGTCACGGTATTCCTTCGCGCGATGGCCGTAGCGCACGCCGTCGAAGCGCGACAGGTTCGACGAGGCCTCGGCCGGCGCGATGACGTAGTACGCGGGCACGGAGAGGCCGCTCGAGGGCAGGTTGACCGGAACACGTTTCGCGCCGAGCTTCTCGAGCTGCGCGAGTGCCGCTTCGATCGCCTTACCCACTTCGGCGGCGAGTCCACCGCCGAAGTGCTCCTTGGGCACGCCGACACGAAGACCCGCCAGCGGTCTGTCCAATTCGCGGCGGTAATCCTCGGCAGCGCGCTCGACCGAGGTCGAATCGCGCTCGTCGAACCCCGCCATCACGTTCAGAAGCAGCGCAAGGTCCTCGGCGCTCTTCGCGATCGGTCCTCCCTGATCGAGGCTGGAGGCGAAAGCGATCATGCCGTACCGAGACACCAGACCGTAAGTCGGCTTCAGCCCCGACACACCCGAGAGCGCAGCGGGCTGGCGGATCGATCCGCCGGTATCGGTGCCGGTGGCAGCGGGCGCCATGCGCGCGGCAATCGCCGCCGTCGACCCGCCCGAGGAGCCGCCGGGCACGTACGCCGGACCCCAGGGATTTTTCACCGGTCCGTAGAACGAAGTCTCGCTAGAGGATCCCATCGCGAACTCGTCCATGTTGGTCTTGCCGAGAATCACCGCCCCCGCAGCGTTGAAGCGTTCGATCACGTGCGCGTCGTACGGGCTCACGAAGTTAGAAAGCATTTTCGAGCCGCAGGTGGTGCGCCAGCCCTTCGTAACGAAGATATCCTTGTGCGCGACCGGAATCCCGGTCAGCGGCTTCGCGTCGCCCTTCGCGATACGTTCGTCCGCCGCGAGCGCCTGGGCAAGGCTTTTCTCGGCATCGACGGTGATGAACGCGTTGAGCGCACCGTTCAGTCTCGAGGTGCGATCGAGGAAGAGCTGGGTCAGCTCTGCGCTCGAGATTTTCTTCTGCGCGAGCGCGGCGGACAGCTCATTGAGAGAGGCGTTGAGCATGGGACCCAGGATTCGGGCTGAATCCCGCTACTCGATCACTTTCGGAACGAGATAGAGCCCCTGCTCCACCTGAGGCGCCAGCGACTGGAAACCTTCCCGCTGGTCCCGTTCGGTCACGGCGTCGTCGCGCAGGCGCAATTTGAGGTCCTGACCGTGCGACATCGGCTCGACCCCCTCGGTGTCGACTTTCTGCATTCTCCCGATCAGCTCGAAGATGTCGTTCAGCTGCACCAGGACCGTCCGGGCTTCCGCGTCGCTGACGCCGATTCGGGCCAACTGGGCGATGCGACGGACTTCGTCTAAGGACAGCGGCATGAAAAATCGCTTAAAACGGAAAATTATTTGCTGTATTATAGCGCAACCGAGAACCCTCTTTCCTAAGGAAATCAGCAGGATGTTCGGCTTTTTGCGTGGATATTTTTCAGACGACATGGCGATTGACCTGGGCACGGCCAATACGCTGATTTACGTGCGGGGCAAAGGCATCGTGCTCGACGAGCCTTCGGTCGTGGCGATCCGCCAGGAAGGCGGCCCCAACTCCAAGAAAACCATTCAGGCGGTCGGCAAGGAAGCGAAGATGATGCTCGGCAAGACGCCGGGCAACATCATCGCGATCCGGCCGATGAAGGACGGCGTGATCGCCGATTTCACCGTCACCGAGCAGATGTTGAAGCAGTTCATCAAGAAAGTGCACCAGTCGCGCCTGTTCTCGCCTTCACCGCGCATCATCATCTGCGTGCCCTGCGGCTCGACGCAGGTCGAGCGGCGTGCGATCCGCGAGGCCGCGATAGAGGCGGGCGCGAGCCAGGTGTTCCTGATCGAGGAACCGATGGCCGCCGCGATCGGCGCCGACCTGCCGGTGGCCGAAGCCACGGGCTCGATGGTGGTCGACGTGGGCGGCGGGACCACCGAAGTCGGCGTGATCTCGCTCGGCGGCATGGTCTACTCGGGCTCGGTGCGCGTCGGCGGGGACAAGTTCGACGAAGCCATCGTCAACTACATCCGCCGCAACTACGGCATGCTGATCGGAGACACCACCGCGGAGAACGTCAAGAAGGAGATCGGCTCGGCCTTTCCCGGGTCGGAAGTGCGCGAAATGGAAGTGAAGGGCCGCAACCTCGCGGAGGGCATCCCGAGGAGCTTCACCATTTCCTCGAACGAGATCCTGGAAGCGCTCACCGAGCCCCTCAACCAGATCGTGGGCGCGGTGAAGTCGGCGCTGGAGCAGACTCCGCCCGAGCTGGGCGCGGACATCGCCGAAAAAGGCATGGTGCTCACCGGCGGCGGGGCGCTCTTGCGCGACCTCGATCGCCTCCTCATGGAAGAAACGGGGCTGCCCGTGATCGTCGCCGATGATCCGCTCACCTGCGTCGTGCGCGGCTCGGGCAAGGCGCTGGAAAGGATGGATAAGCTGGGGAGCATCTTCGCAAGCGAATAGATGGACTACCAGCCGCCGCCGTTTTTCAGCCGCGGTCCCGCGCCGCTCGTCCGCCTGGGGTTTTTCGTGTGTCTCGCGGTTCTCCTGATGGTGCTGGACGCGCGTTTCCGGTACGCGGAGTCCCTGCGTCAGGTCATCGCCTTGCTCGCGTACCCGCTGCAGCGCGTCGCGCTCGCTCCGGGGGAGATGTTCGGCGCCGCCGCCGGATTTTTCACGACGCAGGTGTCGCTCAAGCAGGAGAACGAGCAGCTCAAGGCGAAGCAGCTGCAGGCGGCGAACGAGCTGCTGACAGTCCAGGCGCTGCGCTCCGAAAACGCCCAGCTGAGGCGCTTGCTCGAGGCGCGCGAGCGTCTGCCGCGCGAGTCCACGCTGGCGGAGATCCTCTACCAGGGGCGCGATCCTTTCTCGCGCAAGGTGATCGTCGACAAGGGCCGCCAGCAGGGCATCCAGCCGGGACAGGCGGTCATCGACGACCTCGGCGTAATCGGGCAGGTGACGCGCGTGTATCCGCTGCTCTCGGAGGTGACCTTGATCACGGACAAGGAGCAGAGAACCCCCGTACAGGTCGTGAGGAACGGCCTGCGCGCCATCGTCTACGGCGGCGGCGACAGAGGTACGCTCGAGCTGAGCTACATGGCGACGAACGCGGACGTGCTTGCCGATGACGTCCTCGTGACCTCGGGCATCGACGGCACCTATCCGCCGGGCCTCCCGGTGGCGAAGGTGTCGCGCATCGAGCAGGACGCCGCCTACTCTTTCGCCAAGATCACATGCGTGCCCACCGCCGGGACTGAACAGAACCGGCAGGTGCTCGTGCTGTCCCGGGAAATGAACCTCCCGACCCCGCCGGTGGAAACGGAATCCGCGGCGGGCAAGCCCCCCAAGCCAAAGCGCTCCAGAGGCCGCGAATGAGCGCGAGGGAGAGTTAGTGTCCTTCTACGAGCAGCCGCAGCGCATCCTCTTGCCGGCGAAGGTGGGCTACATGGCGCTCACCCTCGTGCTCGCCTTGCTGTTCAACCTGCTGCCGTGGCGCGACGTCACGGGGCTGCCCGACATGGTCGCGCTCGTGCTCACCTTCTGGTGCGTGCATCAGCCCCGCAAGATGGGGATCGGCATCGCGTGGTTCGTGGGACTCGTGATGGACGCGGGCGACAGCGCGCTCCTCGGCCAGCATGCCTTCGCGTACGCTTTTCTCGCCTTTGCCGCAGTCAGCCTGCACCGGCGCATCCTGTGGTTCTCGCCCTGGCGACAGGCAGCGCACGTGCTGGTATTGCTGCTCTTGAGCCAGGCGCTAATGCTCGCCGTGCGGCTCGTGGCGGGCGGGGTTTTCCCGGGATTGGCGTATTTCGCGGGGACCCTCATTGCCGCGGCCTTGTGGCCTACCGTGAGCTTTCTGCTTCTGCTGCCGCAGCGCAGGCCCGAGAGCGTGGACGAGAACCGGCCGATCTGAAGACTCATGCGTCTCGCCGAGATCCGGGACACCAAGCGCGACCTGTATTACTTCCAGCTGCGCCTGGGCGTCGCCGGAGTCGTTGTGCTCGCCGCATTCACGGTACTGTTCGGGCGCTTTTTCTACCTGCAGGTGATCCAGCACCAGTACTACGATACCAAGGCCGAGGACAACCGCATTTCGATCGTGCCGAATCCGCCCAACCGCGGGCTCATCCTTGACCGCAACGGCGTGGTCCTCGCCCGCAACTACTCCGCATATACGCTGGAGCTCACCTTCAGCAAGATCGCGGATCTCGAGCGCACGATCGACCAACTCGCGGCCATCGTCGACATCCAGCCCAAGGACCGCCGGCGCTTCCAGCGTCTGAGGGACGAAAGCAAGGGACGCGACACCTTGCCGATCCGCAATCGCCTCACCGACGAGGAAGTCGCCAAGGTCGCGGTCAACCGTTACCGCTTTCCGGGGGTGGATATCAAGGGCAGACTCTTCCGCCAGTATCCCCTCGGAGAGGTCGCTTCGCACGTGGTGGGTTACATCAGCCGCATCGACGACCGCGACCTCGAGCGCATAGAGGAGAGCGATCAGTCGGGCAATTACAAAGGCACCGACCACATCGGGAAAACGGGTCTGGAGCAGCGTTACGAGAGCGCGTTGCACGGCACTACCGGCTTCGAACAGGTCGAGACCGACGCGGGAGGGCGCATCATGCCCGGCAAGAACGTGCAAAAGCTCGCACCGCGCACGCCGCCGGTGCCGGGAAATAACCTGGCGCTCACCCTCGACATTCGCCTGCAGGAAGCCGCCGACCGCGCTTTCGGAGAAAACCGCGGGGCGCTCGTAGCGATCGAGCCTGCCACGGGGGGAGTACTCGCCTTCGTATCCAAGCCCGGCTACGACCCGAATCTCTTCATCGACGGCATCGACCCGGCAAGCTGGGACGCGCTCAACAATTCTCCGGACAAGCCGCTCAATGATCGCGCCCTCACCGGACTGTATCCGCCGGGGTCGACCTTCAAGCCCTACATGGCGCTCGCCGCGCTCGAGCTGGGCACACGCACGCCTTCGCAGACGATCTTCGATCCCGGCTACTTCGTATTCGGAAACAATCGATTCCGCGACGCCACCGCGGGCGGCCACGGCGTCGTGGACATGTACAAGTCGATCGTCGTGTCCTGCGACACCTACTACTACATGCTCGCCAACGACCTCGGCATCGACAACATCGCGCGCTTCATCGGCCAGTTCGGGTTCGGGAGCCGCACCGGAATCGATATCGAAGGCGAGTTCGTGGGCGTGCTGCCCTCTCCGGAATGGAAGGTCAAGCGCTTCAAGAATCCGGCGCAGCAACGGTGGTTCCCGGGCGAGACCATCAGCGTGGGCATCGGGCAGGGCTACAACTCCTACACCCCCCTGCAGCTCGCGCAGGCCGTCGCAACCCTCGCCAACGACGGGGTGATGTTCCGTCCGCATCTCGTCGACTATATCGAGAACCCGATCACGGGCGAGCGCACTCACGTCGAGCCCGAGGCCTCCAAGACCATAGCGCTCAAGGCCCGGAACCTGGAAGTGGTGAAGCGCGCCATGGTCGGGGTCAACAAGGAAGGCACGGCGGCGCGCGCCTTCGCCGGCGCGGGCTACGTGAGCGCGGGCAAGACGGGCACCGCTCAGGTCGTGGCGCTCAGCAAGAACGAGAAATACTCCGAGGCGACGGTTGCCGAGCATCTGCGCGACCATGCGCTCTTCATCGCCTTTGCGCCCGCGGAGAATCCGCGGATCGCGCTCGCGGTGCTGGTGGAGAACGCCGGTTTCGGAGCGCGCTCGGCCGCACCCGTCGCGCGCAAGGTGCTCGACTACTATCTGCTCGGCAAGCGAGTCGACAAGCCGGTGGAAACGGCGCACCCGCCCGCCAGGCGCACCGACAAGCCGGCGGGACCCGCTCCCGCCCTCGGCGAGCCCGCCGACGCGCCGGCGGAGGCCGCTCCCGCGCCGAAGGAGGACGAGGCCAATGATTAGACGCCTCCTCGAGCGGCTCACTGCCAAGATCGACGGGCCGCTGTTCGCCCTCGTCGCCTGTGTGCTCGCGCTCGGCCTCGCCACGCTCTACAGCGCCGCCTACCAGGCGCCAGGGCGCGTCGGCGCGCAAGCTCTCAACGTGCTCCTGGCGCTCGTGCTGATGTGGGTCGCTGCGCAAATTCCGCCGCAGGTATTCATGCGCTACGCTCTTCCCGCCTTCGTGCTGGTCCTCGTGATGCTCGCCGGCGTCGCCTTGTTCGGCGACGTGAGGAACGGCGCACGCCGATGGCTTCCCCTGGGATTCGCCAGCGTCCAGCCTTCGGAGCTCATGAAGGTCGCGATGCCGCTCATGCTCGCCCGGTATTTTCACCGGCACGAAGCGGCGCTGCGACTGCGCGAATACGTGGTCGCCTTCGCGCTGCTCGCGGTGCCGACCGCGATGATCGCGCGCCAGCCCGATCTGGGAACGGCGCTGCTCGTCGCAGCCGCCGGCTTCTACGTCATCTTTCTCGCGGGCCTTTCGTGGAAGGTGATCGCGGGCGGTTCGGCCGTGGTCCTTGCGAGCCTGCCGGTGCTGTGGGGCGTGCTGCACGACTACCAGCGCAGGCGTTTTCTCACGCTGATCGATCCGTCGTCCGATCCGCTCGGCGCGGGCTACCACATCATCCAGTCCACCATTGCGGTGGGCTCCGGGGGCATCACGGGCAAGGGCTGGCTGGGGGGCACCCAGACGCACCTCGAGTTCATTCCCGAGCGCGCCACCGATTTCATTTTCGCCGTGTATTCCGAGGAATTCGGGCTGATCGGCGCGAGCCTGCTGCTGGTGCTCTACCTCGCGCTCATCATGCGCGGGCTGATGATCGCAGCCAACGCGCCGACTTTCTTCACGCGCCTGCTCGCGGGCTCGATCACCCTCACCTTCTTCACCTACGCGGTGGTAAACATGGGCATGGTGAGCGGCCTCTTGCCCGTCGTCGGGGTGCCGCTGCCGCTCATCAGCTACGGTGGAACGTCACTGGTGACGCTCTTTTTAAGCATAGGCATATTGATGAGCATCCAGCATCACCGCGCCCTGGTCCAGACGTGACCAGGCCTGCGCCCGCGTTCCTGCTCGCGGCGTTGATGCTCACTGCCCTCGCCGGCTGCGCTCTCGAGCCGAAGCATATCGGGGGCAGCCACGGCGACGACGGCCCCGGCGGACCGCTTCCGGCCGACCTAGACCGAATCGCTGACGCAAGACCGCGATCGGAGCCGCTCAACCCCGGCGCCAACAGTCCCTACACCGCCCTGGGCAGGAAATACGTCCCCTTCCAGTCGCCGACGCCGTACCGTCGGCGCGGAATCGCAACCTGGTACGGGCGCAAATTTCACGGAAAGCCCACGTCCAGCGGCGAGCGCTACGACATGTACGCGATAACGGCGGCGCATACGATCCTTCCCATCCCGAGCTACGCGCGCGTGACCAATCTTTCCAACGGCCGCAGCATCGTCGTGCGCGTCAACGACCGTGGACCGTTCCACGCCGAGCGCATCATCGACCTGTCCTACGCCGCGGCGTACAAGCTCGGATTCGTGAACGCCGGGAGCGCTCGGGTGGAAGTAGAGGCCATCTTGCCGCGCTCGTCGGCAGCGCGCATGCCGCCGGCGCTCGAATCGAGCGACGCGGTGCGCTGAGGGCCCGCTGCGCCCGGTATAATTCGTCCTTCGCGATCCCATGTCACGTCGTCTCGCCGCCTGCTTTCCGCTGCTGCTTTCCGGCGTCGCGCTCGCCGCCGCGCCGCAGCCGCCCGTGGTGGATGCGCGCGCGTGGCTGCTCCTCGACGCAACCAGCGGACAGTCGATCGCGAGCCGCAATCCGAAGGAGCGCATCGAGCCGGCTTCGCTCACCAAGCTCATGACCGCGTACCTCGCTTTCGCGGCGCTCAAGGGCAGGTCGCTCGCCCTCGGTCAATCGATCCGCGTCTCGGAGCGCGCATGGCGCACGGCCGGTTCGCGCATGTTCATCGAGCCGCGCAGGCCCGTCACGGTCGAAGAGCTGCTGCACGGGCTGATCGTCCAGTCGGGCAACGATGCCTGCATCGCTCTCGCCGAAGCCCTCGCAGGCTCGGAACCTGCGTTCGTGGAACGCATGAACCGCGAGGCCGGGCGCCTCGGCATGACGGGCACGAATTTCACGAATTCGAGCGGACTGCCCGACCGCGGACACTATTCGACGGCGAGCGATCTCGCGCTGCTCACCTTCGCCCTGATCCGCGAGTATCCCGAGTACTACAAGCTGTATTCGGAGCGCGAATACCGCTACAACGACATCACGCAACGCAACCGCAACCAGCTCCTGTGGCTCGACCCGAACGTGGACGGCGTAAAAACCGGCCATACGGAAAGCGCCGGTTATTCCCTCATCGCCTCCGCACAGCGCGGCGGGCGACGGCTCGTGTCCGTGGTCATCGGCGCGCCGTCGGAGAACCTGCGCGCCCGCGAGAGTCAAAAGCTGCTCAACTTCGGGTTCCAGTCCTATGACACCCTGCGTCTCTACCAGAAGGGCGACGCGATCGGCAAGCTCCCGGTGTGGAAAGGCAGCGAGCGCGAGCTGAAGGCGGGCGTCGCCGCGGACCTGTACGTGACGGTGCCCAAAGGCACCGCCGACGCGCTGCGGGCCGAGCTCGTCAGCCAGCAGCCGCTCATCGCGCCCCTGGAAGCGGGCCAGCGCGTCGCGACGCTGCGCGTATCGCACGACGGCAAACCGCTGACGGAGTATCCGGTGGTCGCGCTGGAAAGCGTCGCGGTCGCAGGATTTTTCGCTCGAGCCTGGGATTCGGTTCGGCTGTGGTTCAAGTGAGGAAGGGCGCATGATTCATCTCAACGGCGAGTTCATGCCGATCGAGCAGGCGAAGATCTCGGTGCTCGATCGCGGTTTCATTTTCGGGGACGGTGTCTACGAGGTGATCCCGGTGTATTCCCGGCGGCCGTTCCGCCTCGAGGAGCACCTGGCCCGGCTCCAGGCGAGCCTAGACGCGATTCGACTCGCCAACCCGCATCCGCTCTCGAGGTGGACCGAGCTCGTGGCAAAAATCGTCGCGGGAAATCCCTGGGATGACCAGAATATCTATCTCCAGGTCACCCGCGGCGCGGCCAAGCGCGACCACGCTTTCCCCAAGGGCCTCAAACCCACCGTTTTCATCATGGCGAGCGAGCTCGTCCCGCCCTCGCCGGAGCTCGTGAGGGACGGAGCCAAGGCGATCGTGCTGCCCGACTTCCGCTGGCTGCGCTGCGACATCAAGTCGACTTCGCTGCTGGGCAACTGCATGCTGCGTACCCTCGCCGCGGATCAGGGCTGCGTGGAGGCGATCCTGGTGCGCGACGGACAGCTCACCGAAGCCTCGGCGAGCAACGTCTTCATCGTCAGGAACGGAACCGTGCTTGCCCCTCCCAAGTCTCAGCTGATCTTGCCCGGAATCACCTACGACGTGGTGATCGAGATTCTGCGCGCCCATTCGATTCCTCACGAGGTCCGCCCCGTCGCCGAGAGCGAGCTGCGCTCGGCGGACGAAATCTGGGTAACCTCTTCCTCGAGGGAGGTGCTCGCCATCACGACGCTCGACGGACAGCCGGTCGGCAGGGGCAAAAATGCAGGAAAACGAGGGGCCTTGTGCGAGCGCGTCTACGCGCTGTACCAGGAGTACAAAGCCAGGGTGATGCGTGCTCCAGCCCATGCCTGAAAACGACTTACCCGTTCTCGCCTTCCCCTGCGAATTCCCGATCAAGGTCATGGGAAAGACGCAGGCCGGGTTTGCGCAGGCGGTGATCGAGGTGGTGAAGCGCCACGCTCCGGATTTCGACCCGGCGACGCTCGGAATGCGCCCCAGCCGCGAGGGGAAGTACCTTTCGCTCACCTGCAATGTGCGCGCGGTCTCGCGCGAGCAGCTCGATGAGCTTTACCGCGAACTGTGCGATCATCCGATGGTGACGATGGTGTTGTGAACCGTCCCATGCAAAGCGCCGCGAGATCAGTCCACTCCGTCGTTCCCGCGAGAGCGGGAATCCAGATTGAAAGGGCGCCGATCATCAGGCACCTCGGCCTCGCCGAGTATGCCCCGACCTACCAAGCGATGCGCCGCTTTACCGATTCGCGCGGGACGAAGACGCCCGACGAGCTCTGGGTGCTCGAGCATCCGCCGGTCTATACGGTCGGGATCGCCGGCCGCGCCGAACATTTCCCGCGGCGCGGTGAAGTGCCGGTCGAGCGGGTCGACCGCGGCGGTCAGATCACCTATCACGGGCCGGGACAGGCGATCGTGTACGCGCTCATCGATCTCGTGCGCCGCGGCCTCACCGTGCGCGGCATGGTGAGCTTGATCGAACAGGCGTTGATCGAAGCGCTAGCGGCTCTCGGCGTCGGAGCCGAGCGCAGGACCGGGGCACCTGGCGTATACGTCGAGGGCGCGAAGATCGCGGCGCTCGGGCTCCGGGTGCGGCGCGGGTGCTGCTATCACGGCGTCGCGCTCAACGTGGACATGGACCTCGCTCCCTTCTCGGCGATCGACCCCTGCGGCTATCCCGGTCTCGCGGTCACGCAGACGCGCGCGCACGGAGTCCTCGCCGACGCGGCGGAAATGGGCGACGAGCTCGCCCGCCGCATCGCCCGCCTCATCGAGGACCAATGACGGCGGCCGTCGAAAAGAAGAAGGGCCTCGCGAAGACGCGCATCCCGATCGCGCTCGCGCCGACAGAGCGCCTCGCCAAGCCCGAGTGGATCCGCGTGCGCGCCCCCTCGCCCGGTTCGCGCTTTCACGAGATCAAGCAAATCCTCCGCGAGAACAATCTTCACACCGTGTGCGAGGAGGCCTCCTGTCCCAACATCGGCGAGTGCTTCGGAAAAGGCACCGCGACCTTCATGATCCTGGGGGACCTGTGCACGCGGCGCTGCCCCTTCTGCGACGTCGCCCACGGACGGCCGCTGGCGCCCGATCCGGAAGAGCCGGAACACCTCGCGCAGACGATCGCCGCCCTCGGCCTCGCCTACGTCGTCATCACGAGCGTGGATCGCGACGACCTGAAAGACGGCGGCGCGCGTCACTTCGTCGACTGCATCCGCGCGGTGCGCGAGCGCTCGCCGCGGACGAAAATCGAGATCCTCGTGCCCGATTTCAGGGGGCGCCTGGAGCGCGCGCTCGAAACGCTGGCTGCCGCTCTCCCGGACGTGATGAACCACAACCTCGAGACCGTGCCGAGACTGTACCGGCAGGCGCGTCCGGGCGGCAACTATCCGCACTCGCTCAAGCTCCTCGCGGATTTCAAGGCGCGCCATCCGCACCTTCCGACCAAGTCGGGCCTGATGGTAGGCCTGGGCGAAACCGACGACGAGATCCTCCAGGTGATGCGCGATCTGCGCGCGCACGGCGTGGACATGCTCACCATCGGCCAGTACCTGCAGCCTTCGGCGCACCATCTTCCGGTCGCACGCTACGCGCACCCGGAGGTCTTCGCGATGTTCGAGCGCGAGGCGCAGGCGCTCGGCTTTACCCACGCCGCGGTCGGCGCCATGGTGCGCTCCTCCTACCACGCCGACCGGCAGGCGCACGCCGCTGGCGTGAACTAGGAGGAGCTCTTGCTTCGCGTTCCTGGATATCTCGTCGCGTTCCTCGTTCCGGCGGCGGTGTGGGCCGCCGGCCTCGCCGACATTTCGAACCGCGACGCCATCAACGGGCTCAAGGAGGCGCTGACCCGAGGCTCCCATGCTGCCGTGGCGCGCCTGGGTGTCGAGAACGGGTTTTTCGGGAACGATCGCGTCAAGATTCCTCTGCCGCCTTCCCTGCGAAGGCTCGAAGCGGTGATGCGCTCGATCGGCATGGACAGGCATGCCGACGAGCTGGTGCTGCGCATGAACCGCGCGGCCGAGGCCGCGGTGCCCGAAGCGAGGACCCTGCTCGTCGACGCAGCGAAGAAAATGAGCGTACAGGACGCCAAAGGCATTCTCACGGGCGGCGACGATGCCGCGACCCAGTATTTCAAGCGCACGAGCTCCGAGCCGCTGGTCAAACGATTCCAGCCGATCGTCAAGAAGGCGATGCAAAAAGTGAACCTCGCCGAGAAGTACAACGAGATCGCCGCGAGCGGCGCGAAGCTCGGGCTGGTGAAGGAAGAAGACGCGCAGCTGGAGGACTACGTCACGCGCAAAGCGCTCGACGGCCTTTTCCTCACGATCGCCGAGGAAGAGAAGAAGATCCGCCGGGATCCCGCCGGCGCAGCCTCGGAGATACTCAGGAAGGTGTTCGGAGCCGCGCGGAACTAGAAATACACCCGGGTGCGCCCGGGATTGCGCGAAATATCGTAGAGCGCCGAGCGGGCCACGTTCGCCACCTTGCGCACGCCCGCGTGCGACAGCAGCGTCTCGCTCGCGTAGTCGCTGTCCTCGTCGCATATCAGGCGCAGCTCCACGATCGAGAGCCGCGCTGCAATAGTACGCCGCAGGATACGGTCGTTGAAGATCGCGAGCGCCGCGGCCGCCACGCGCTCCTGCGAGGGTTCCATATATCGCGCCGGGACGAGCGTGCACACGATCGTCGGCACAGCGGCCTCCGTGGCGGCGGCGATCAGGCGGGCGAACAGGCTCTCGAATTCATCGGCGGCCGACGACAGAACGTCGAGAGCTTCCCTGATCGTCCGCGCACCGCCCTGCAGCAGTCCGCTCGTCGCGATCGCCCAGCCGCCGTCGACGCAGATCCCGATATGAGTGGCCCCCGCAGGAATCGCCCGCACCCGCCCCTGCCGCAGGACCTCGGGCGGCTGGAGAACGGTGAGCTTCCAGGGATTGCGCGGCCGCGGGACGAGCGCGCTCTCGGCCTGGCCCTTTCCGAGATCGATGTTTTGCAGCGCGTCACCGAGCAGCACGAGGTGCCGGATGACATCGGGTGAGGCATTCTCTTCCTGAGTGGAATTCGGGATCACGTCGTCCTCCTCTGTAACGACCGGATGGGGTTTTCTTGTCGGCCCTTTAGTGCGCCTTTTCCCAATTCTCTCCCGATCCCACGTCGACGACAAGCGGTACCTTGAGTTTCGCCACGCCGCTCATCAATCCGGGGAGTTCGGCCTTCACGCGGGCAAGCTCGCCCTGCGGAGCCTCGAGCACCAGCTCGTCGTGCACCTGCATGATGAGCTTGGTGGAAAGCCTTTCGCGGTCCAGCCACCCCCGCACGGCGATCATCGCGAGCTTGATCAGGTCCGCGGCCGTGCCCTGCATGGGCGCGTTGATCGCGGCGCGCTCGGCTCCGCCGCGGCGCGCGGGATTCGCGCTCTTGATCTCGGGCAGCCACAGGCGCCTTCCGAAGGCGGTCTCGACGTAACCGCGCTCGCGCGCGGTCTTGCGTGTTTCCTCCATGTACTTCGCGACGCCCGGATAACGCGTGAAGTAGCTTGCGATGTAGGCCTGCGCGGTGGCCCGCTCCAGGCCCAGCTGCTGCGCCAGGCCGAACGCCGACATCCCGTAGATCAGCCCGAAGTTGATCACCTTGGCGTAGCGGCGCTCTTCGGGCGTGACCTCCTGGAGCGAGCGTCCGAAAACCTCGGCCGCGGTGGCGCGGTGGATGTCTTCCCCCGCCTCGAACGCGCGCAGCAGGTTCTCGTCCCCCGAGATGTGCGCCATGATGCGCAGCTCGACCTGCGAATAGTCAGCGCTCACGATGGCGTGGCCCGGCGCGGCGACGAAGGCTTCGCGGATGCGCCGCCCCTCGGGCGTCCTCACGGGAATGTTCTGAAGGTTGGGGTCGTTCGATGCAAGGCGCCCGGTGACCGCGGTCGCTTGCCCGTAGTTGGTGTGCACCCTGCCGGTGCGCGGATTCACCATCTTCGGCAATTTGTCCGTGTAGGTGGACTTGAGCTTGGAGATTTCGCGGTGGTCGAGGAGGATCTTCGCGAGCGGGTGATCAAGCGCGAGTTTCTCCAGCACGTCCTCGTCGGTCGAGGGCGCACCCGAAGGGGTCTTCTTGATGACGGGCATCCCTTTTTTCTCGAAGAAGATCTCGGCGATCTGTTTCGGCGAACCGAGATTGAAAGGCTGCCCCGCTTCTTTGTGGGCCCTGGCTTCAAGCTCGAGCATTTTCTGTCCTAATTCGTGGCTCATCGCGTCGAGCTGCGCCGCATCGATCAGTACCCCGTCCCTCTCCATCCTGAAGAGGACTTCGCGCGCAGGGAGCTCGATCGAGCGGTAGACGTAGAGGAGCCTTTCCGCGGCCTCGAGTTTCGGATAGAGAGCATGGTGGATCCGGAGCGTGAGATCGGCGTCCTCCGCGGCGTAGGCCGCGGCCCGCGCGACATCGACCTGCTCGAAGGGAATGCGCCCGACGCCCGTTCCCGTCACCTCGTCGTAAGTGAGCGTTTTCAGCCCGAGATGGCGGGAGGCGAGGCTGTCCATGTCGTGGCGCGCGTGGCTCTCCAGCACGTAGGATTCGAGCAGCGTGTCGTGCGCGATGCCTCTCAAAGCGACGCCGTGGTTGGCAAGCACGTGCTGGTCGTATTTGATGTTCTGGCCGAGTTTCTTGCGGGATTCGTTCTCGAGCCAGGGTTTCAGCATCGCAAGCGCCCGCTCCACGCCCAGCTGGCCCGGCGCACCGGCGTAATTGTGCGCGAGCGGCAAGTAGGCGGCGCGGTCCGCAAGCACGCAAAAGGACATGCCCACGAGCCGCGCCTGCATCGGTTCGAGGCTCGTCGTCTCGGTGTCGAAGGCAACGAGCTCGGCCGCTTCGAGAACCTTCAGCCAGCGCGCGAGGTCGGCCTCTTCGACGAGCGTCTCGTAGCGTCGTGCCTCGCGGTCGGGGCGGACGGGCGCGGGGCTGGGCGCCGGAGGCGCGGAGGCGTCGCTGGCGGCCTCCCTCGGCCAGCTCTTGAATCCGAAATGGGCGATCAGTTCGGCGAGGCGCTTCTCGTCCCGCGGGCCGAGCTTCAGCTCCTCGAGCTTCACCGGCAACTCCAGATCGCATTTCACCGCGAGCAGTGCCTGGGCCTTGGGGAGCCAGTCGAGCGCCTTTCGCAGATTTTCGCCGACCGCGCCGCCGATCTCATCGGAGTGCCGCACCACCTCCTCGAGCGAGCCGTATTGCTCGAGCCACTTCGCCGCGGTCTTCGGACCGACCTTGTCGACTCCAGGCACGTTGTCCACGGAATCACCGACGAGCGTCAGGTAATCGAGCATACGCTCGGGGCGCACGCCGAACTTCGCCTGCACCCCCGCGGGATCGAGGCGCTCGTTCGACATCGTGTTGACGAGGGTCACGCGGTCGGAGACGAGTTGCGCGAGGTCCTTGTCGCCGGTGGAAATCACGCAGCTCAAACCGCGCCTCTCCGCCTCGCGCGCGAGCGTGCCGATGACGTCGTCCGCCTCCACGCCGTCGATCTGCAGCAAAGGCCAGCCCGAGGCGCGTATTGCGTCGAGGAGCGGCCCGACCTGAGCGCCGAGATCGTCGGGCATGGGCGCCCGGTTCGCCTTGTACTGCGCGTACATCTCGTCGCGGAAGGTCTTGCCTCGCGCATCGAAGACGCATGCGAGATAGTCGGCCTTGTAGTCAGCGAGGAGGCGCCGTAGCATGTTGAGCACGCCGTAGATCGCGCCGGTGGGCTCGCCCGCCGCGTTGCGCAGGTCAGGCAACGCATGGAAGGCGCGGTACAGGTACGACGACCCGTCAACCAGCAGCAGCGTTTTTTCCAAGGGAACTTATGAGCGACAAGATTCCGAAGTCTTTTGGCACCGCCTCGCGGGAGGCGAACGCAGCAGGCGAAGCCTGGCGTCTGTTCCGCATTATGTCAGAATTCGTCGAGGCCACCTTCTGCTAGACTCGCCACGTAAAGGAATTCAACAAATGTCGCGTCGATTTCTCGCTGCGGTCCTGCTTGCCGTCGTACTGCCTGCCTGGTCACAGCAGCCGCCCAAGCTCGAACCCCTTCCCGAGATTCCGCCGCCGCCACCCGGCGTTTCTTCGGAGCAGCCGGGCGAGCCCACGGTGCGCATCCAGCCCGGCGGAGGCGACCAGGTCGAGGAGCAGCTCATCGACGGCCGGCGCGTGGTGCGCGTGACCACGCCTTTGGGCCAGGAGTACTACCTGGTCGAGGACCTGGGCGACGGCCCGGGTTTGAGAAACGAAAGCCTCGATCGCGGCGTGCGGGTACCTCTTTGGGTGATCCGCCGGTTCTGACGCTGGCGCCGACGGCGGCGACCGCTCGGGCATCATGTCTGTCTTCACGCGCGTCACCACCGAGGAACTTTCGGCCTGGCTGAAACGCTACGCCATCGGCACGCTGGTCGATCTGAAGGGCATCGCCGCGGGGATCGAAAACACGAACTACTTCGTCACCACCTCGAGCGGCCGCTTCGTGCTCACGCTTTTCGAGCGGCTCAGTGCGGCGGAGCTGCCCTTCTATCTGAACCTCATGGCGCACCTTGCGCGTCACGGCATACCGTGCCCCGCGCCGATCGCCGACCGCAGCGACAAGTACCTCGGAACTTTGAACGCCAAGCCTGCCTGTTTCGTCACTTGCCTTCCCGGCGCCCCGGTGAGCTCGCCGCAGCCGCGCCACTGCGAGCAAGTCGGCGCAATCCTTGCCGACATGCATCTTGCCGGAAGAGGCTACAGCGGGAAGCTCGAGAATCCACGCGGGCCGAAGTGGTGGCGCGAGGCGGCGCGCGAAGTGACGCCGTTCCTCGACGAAGGGCACCGCAGGCTGCTTGCCTCCGAGCTCGAATTCCAGGCGCTCCACCGGACGCTCGATTTGCCGCGCGGCCCCGTCCACGCCGATCTGTTCCGCGACAACGTGCTGTTCGAGGGAGATCACATCGGCGGAGTGATCGATTTTTATTTCGCAGGGATCGACGCGCTGCTCTTCGATCTCGCGGTCACGGTCAACGACTGGTGCGTGGACCCGGGAGGCGAAATCGATTCGGGGCGTGCGACCGCGCTTGTTGGGGCGTACCGCCGGACCCGCGAATTCACCCGGATCGAACTGGAAGCCTGGCCGGTGATGCTACGCGCCGCAGCCCTGCGGTTCTGGCTTTCGCGTTTGTACGATTTCTACCTGCCCCGCGCGGGCGAGCTTACCCACGCGCATGACCCGGAGCATTTTCGGCGGGTGCTCGAGGCGCGCCGCACCCGTCCTTTCCCTCTTGTTTGAAAACCGCGGCTGCACCACACTGGCGCAGATGAGCACGAGCGGAATCCAGATCTAGCGATGCGCGTCGTCCCGGCGAAAAACGGCTGGTCCTGGCTGGTGAGGGGCTTTGCCCTTTTCCGCAAGAGCCCGCCGATGTGGCTGTTTCTGGTGTTCACGTACTGGATTGCTGCTACTCTTCTTGGTCAGATCCGTTACGTGGGGCCTGCCGCTTCGACGGTGTTGCTGCCGGTGTTTTTCGTCAGCTTCATGGTCATGTGCGCGGTGCTCGACCGCGGAGGCTTGCTGCGTCCGTCACTGCTCTTCTCAGGTTTTCGAAGCGGACTGGGTACGTTGATAGCTCTGGGTGCTCTATCCCTCGTCTCGATCGTCGTCGTGCTCGGTATCGCCTCCCTTGCGGACTCGGGCGCGTTGATGACCTTGATCCTGTCCGGCCAGCAGCCCTCCGTCGAAGCTATGCAGGACGGCAGCGTTTTGAATGCGATGCTGGTCGCGGCTTTGGCCGCGACCCCGGTTGCGATGGCTTTCTGGTTTGCTCCCGTTCTCGTCGCATGGAGCCGCATCGGCGCCGCTCAATCGCTCTTCTACAGCTTCTTCGCCGTATGGCGGAATTGGCGGGCGTTCTTCGTTTATGGTGCGGTGCTCGCGCTGGCGGGGGCGGTTTTCCTGATAATTCTCACGTTCGCGGCGCTCCTAGCCGAAGAAAAGATGCAGGTACTGCACTCCCTTGCGCTGATTCTCACCTTGGTCTCGTGGCCTACCCTGTTCGCGAGCCTGTACGCGAGTTATCGGGACATCTTCCCGGAGAACGCAGTCCCGCCCGAGCCACCGTCGCGCCGGGAGGGCGCGTAGCCGCCGCTGATTCTGCTATCCTTCGCCGAGCTCAGACGATTCGCCGACGCGGCGCCCCCGGGCGGGGAGTAAAAACTTGACCGACAAACCCTGCGAGCTATGCGATTCCCCCGGCGGGGATTTGCTCTGGCGCGACGGGTTCTGCCGCATTGTGTTGGTCGACGATCCGGACTACCCCGGGCTTTGCCGGGTGGTCCTGGAACGGCACGTAAAGGAAATGACCGACCTCGAGCCTGCCGAGCGCACACGACTCATGAAGGCGGTCTTCGCAACGGAGGAGGCGCTGCGCGCGCTCCTCGATCCGGACAAGGTCAACCTTGCGAGCCTCGGCAACCTCACGGCTCACCTGCACTGGCACGTGATTCCGCGCCATCAGCGCGATCGCCATTATCCCCGCCCGATCTGGGCCGAGCCCACGCGCCCGGACGCCCCGCGACGCCCGGCTCCCGAGCGCAGCGAGCTTGCAGCCGCGCTGAGGCGCAGATTGGACTGATCCATGCCGAGCTTCGATCCCCCGAGCATCAAGCCGAACGCCGCTCCCGATTTCACGGATTCTTCCGGCTGCGCGACGTGGTTGCAGTCCCTGCCGCTCATCAACATCGGCTCATCCCACGTTCGTCTTCTCGCGCAGCTCGACGAGCTGAATGGCTACAGCATCGCGCCTGCCGAGCGGCTCAAGATCCTGGAGCTCTTGCGCGGGCCGGTGAGCTTCGTGCAAAAGGAATATTCCAAGAAATTTTCCAGCCGCCCCGCCCCGCTCGCCAAACCGGAGCGAGAGATCCTCGACAGCGTGCACGCGCTCTGGGACGCGCTCTCATACGGATATCGGCATTGTCTGAAAGCGGTTGCGGGCGGCGGCTCCGCCACGAACGCAGCGTTGATCGGCGAGCGCGTCTTGTGGTGCACCGGGCAGAGGATGCTTGCCTGCTATCAAGCCTACCAGGACGTCGGCGAGCGCGAATGGAAGGTGCTGCACAGCGTCTACGCGTTCGTCGAGGACAGAGGCGTGGCCGGAGGCGAAGTCTCCCATCCGACCCACAAAGGCAGACAGACTACATGCACGGAAACCTACGCGCAGGTGCTGCTGGTCGATCTGGCCAACCCCGGAAAGCTGACGCCACGCCAGATCGAGCTCATTTCGCTCTGGCTCGAGCGCTGGACGCCGAAGATCTCGATCGGGCGCGCTCCCGCTGCCGCCGGCGAAGGCGTTGCACCGCTCGCCATCGATCTCTCGGGTGCTGCCGGCGCCTCGCGCCGCAAACCGGAGGGCGACACGACCCGCGTTCTCGACATTCAGGAACTCGGGAGCAGCGTGCGCAAGCGTGTTGGCCTGCTGCGCAAGGGCGAGACCCCTGCGGCCCTCGGCCTGGGCGAGGACGTGACCGCCCCGCTCGCCGAAAGCCTGCTCACCATGCTCTATCGGCGGTGGTGCGAGGACAAGCAATCGCGCGCGCATCCGCGCCACAGCTCGAGCGGCACGGCGCAGATCTGCTCGGGGATGGCTGCGGTGCATTACTTCGTCACCGGCCGCGTGTTATCGGTCCGGGGAGGCCCCCAGAAGATATCCCAGGTGCAGCACGAGCAAATCGCGACCCTCGGGCGAGTCGCCACGCTCCACGAAGATGAGCCCAGCCCCACGCCGGATTTCGCTGTCGAGACTTGGCGAATCATGGACGAGAGCGCCTCCGGGCTACGCCTCGCGCGAGTCGATGCCGCCGCAAGCTCGCGTTTGATGCTCGGGCAGCTGCTTGGTATCCGACTGTCGGACGCGAAGGCCTTTCTCCTCTGTGCGGTCAAATGGCTCTCGGTCTCGGTGGAATTCGAATTGCGTGCCGGCGTCCACATCCTGCCCGGGATTCCCCAAGGGGCTGCGATCAGGGCGATTGGCGCCCCGGCCGCAGCCGAGCAATACACCCCGGCCTTCCTGCTGCCGGCGGTCGCCGCGCTCCAGGCTCCGGAAACGCTGGTTGTCCCGGCGGGATGGTTTAAGCCGAATCGGGAGATCGAAGTGCTCACAGAGCGCACCGGAAAGCTGCGACTTGCTTCGGTCGTCGATCGCGGCGCCGATTTCGAGCGCGTGACGTTCGAGGCGCTCTGAGGCGCCCTGCGCGCGCTCCCGCGCCGTTCTCTGCCAATTTTTTCACATCCCGGCCGCAGTTTGCGCAGCGTTTATGACCACGTCATAGTACATTGGCACGCTTGCAATTCCTAGAAATAGACCCCGAAGAGCACTGATGGTCCTTCGCGACTTCATCCCCGATTCGCAACCGCGCCTCGCCGACTTGACAAGCTGTGAGGACTGGCTTGCGCGCGCCGCACTTGCGGGGATGCCGCATGCTTGCAGCGCGCTTCTGGCGCTGCTCGAGGAGATCGAGGCTCATCCGCCCAGGCATTCGGCCTATCTGCAGATCCTTGAGCGTCTGCGCTATCCCGTCATGCATGCCGAAACGGAGCAAGCCAGGGGCTTTGCCGGAAAACCGCTGCCCCTCGGCCACGACGAAGCCGTCGCATTTGTCCAGGCGAACGGCTTGTGGGCGGCAATGCTGCGGGCCTATGGGCGTCTCCTGAGCGCAGCGCTGAACGGCAAGCATCCCGAGCTCGAACCCTCGCTCCCTCGACTTTTCCAGCGCGTGCTCGCCTGCGCGGGAGAAGTGATCGGGACCTGCGTGCTCGCGCGACACGAGTTCGGAGCCGACTACTGGAAGCTGATGCACCAGGCCTATGCGGCAGCCGAAGCGCGCGCAATCAGGAGCGAGACTGTCGCCGATCTGAGCGTCGAATCCTCGCCGATGGCGGCGTACGTGGAAGCCCTGATGTTGCACCTTGCTCAACCGCACCGCCTATCTCACCGGGAACTCGACTGGGCGCGCAAATGGGTCCGTCACTGGGCGCACAAGGTGGTGCTCAGCCGCGACGTGCCCTTGCAGGGCGGTTACGCCGTGGATCTCGCCGGGGCTTCGGGGCCCGCCTGGGCGAAGGCGGCAGCCGGTTCGTCGACCTTGCGCTTTCTCGACATCGCCCGCGTCGCCGCTTCGATCAGCGCACGCATCCAGCGCCTCGAAGAAGGCGCCGAGCCTAGCGCGCTCGGACTCGGTTCCCATTGCACGCGGTTCGCTGCTCAGGATCTGCTCAAGACGCTGCAGCGCGCCTGGTTCGATCCCGCACCTGCGCACGACTTTCCGCGCCGCGCGAGCCCCTCGCCCATGGAGCTGGTGAGCGGCTTTGCCGCGATTCACCATGCAATCGAAGGTACCCCCGTGGCGAAGAGCACCGCCGGTCCTTCGAGCTATTCCTACGGGGAAGCCGAGCGATTTCATACGTTCCTGCCCAGCGCGGAACGGGATGCGCGCGAGCAGAGTCTGGAAACTTGGGAAACGCTGGGGGAATCGGACGAGGGATTCCGACTTCGCCGCGGGACACAGGGCATGCGTCTGGCCCACCGGCAGCTCGTGGCACTGCGGCCAAGCGGCGCGCGCCAGTTCATCCTTTGCCATGTCGACTGGCTCATCGAAGGACCGGATCAATCGCTCACCATCGTGGCCCGAGCTCTGAAAGGGGAAGCAAAGGCCTGCGCCGTGCGCTCCTCCGATCGGAGCGCCCCGCAGCGGTCCGACGCGCTGATGCTGCCGGTCGCCCCGGGCCTGTCGCCCGTGCTGGTGCTGCCTACGGGCTGGTACCGGCGCGCCGGCGAGCTCGAACTCGAGCTCGGCAACGCCATAAGACGCGTTACTCTCTCCGGTGTCGTCGAGCGCGGTTTCGACTACGAGCGGGTCCGCGTTTCAACGCCCTAACAAGCGCCAGGCTCCTCTCTTCGCGCAGAGAAACCCCGCGTAGGCGAGAGCTTTTCGCGTGGCCGGTCGTCTAAAATGCCTCATGGCGGCCGCGGACAGACCGACACCCACCGAAATCAAGCTGCACCAGAAATCCCGGGTGCTCGAGGTTTCATTCTCCGACGGCAGTCGTTTCGAGCTGCCCTACGAATTCCTGCGCGTGTACTCCCCGTCAGCCGAAGTGCGCGGCCACGGACAGGGACAGGAAGTCCTGCAGACCGGCAAGAAGGACGTGGACATCCTGAGACTAGAGCCGGTGGGCAGCTACGCGGTGCAGCCGCATTTTTCCGACGGGCACGGCACAGGCATATTCTCTTGGGACTACCTCTACGATCTGGGAACGAATCGTCAATCTCTCTGGCGGACTTATCTCGAGCGGCTCGAGGCAGCCGGCGCACGCCGAGAGCCCTGAGCCTTCGGCATGAACACGTCTTGACGGCATGCTAGCATGCTCGCGTGAGTCAGACACACTTCGGATACCAGCGCATCGACGAGGCCGAAAAGGCTTCGCGCGTCGCCGGCGTTTTTTCCTCTGTCGCATCCCGATACGATCTGATGAACGATTTGATGTCGGGCGGCCTTCACCGGCTGTGGAAGGCTTTCGCGGTGGCGCTCGCCGGCGTGCGCGAGGGCGAGAAGGTGCTCGACGTGGCTGCCGGATCAGGCGATCTGGCATTCGATTTTGCGAGACATGTCGGGGCAAGCGGAGAGGTATGGCTCACCGACATCAACCGTGCGATGCTGGAAAGGGGGCGCGATCGCCTGCTCGACCGCGGCCGCCCGGTCCCGGCCGCGCAGTGCGACGCGGAAAGGCTGCCCTTTCCTTCCAACTACTTCGACTGTGTCAGCGTCGCTTTCGGTCTGCGCAACATGACGCGAAAGGACGCGGCGCTTGCCGAAATGCGCCGCGTGCTGAGGCCCGGAGGGAGGCTGCTCGTGCTCGAGTTCTCGCGCGTCTGGCGGCCGCTCGCAAAGGCTTACGATTGGTACTCGTTCAAGGTCCTTCCATGGCTGGGCAAGACGGTATCGGGCGACGAGGCCGCCTATCGTTATCTCGCCGAATCGATACGCATGCACCCCGACCAGGAGAGCCTAAAGGGCATGCTGGAACGGGCGGGGCTCGAGAACGTCGAATATTTCAACCTGAGCGCGGGTGTCGTGGCCCTGCACCGGGGCTACAAGTTCTGAATCACGGAGAGAGACCATGAAAAAACTGATCGTTTCCCTGTTCACTCTGTTCTTCGGTGCAGGCATCCTTGTAGATGACCTCGAGGCCGCCAGGCTCGGTGGCGGCCGAAATCTCGGGACCCAACGCCAAGTCACCGCGACCCCGAAGCAAGCGACTCCGCCTGCGCATCAGCAGCCGGCGACGGCGCCGCAACCGTCCGGGCAGGGGCGCTGGCTTGCGCCGCTCGCCGGACTCGCCGCGGGCCTTGGCTTGGGCTGGTTGTTCGCGCAGGGAGGCTTCGGCGCCGCGATCGGCGCGCTTCTCGTAGCTCTGCTCGCCGGTGTCGCAGTGTTCGCCTTGATGCGTCTCCTGTCGAAGCGGCGCCCGCAGGGAGCGCAGATGCACTACGCCGGCTTTGGCAACGAAACCGTGGCTGCGCCGCCGCCCTCGCAGCTTCCCGGAGACGTGGGCGCGCAGCCGAATTATCGCAGCCAGTTCGTTTCCAACATTCCGGCGGGCTTCGACGTCGAGGCTTTCTTGAATGAAGCACGGCGCAACTTCCAGCGCCTGCAGCAAGCGAACGATCGCGGCGACCTCGCGCGGCTGCGACAAGTCACCACGGAGGACATGTTCAACACGCTGAAGGACGACGTCGCCGGGCATTCAGGCGTGCAACAGACCGATGTCGTCACCCTGAACGCCGCGCTCTTGGAAGTCGTCACCGAGGGCGAGCTGCATTGGGCGAGCGTGCGATTTTCCGGTTCGATTCGCGAAGAGGCGAGCGCACCGGCCGAGCCATTCGAGGAGATCTGGCACATGCGAAAGCCGGTGAACGGCTCCTCGGGCTGGCTGCTCGCCGGGATACAGCAGCCCAGCTGATCCGCTCGCCCCTGGGCCCGACCCGGACACTCCGTGATCGAGCGCGGCGCCCTCGCAGCGCTGAACCATCTTCTGGAGCAGCAGCCGTGGGCGGCTGAGCGCCTGATACCCTTCGCAGGCCAGGCTGTGGAATTTCGCTGCCCGCCTTTTCCAGACCTGCGCCTCGCGATCACCGGCAGCGGCCTTCTCGATCGGGCGCAGGCGGACACCGCGAGCACGCTCGTCGTGAAGCTCAACCCGGACGCCTTGCCGTTCCTGCTTGCGCGCGACGAGACCGCCCGAAAGCGCGTTGAAATCGAAGGCTCGGCGGACCTGGCAGGCGCGGTGGACTATCTTTTCCGCCACCTCAGCTGGGATCTCGAGGAAGATCTCTCCAGGGTGTTTGGCGACATCGTTGCCCACCGCCTCGCCTCCGGCGGCAAAGCGCTCGCGACCTGGCCGCGCGATGCCGCATTACGCCTCGCCGAGAGTCTCGCCGAATACTGGACCGAGGAGCAGCCTCTGCTCGCGCGGCCCGCCGACGTGGATAGCTTTTGCCGCGGCGTAGACACGCTGCGCGACGACGTCGCCCGCCTCGAAAAACGCATCGAACACCTGTCCGATCCCCGCAAGGATCGTTGAAAGGGCGCGTCCCCTTTCGGGTCGCGAGGGCCAATTCTGGTAAATTGGCCGCTTCGGCCAGCGACCTTCCCCTCCTTGTTTCGCCTCGCCAAGATCCTTTGGGTAAGCCTGCGCTTCGGGCTAGACGAGTTCGCGCTCGCCTCAGGGAGCCGGCTCGCGCGCGCCCTGAACGCGCTCCTTTTCTTTCGCGCGCTCTCCGAGCCGCGCGGCGCGCGGCTGCGTCTGGCGCTCGAAGCCCTCGGCCCCATCTTCGTCAAGTTCGGCCAGGTGCTCTCGACACGCCGCGACCTCCTGCCCGCCGACCTCGCCGACGAGCTGGCGAAGCTCCAGGACCGGGTGCCCCCCTTCCCCGGCGAGCTCGCGGTGGCCGAGGTCGAGCGCGCCTTCGGCAAGCCGATCGCGAAAATTTTCGAGACATTCGAACTGCAGCCTGTCGCGAGCGCGTCGGTCGCCCAAGTGCATCTCACCGTGCTTCCCGGGGGCACGGAGGCGGCGGTCAAGATCCTGCGGCCAGGGATGATGCCGGTGATCGCGAAAGACCTGGCGCTCATGGACGCTGCCGCGGGCCTCGTCGAGCGCTTTTGGGCCGACGGGAGGCGCCTCAAGCCCCGCGAAGTGGTCGCAGAATTCGCGCGACATTTGTCCGAAGAGCTCGACCTCATACGTGAAGCAGCGCATGCAAGCCAGCTGCGCCGCAATTTCCACGAGTCGCCGCAGCTCGCGGTGCCGGAGGTGTACTGGGACTTCTGTACGGGCACCGTCATGACGATGCAGAGAATGCACGGCACCCCGGTGAGCCGGGTGGATGAGCTGCGCCGGCAGGGCGTGGACATTCCGAAGCTCGCGCGCACTGGCGTCGAGATCTTCTTCACTCAGGTGTTCCGCGACGGTTTCTTTCACGCGGACATGCATCCGGGAAACATCCTGGTGACGCCCGAGGGCCGCTATGTCGCGCTCGACTTCGGCATCATGGGCACGCTCACCGAGGTGGACAAGCAGTATCTCGCGCAGAACTTCCTCGGTTTTTTCCGACGCGATTACGCCCGCGTGGCGCGAGCGCATCTCGAGGCGGGCTGGGTGCCGGCCGATACGCGCATGGACGAGTTCGAGGGCGCGATTCGCGCCGTGTGCGAACCGTTCTTCGACCGCCCCCTGAAGGAAATCTCCTTCGGACGGGCGCTCGTACGCTTGTTCCAGACCTCGCGCCGTTTCAACGTCCAAATCCAGCCGCAGCTCATCATGCTGCAGAAGACCCTCCTCAATATCGAGGGGCTCGGGCGCCAGCTCGACCCCGACCTCGACCTGTGGACCACCGCCAAGCCGTTTCTCGAGAACTGGATGCGCGAGCAGATCGGATTGAAGGGCCTGTTGCGCGCGCTCCGCAACGAGGCGCCACGCTGGGCGTCGATGCTGCCGCAGCTGCCTCGCCTGGTGCACCGCGCGCTCGCCGACGACCGTGTCGGGCGCATCGAGTACGCGCTCGATGACCTCATCAGGCTGCAGCGGCGGCGGACGCGGGTGCTGGAATGGATCGCCCTGCTGCTCGCAGCCGCGCTCGCCTGGGCGGTGTTCTTGACGGCCGTATAATCTGCGCCCATGCTTATCGCATCCGTCGTGCTTTATCTGCTCGTCACGATCGCGATCGGCCTGTGGGCGGCGATGCGGGTGAAAAACTCGAAGGACTACGTCGTCGCCGGCCGCAGCCTGCCTCTCTACATGAACACGGCGACGGTCTTCGCCACCTGGTTCGGCGCCGAAAGCGTGCTCTCCGTTTCGGTCGAGTTTTCCAAGAACGGGCTGGGCGGCATCATCGCCGATCCCTTCGGCTCCTCCGTCTGCCTGGTCATCGTCGCGCTTCTCTTCGCGCGCGCGTTCTACCGCATGGACCTGCTGACGATCGGCGACTTCTACCGCAAGCGCTATGGCCGCTCCATGGAGCTCGGTACCAGCGTGATCATCGCCATCTCCTATCTCGGCTGGACCGCGGCGCAGCTGACGGCGCTCGGCCTAGTTTTCTCGACCCTGACGAACGGCGCCATCTCGCTCGAGACTGGAATCGTCATCAGCGGTGTCGTCGTCCTCGCCTACACCATCTGGGGCGGGATGTGGTCCGTGGCCATGACCGATCTGTTCCAGTCGGTCATGATCATCGTCGGCCTCGGGGTCATCGCCTGGTTCGTCGGCGACATGGCGGGCGGGCCCGGAACGATCATCGCGGCAGCCGCCGAGGCGTCAAAATTCGAGTTCTGGCCCAAGGGCGGCACCAAGGAATGGCTCGCCTTCGTCACCGCCTTCCTCACGCTGGCGATCGGATCGATCCCGCAGCAGGACATCTTCCAGCGCGTCACCTCGGCGAAGAACGAGAGGACCGCGATTGCCGGCAGCCTCCTCGGCGGGGTCGTCTATTTCGGCTTCGTGTTCGTCCCCATCTACATCGTCGTTGCAGGGCTGCTCATCGATCCGTCGCTCGGGGCATTGCTGTCGGCCCAAGATGCGCGCGAGACACAGCGCCTCCTTCCCGCGTTCATCCTCGGCCATACGCCCATGTGGATACAGGTGCTCTTCTTCGGCGCGCTGCTCTCGGCGATCCTGTCGACCGCGAGCGGGGCGATCATCGCCCCGACTTCGCTGTGCACGGAAAACATCATCCGTCCGCTCTATCCGAACATGAGCGACCGCCAGTTCCTCCTCACGCTTCGTGTCGTCCTTGTTTCCTTCACCTGCGCCGCCCTGGTATTCGCCCTGCGCTCGAAGCAGACGATGTACGACATGGTGCAGAACGCTTACACCGTGACGCTGGTGGCCGCGCTGGTGCCGCTCGCCGCGGGAATCTTCTGGAAGAGAGCGAATAACGCCGGCGCGATCCTGTCCGCGGTATTTGGACTCGTCGGCTGGCTGATTGCGGCTTTCATCGCGGCGGACACCGCCGTGCCGCCGACGCTCGTCGGCTTCGCGTTCTCCATCCTAGGCATGGTCCTCGGCGCTATCGTCCCAAGGGCCGCGCCGCAGGTGCATCGCCACAGCGCCCCCCGCTAGTCCGCTCCGGCCCGGACTCGGCTACAATTCGCGCGCCCTTTCACTGCCGCCGAGGTCTCCATGTTTGCGCGCCTGATGCCGCACGAAGGCCGGTTCTTCACCTATTTCAGCGAGCACGCCGCGCTCATCCTGCAGGGAGCGGTCGAGCTGAAGGCGATGATGGACAACACGGGCGAGACCGAGAGCCGCGCCCACAACATCAAGGCCATCGAGACCAGAGCCGACACCGTCACCTACGAAACCATCCAGCTCCTGCACAAAACCTTCATCACGCCCATCGATCGGGACGAGATCCACCAGCTCATCACCCGGATGGACGATATCCTCGACCTGATGGAGGACGTATCGCAAAGCGTATTCCTCTACGACATCCGCAAGATCCCCGACGAGGCGAAGCGGCTCGCGGAGATCTGCGTGGCCTGCACCGAGAATGTCAAAGCCGCGGTCGATCTCCTCAACAACATGGGAAACGCGGAGAAAATCATGAAGATCTGCGTGGACATCGACCGGCTCGAGACCGACGCCGATCAGGTATTGCGCTCGGCGCTGGCGAAGCTATTTCGCCACGAACCGGACACCCGGGAGCTGATCAAGCTGAAGGAGATCTACGAGCACCTGGAGACTGTCACCGACAAATGCGAGGACGTGGCCAACATCATCGAGGGTATCGTCATCGAGAATTCCTGATCCACGGTCCCTTCCGAATGCCGATCAGCTTTGAAATCGTCGTGTTCCTGATTCTGCTCGCGCTCGCGTTCGACTTTCTCAACGGCTTTCACGACGCCGCCAACTCGATCGCCACCATCGTCTCCACCGGCGCCATGAGCCCGCACTGGGCGGTCGCTTGGGCGGCGTTCTTCAACTTCATCGCGTTTGTCGTGTTCGGATTCGCAGTCGCTACCACCATAGGCAAGGGCATAGTCGATCCGGCCATCGTCGATCACTACGTCGTTTTCGGAGCGCTGTGCGGCGCAATCACCTGGAATCTCGTTACCTGGTACTACGGCATTCCGTCCAGCTCCTCTCACGCGCTGGTCGGCGGCATCATCGGCGCCGGTGTCGCGAAAGCCGGGGTTGGCAAGTTGGTGGCGAGCGGTGTTCTCAAGACCGCGGCTGCGATCGTGCTGTCGCCGCTTCTCGGTTTCATGCTCGCCATCGCCCTGATGATCGCTGTGTCCTGGGTCTTCGCGCGCTCGACCCCGCGGCGCGTGGACCGCTGGTTCCAGCGGCTGCAGTTCGTCTCGGCTGCGCTCTACAGTCTCGGACACGGGGGAAACGACGCGCAGAAGACCATGGGCATTATCTGGATGCTGCTCATCGCATCCGGGCTTTCAGCCGCAAACGAGCCACTGCCTTTTTGGGTGGTGCTCACCTGTCAGGCCGCGATGGGCCTGGGGACGCTCTTCGGCGGCTGGCGCATTGTCAAGACCATGGGCATGCGGATCACCAAGCTCAAGCCCGTCGGCGGTTTCTGCGCCTCTGCGAGCGGCGCAATGACGCTGTTTCTTGCCACCAGCCTCGGCATTCCGGTGTCCACGACCCACACCATCACCGGCTCGATCATCGGCGTGGGCTCGGCGCAGAAGCTCTCCGCGGTGCGCTGGGGCGTCGCCGGCAACATCATCTGGGCGTGGATCTTTACCATCCCGGGCTCGGCGTTTATCGCCGGCGTGGCCTGGTTACTGGGAACAGAATATTTTTAAATGCCCATGCGCCTGCACGCCATCGAGACCGACATCACGCGTCTCGCGGTGGACGCCATCGTCAACGCGGCGAATACCAGCTTGCTCGGGGGCGGCGGGGTCGACGGCGCAATCCACCGCGCCGCGGGGCCGGAATTGCTGCGCGAATGCCGAACGCTCGGCGGCTGCGCCACCGGCGACGCGAAGATCACGGGCGGCTATCGGCTGGCGGCGAAGCACGTGATCCACACCGTCGGCCCCGTCTGGAACGGCGGGGCGAGCGGCGAGCCGCAGCTGCTCGCCTCCTGCTACAGGCGCAGCCTCGAGCTCGCTCTCGCGCACAACGTCCGCTCCATCGCCTTTCCCGCCGTCAGTTGCGGCGTTTACGGGTATCCCATGGAGCGCGCCGCCAGGATCGCCGTGCGCGAATGCTCCCGGTTTGCCCAGGAGCACGACGCGATCGAGCGAATAACGTTTGCGCTTTTCGGCTCCGATGCGCTCGCGATCTACCAAGCGGAGCTTGCGCAACTGACACCATGAGAAAATGAGCGGGTCATGGCCCTCTGGCAGCCCTCGACCCTGGCGCGCTATCTGTTCGCGGCGTACGTACCGCTCGTGATCTACGCGAGCCTGGACCCGTTCTCCGGTTGGCGCGACCGGGGCCTGCCGCCGTTCGCTTTCCTCGCTGCGCCCTTCCCCCGTCCCATCCCGGTATTCGACGTGGTCGCGAACATCATCGGCTACACGCCGCTCGGCTTTCTCGCCGTGTTGGCAGTGTATCCCTGGCTGCGCCACGGTTACGCTCTAGGTTTCGGCCTTGCCTGCTCAGTACTCTTGAGCTTCGCGCTCGAGTCGCTGCAGCTCTACCTGCCTACGCGCACGTCCTCGAACCTCGACCTGCTCGCCAATACCGTGGGCGGCGCGGTCGGCGCCCTCGCCGCCCTCGCGGCGACGCGGCCCCTGATGGACGCAGAAGGGTTGCAGCGCCTGCGCAACAGGCTGTTCCTCGCGGGGCGCCGGACCGATCTCGGGCTGGTGCTGCTCGGGCTGTGGCTGTTCGCGCAGCTCAATCCCCAGACGCTGCTCTTCGGCACGGGCGATCTGCGCGACTTGTTCAAGGCGCCCTCGGGCAAGCTCTACCCCGCCGAGACATTCTTGCGCGTGGAGGCGGGCGTCGCCTGCGCGAACGGCCTGGCGGCAGGATTGCTCGCGCTGTGCCTCACTGCGCGCGACCAGCCGGCGCGCGGCGTGGTCGTGATCTTTCTCGCCGCAGCGCTGGCGGTGCACAGCTTCGGATTCGGCATGGTCGTGAGCTCCCAGGACGTCCTCGCCTGGGTGACGCCGGGGGCCCTATACGGCGTGGCTGCAGCAATCCTGCTGCTGCTGCTGGCCGCGGGGATGCCCCGGGCCGCCCAGCTCGCGCTCATGGGCCTTGCCTTGATGGCGGCGACCGCGCTCGTCAATCTCGCCCCCGCCAATCCCTACATGACCGCCTCTCTCGCACTGTGGCAGCAGGGGCATTTTCTCAATTTCAACGGTGCGACGCGCGTCGTTTCCGCCGTCTGGCCGTTTGCGGCGATGGTCTATCTGGTGCTGCTCGCCAACGATCGCGGACAGGTAAGGGAGTAGGAAGCGCGCCCGAGAAGACCGACTCGTCACAGTATAATTGCCGGTACGCTCCTCACATTCGGATTCGAAATGAGCTACTACGAACGACACGTTTTTTTCTGCTGCAACCAGCGCCAGAACGGCGAGACCTGCTGCAACGACAAAGGGGCGGGCGGCATGCGCGACTACGCGAAAAAACGGGTCAAGGAGTTGGGACTCTCGGGTCCCGGGAAGGTGCGGGTGAATCAGGCGGGGTGCCTGGACCGCTGCGAGGAAGGGCCCTGCGTCGTGGTGTATCCGGAAGCGGTCTGGTACACCTACGTCGACCGCGCCGATATCGACGAGATCATCGAGGAGCACCTCAAGGCAGGCCGCGTGGTCGAACGCCTGCTCCTATGAGCGGGGCGGGCGAGCACCTCTTCATCGACGGCGCGGCGGGCAGGATCGAGACAGTCGTAGATCGTCCCGAAGCTACGCTCAGAGGGGCGGCGCTCGTCGCCCATCCGCACCCGCTCTACGGCGGGACGCTCGACAACAAGGTGGTCCAGACTCTCGCGAGAACTTTCGTCGAATTGGGCTACGTGTCGCTGCGGCCCAATTTCCGCGGCGTCGGCAAATCAGAAGGCGAGCACGACGAAGGCAGAGGAGAGACCGAAGACTTGCTCCGCGTCGCCGAGTATGCGAAGAAAACCTTCGGCCCGCTGCCGCTCGTCCTGGCGGGATTCTCTTTCGGCGCGGCGGTTCAGACGCAGGTCGCTCAGCGCACGAGCCCCTTGCGCGTGGTGTTGGTGGGCGTCGCGGTCGGCCGCTTTCCTTCGGAGATCGTACCCGGCGACTCGATCGTCATCCACGGCGAGCGCGACGAGACCGTGACACTCGCGAAAGTGCTCGACTGGGCGCGGCCACAGGAACTGCCGGTCGTGGTCATCCCCGGTGCGGACCATTTCTTCCACCTGCGCCTGAACCTCATCAAGAACATCGTCAAAGGTTCATGGCGGTACTAGCGGCTCGCAACCTGCGCAAGTCCTACGGCGGCGCGGAGGTGGTCGCCGGCGTGAGCTTCGCGATCGCGCCGGGGGAATGTTTCGGGCTGCTCGGCCCCAACGGCGCTGGCAAGACCACGACCTTGAGGCTGTGCCTCGGCCTCACCGATCCCGACCACGGCTCGATCGAGCTGATGCAGCGCCCGGTGCCCGGTGAAGCCCGGCCCGCCCGCGCGCGCGTGGGCGTGGTGCCGCAGATGGACAACCTCGATCCCGATTTCACCGTCGGCGAAAACCTGCTCGTCTACGGCCGCTACTTCGGCCTCTCCGAAGGCGCCATCCGGGCGCGCATCCCCCAGCTGCTCGACTTCGCGGGCCTAAGCGCGCGCGCGGCGTCGCAGATCCAGACGCTCTCAGGCGGAATGAAACGACGTTTGACGCTCGCGCGCGCGCTCATCAACGATCCCGACTTGATCTTCATGGACGAGCCCACTACGGGGCTGGATCCGCAGGCTCGCCATCTGATCTGGGAGCGGTTGAAGCAGCTCCTCGCTGGAGGGAAAACCATCGTGCTCACCACGCATTTCATGGAGGAAGCCGAGCGGCTGTGCGCGCGGCTCGCCATCATGGACCGCGGGCGCTTCATCACCGAGGGAAGTCCGCGCGAGCTCATCCTCCGCCACATCGAGCCGCATGTCGTCGAGGCCCACGGCGACGGTGTCATGGACTGGAGCGATCGCGAGGCGGGAAAGCTCGCCTCACGCCTGGAAAAAAGCGGCGAGACGGTTTTCTGCTACGCCGCCGATCCGGCTCCGCTGCTCTCAAGCCTCGCAAACCAGGGGGAACTGCGCTACCTGCACCGGCCGGCCAACCTGGAAGACGTGTTCCTGAAACTCACCGGCCGGGAGCTGCGCGACTGATGCACATCTTTTCGCCGCCTTCGATGAGCCTGCGCTTCGTTCCCGTGTGGCGCAGGAACCTGCTCGTGTGGCGCAAGCTCGCGGTTCCCTCGATCCTCGGCAATCTCGCCGACCCCCTGATCTACGTGCTCGGCCTCGGGTACGGCCTCGGCTCGATGCTGCCCGAGGTCGGCGGCGTACCTTACATCGCATTCCTCGCTGCGGGAATGGTGTGCTCGAGCACGATGAACAGCGCCACGTTCGAAGCGATGTACTCGGCCTTCTCCCGCATGCACGTACAGCACACCTGGGACGCCATCATGAACGCACCGGTCGACCTCGACGACGTTGTGCTCGCCGAGCTCGCGTGGGCGGCGAGCAAGAGCGTGCTCTCGGGCGTGGCGATTCTCGCCGTCGTGTGGCTGCTCGGCCTGTCGGGCTCGGTCCTGTCTCTCTGGGTGATCGCGCTGCTGCCTCTCATCGGCCTCACTTTCGGCGCGCTCGCCCTCGCGGTCACGGCGATGGCGCGGAGCTACGACTTCTTCATGTACTACTTCACGCTGCTCGTCACGCCGATGAATCTGCTGTGCGGGGTGTTCTTTCCGGTGGAGCAGCTGCCTGCCGCCTTTCAGGCGGTCGCCGCGTTTCTTCCCCTCACGCACGCAGTGGCGATCGCGCGTCCGCTTCTCCTCGGTCAAATTCCGCCGGACGCGGTCTTGCACGCGCTGGTGCTGCTTGCCTATGCCGCGGCCGGGTTCTATGCTGCGACGGTGCTTTTCCGCAGGCGGTTGCTCAAATAGCGATGCTCTGGATCAAGGCGCTGCACATCATCTCCATGGTGACCTGGTTCGCCGGGCTGTTCTATCTGCCGCGCCTGTTCGTCTATCACGCGATGGCCGAGGATGCGGCGAGCCGGGAACGCTTCAAGATCATGGAGCGCAAGCTCTACTGGGGCATCATGGCGCCGGGCGCAGTGCTGACGCTCGCCTTTGGCACTTGGCTGTGGCTCGGCTACGGGTTCACGGGCGCCTGGCTCCAGGCCAAGCTCGGGGTCGTCGTTCTTTTGATCGCCTATCATCTGTACTGCGGCAAGCTGCTTGCCGATTTTGCGCGCGACCGAAATACGCGGTCGCACCTGTGGTACCGCTGGTTCAACGAGGTGCCGGTAGGTTTCCTGGTCGCCGCGGTCGTTCTGGCCGTGGTGAAGCCGTTCTAGCCGCACACGGCGGCACGCTCCGGATTTCCCCTTTTTCGACAATCTGCTAATCTTGGCATGCTCGTTGCATTCGATTTCACAGACATGAACGCGAAAAACATCACATTGAGGCCCGGGCGGCCCGCCGATGCCGCGAAGATCGCCGCGATGTCGCGCGACCTGATCGAGACGGGCCTCGGCTGGTCCTGGGGACCCGACCGCGTTGCCCGCTCGATCGCAAACAAGGAAACGTTTACGCTGCTCGCCTGCGACCGCGACCGCGTCGTCGCTTTCGCCATCATGTATTTCGGCGACGAACACGCCCATCTCAATTTGCTCGCGGTGCGGTCTTCCCACCAGAGACTGGGCATCGGACGGCGCATGGTCGAATGGCTGACCGAGTCGGCATTCGCCGCCGGAATCGCCACGATTCACCTCGAGCTGCGCGCGGCCAACTACACCGCGCGCAGCTTCTACAAATCGCTCGGATTCACCGAGTCGGCTTACATCCCGGGTTACTACCGCGGCCGAGAAATGGCGCTGCGCATGATGCGGGTGCTGCGCAAGCCGGGCATCCCGCTGCCCGTCTGGGCCGCGCCGAAGTTGCCGAAGACCTGACGCCTTCGCGGCGGGATACAGGGCGCGACAGGATCGCCCGACATGCGCGGCGCGGTGCTCGCTCTCACGGCCGGTCTCATGGCGAACGCCGCTCTCGCGGTTCCCGGACTCGAGCCCGGCGTATCGCGCGAGCTCGCGCTGTGGCGAGCAAAATACTACCGCGATGTCCGATACGCGCTGGCGATCAGCGTCACCGCCGGTGCGGCGAAGCTCGCCGGCACGGCCACCGTCGAGGTCACTCTTCCAGGCACAGTACCCGACCTGGTGCTCGACTGGCGTCCCTCGCCGGGCGCGGCGCGCGTGGCGCAGCTGCGTGTCAACGGCAAGCCGGCGAAGGCGAGACTCGAGCGGGAACACCTGATCGTTCCTGCGCGGCTGCTCAGGGCGGGAAGGAACCGCATAGCGCTCTCTTTCGAATCGCCGATCGCCTTGTCCGGCAGCGCGGTGACGCGCTACCTGGACCGCGAGGACGGCTCAGAGTACGTCTATACGCTTTTCGTTCCTTCGGATGCCAGCACCGCTTTCCCCTGCTTCGACCAGCCCGACCTCAAAGCGCGTTTCAAGCTCGAGCTGATCGTGCCGCGCGCATGGACCGCCGTCGGAAACGCCCCGATTGCGGCAACCGAGGACCTGTCGAGCGGCCAGCGCCGGTTCCGATTCGCAGCGACTGCCCCGATCAGCACGTATCTGTTCGCATTTGCCGCCGGGCCGTTCGCGGAGGTTCAGGTTCCAACCCCGCCTCAATCCTCTCCCGCAGGACGCAACACGGCGCGAGCGAAGCGGGCCGCCAAAAGGCGAGCGGGCTCTCCCGCCATTGAAAAAGCAGTCGAGACGAGGCTCTTCGTCCGCAAGTCGCAGCTCGCTCGCGCCCGTGCGGAGGCTCCCGAGGTGCTGCGGTTCAATCGCGAGTCGCTGCGCTGGTTCGAGCGCTACTTCAATTCGCGCTTCCCGTTTCCCAAGTACGACCTGGTGCTCGTCCCGGAGTTCGCCTACGGAGGCATGGAGCACGCCGGGGCGACCTTTCTGCGCGAGGAAGCGGTGCTGTTTCCGTCCACGCCCAACGAAACGGACATCCTCGCGCGCGCGCAGCTCCTGTTCCACGAGACCTCGCATCAGTGGTTCGGCGATTCTGTGACCATGCGCTGGTTCGACGACCTGTGGCTGAAGGAAGGGTTCGCCAACTTCATGGCGGCCAAGGCGGCCGAGGCGCTGCTCCCGGCGCATTCGGTCTGGAACGCCTTCCACGCGCTCAAGACCGCCGCCTACCGGACCGACGTCACGCAGGGGACGACGCCGATCTACCGGACGCTCTCCAATCTTTCCGGCGCGAAATCCGCTTACGGCAACATCGTCTATGGGAAGGCCCCGGCGGTGTTGCGCCAGGCCGAGTTCTACGTCGGCGAGCCGGTCTTCCGCCGGGCGGTGCGGCAGTTCCTGAAAGGACACGCCTATGCGGCCGCCGACTGGAACGACCTCGTCGTCGCGCTCGAGCGTGCCTCGGGCCGCAAGCTGAAGCGCTGGGCCGAAGCCTGGGTCAAGAGGCGTGGCATGGCGGAGGTGCGCCTCGCCTGGGACACCGATCGCGACGGCCGGCCGAAGAACACCGTCCTGGAGCAGCACAACGTGCTCAATGAAGGCGGAACTTGGCCGATGAAGCTACGGGTGTTCGCCTTGTCCGAGAGCGGGCTTCCCCGCTCGGCCGATGCCTTGTTGCGCGGCCGGAGTACGAGCGTTCGCGAAATCGACGGCATGCCCGAGATCGACTTCGCGTTCGCGAATTTCGGAGACTACGGCTACGGGCGCTTCCTCCTCGACCCGATGAGCCGCGAGGCGGTCCTCGCACGCCCGGAAATCGTGCAGGGCGATCTGCTGCGCGCGCTCGTCTTCGGTTCGCTCTGGGAATCGGTGCGGGACGCCGAGCTCGCACCCCTCGCCTATCTCGACCTCGTCATTCGCGTCGCCCCGGTCGAACGCGACCCGGTGACCCTCGCCGGCTTGCTCCAGCGCGCGCAGCTCGCCTTTCTCCACTATGCATCGGATCCCCAGCGGGACGCCGTGGCGGAATCTTTCGAGCAGCTTCTCGCCGAGGGAATGCTGCACGCGGATACGCCGGGGCGCCGCATTACTTTCCTCAGGGCGTTTACGGCGAGCGCCTGGTCGGAGAGCGGCCGCTCCCGGCTCAAATCGCTCCTCGCAAACACGTCGGAGATTCCCGGGGTGAAGCTCAGCTCGCGCGACCGCTTCCGCGCAATCGCGCGGCTGCTCGCGCTCGACGACCCGGAGGCGAAGGGCCTGCTCTCCGCGCAGATCGCCGCGGATTCCGGGGACGACGGCCGCCGCTACGCCTTCGCGGCGGCTGCGGCCGAGCGCAGCGCCGAGGCGAAGCGCGCTTACTTCGAGCGCTTCTTCAGCGAGCAGGGCCTAGCCGAAAGCTGGATCGATGCGGCGCTTGGCTCGTTCAACGCGGTCGAGCACGCCGAGCTGACCCAGCCCTATCTCGATCTCGCGCTCGCCGCCTTGCCCGAATTCAAGCGCACGCGCAAGATCTTCTTCGTCAACAACTGGCTCGCCGCCTTCATCGGAGGACAGGTGGACGCCGCGGCGCTTGAGCAGGTGGAGAGTTTCGCAAGCCAGCCTGAGCTCGAGCCCGACCTGAAGCTCCAGGTCCTCGAAGCGATGGACGGGCTCGCGCGCACCGTCAAGATTCGAGCGAAGTTTGCCAGGCTCCTGCCCTGACGAAGCCTGCGGTTCCGGAAGCGGCGCCCGCTCGCGCGCTCGTCAATCCAGCGCGCCGGCGGCGTAAGCGCGTTCGATCTCGGCGTCGAATTTCTGCTGCACCCGATCGCGCTTGACCTTGAGGGTCGGCGTGAGCAGCCCGTTCTCCACCGTCCAGGGCTCGCGAGTCGCCACGACACGGCGTACCCGTATGTACCGCGGGAATTCCTTCAAGCGATCGTTGGCGCGCCGGATGAGATCCTTTTCGCCGGTCTCCCGGGTCACCGCCACGAGCGCCAGGAACGGGCGCCCTTCGCCGATCAGGATGCCTTGTTCGAATACCCCGTCCCCGAGAATGGCGAGTTCCACGTCCTGCGGCGGAAGTTTTTCGCCGTTCGACAGGACGAGAACGTCCTTCAAGCGTCCACGTATGAAAATCCTGCCCTCCCGGATTTCCGCAAGATCGCCCGTATGCAGCCAATCTTCGCGATCGAGCGACTTCGCGCTCGCCTCCGGATTGTTCCAATAGCCCTTCATGACGCTCGGACCCCTCGCGAGCAGCTCGCCGTCCGCCGCGACTCGCACCTCGACATTGTCGAGCGGCATGCCGACCGATTCCGGAACATTGCCCTCCAGTCGATTCACCGAGATCACGGGAGAGGCCTCGGTCATTCCGTATCCCTGGAGAACCGGCAGCCCGAGCCCGAGGAACAGCCACGCAATCGCGGGGTCGAGCGGGGCACCGCCGAGGATCGCGAACCGCATCCTGCCGCCGAGCCTCGAGCGCACCGGTCCTGCGACGCGGTCGCGCAGCAGGGCGAGAACGATCCGGTCAGCGAGCCCCGCTTCGCGGCGCTGGGCTCGCCCTCCCGCCGCCACTACCAGCTCGAAAAGCCGCTTCTTGGCCGGAGATTGGGCGAGAGCCTCGTTGACGCGCGCTGCGAATTTTTCGAACACGCGCGGCACCGCGAACATCACGGTCGGGCGCTCGCTCGCGAGGTCCTCTGCGAGCTGCGAGATCGAGCGGGCGTAAGTGACCTTCGCGCCGATCGCGAGCGGCAGGTAGTAGCCGCCGGTGCGCTCGAACATGTGTGAAAGCGGAAGCAGGGATAGAAATACATCGTCGCTCTGCGCGAGGCGCAGGCGCTCGCAAGCGGAGACGTTCGCGAGGATGTTCCCGTGCGTGAGCATCACCCCCTTTGGTCTGCCTGCCGTTCCCGAGGTGTAGCAAATCGTGGCCAGGGCGCCATCTTCGACTGGCGCGGCCTCGAACGTGGGGGCCTGCCGAGGGAGCACCGCCTCGACCCCGTCATGGCCGCTTCCCGGATCGGCGGCGACGCACAGCACGCGCGGCAGAGATGCGGCCACGCCCCGCAGCGCGTCGGCCATGCGGCTGGTCTCCGCCACGAGCAGTCGCGCGCCGCTGTTCTCCAGGCACCATGCGACGTTTTCCGGGTTGTCGTCGGCGTAGAGCGGCACGACGACGAGACCGAGGCCGAGCGCAGCCTGGTCGGCCGCGACCCAGTGAATGCCGTTTTTCAGGCACAACGCGACACGGTCGCCCGGCGCGAGGCCCTCGGCGCGCAGAAAAGCCTGCCAGCGCGCCGCGTACGCGGCGATTTCGCGCGCAGAGATATCCCGCCAACTGCCCTCGGTGAACTGACGGTAGAGAATTCGCTCGGGCGTGGCGAGATGCGCGCCGAGAAGACTTGCGATGTTTGCCATGGCGGGGCTGTGTTAGGCTCCGGTCCCGTTAATGAAGCCCGTCCAGTCCATCATGCTGAATCCGCCGTGAGCGTGCAAGCCTTCTTCGCCTCTTGTCCGAGAGGCCTCGAATCGCTCCTCGCCGAAGAGCTCACCCGGTTTGGCGCGAAGAAAACCAGCCTCGTTCCGGGCGGTGTCGCATTCGAGGGGGAGATTCTCGCCTGTTACCGGGTCAACCTCGAGTCGCGGCTCGCCACCCGCGTCCTGATACGGCTTGCCCGCTCGCCCTACCGCGGAGAAGAAGACGTATACGAAGCCGCTCTCGCGGTGAAGTGGCCCGAATGGTTCAGCGAGACGCAAAGCATTCGCGTGGACGTCAACGCGATACGCTCTCCGCTGAAGAGCCTCGAATTCGCGACTTTGCGAATCAAGGACGCTGTGTGCGACCGGTTTCGCGCGGACCGCGGGCGGCGGCCCGACGTGGACACGCGCTCCCCCGAGGTGCGCATCCAGGCCTTCCTCGACAAGGCGGAGGTCACTCTCTACCTGGACACCTCCGGCGAACCACTCAACAAGCGCGGCTACCGCAGGGATGCGGGCGAAGCCCCGCTGAAGGAAAACCTTGCTGCCGGCATCGTTCGGCTCACGGGTTGGAACTCGAGCGAGCCCCTCCTTGACCCCATGTGCGGCAGCGGGACGCTCGTCGTCGAGGCGGCGATGATGGCCCTCGCGATCCCTCCGGGACACGCGCGCGCGTTCGGCTTCGAGCGCCTCGCCGGATTCGATCTCAGGCGGTGGAACGAGGTACGCGACGCGGCGCTCGCCCGCCGCAGGCCCAAGCAGCGGCTCCCGATCTTCGCCCGCGATCGCTACGGAGAGGAGCTGAAAAAAGCCCGCCTCAACCTCGAGGCAGCGGGCCTCGGCGACTGCGTCGAACTCAAACAGGCCGACGTTCTCGATACCGGCGCCCCGGCGCGCGCGGGCGTGCTCCTCGCCAATCCGCCCTACGGCACCCGGATCGGCGAACAGGCCGCGCTCGCGGAGTTCTACCCGAAGCTGGGCGATACGCTGAAGAAATACTACGCGGGCTGGCGCTGTTACCTCTTCTCGGGGGATGCGCGACTTCCGAAGCTGATCAGACTGAGCGCGTCCAAGCGCACCCCGCTTTACAACGGCCCGCTGGAATGCCGGCTCTACGAGTATCTGGTCGTCGCCGGGTCCAATCGCAAGAAATCCACTCCATCGCGTGCCAGCGGATCCGGCACTTAGCGCCTTTGCCCCCTTCCTAGCGCATCTGGCTGCGCGCGCTCGATACCGCCAGAAAAATCTCGCGCAGGAACACCAACAGTGACAGGATGAAAGCCAGCATCGCGGCGATAAAGAGCAGCCCGATGAACCTCGACAGGTCGATCGCGATGAACGCATCGACGAAGGCAACGGCGATCAGCAGCCCGACGAAAAGCGCGCAAATCACCGAGAGCACGATCGAGCCGTAGACCAGGCGCACGCGCCGGCTGAGGAGATTGAGTTCCGCGCGCGCCGCCTTCTGTCCCTCGGGGAGCAGCTGGCGCAGCCGGTCCTCGAGCGTGCGGCTGCGGTCGACCGCGCGGCCCAGGCGGTTGGAGAGCACGCCGATGATCGTCCCCACCGCGGTGAGCAGGAAAACCGGCGCAACAGCGAGCTGGATCAGTCGTGTGACGTCGATGACGTTGTCCGCGTTCATGCGGGAGCCTTCTCTTGCCTGCGGCCGCGCCTTATACCATGGCCTTGCGCAACTGGTGCTTGAAATGGTGGATGTGGTTGAGGGCGACCTTCAGCTTGCCGCGATCCTTTGCGGCGAGCGCCTCGTCGCGCTTTTTCTGCCACTCGCCGATCTTGGTCTTGATCGCGGTCTTGTCGACGCCCTTGACCTCGTGGTGCACGTGCATGTCGATGTTGAGTGCCTTGCAGAGCGCAGCGAGCAGATGGTCCTTGTTCAGCTGCGTGTAGCCTTTGACCGCCTCGTGCTCGATTCCGGCCGCGATCTCGCGCAGCTCGGCGAGAGGCTTGCTCTTCAGCTCAGGAAAAGTGTGGGCCATGTGTTCTCCGGGGTGATCGTCCCGGATAATACTGTAGAAGCGTCCGCGGCAGCTAGCGCAGCTACCTGCTGGCGCCTCCTATGCGTCTTCCCACGATGATGAGATCGCGTTCGACTCCGTCCAACACGGCGACCTTCGGCAGCTCCCCCCACCGCTGGAATCCGAATCGCCGGAACAACGCGAGGCTCGGTTCGTTGTGGCCGAATATGAACCCCAACAGCGTGTCGACCCCGAGCGTCGGCGCGTGCGCCAGCGCTTGGGTCAGCAGATAGGAGCCGAGCCCCCGCTTTCGGAACGCTTCGTGAACGTAGACGCTGAGCTCTGCGGTCTTGGCGTATGCCGGGCGCCCGTAGAACGTTGAAAAGCTGAGCCAGGCCGCGACGCGACCCGCGTCCTCGACCACCCAAAGAGGCCTGCGATCCGGAGTGTGTTCCTCGAACCAGTGCACCCGGCTCTCGACCGAAACAGGCTCGGTATCGGCCGTCACGACGCGCGACGCGATCGTGGAGTTGTAGATCTCCACGATCTGCGGCAGGTCGCTTCGAATGGCGGCCCTATGGATGCAGGGTTCAGGCATCGACCCCCTCAGCCCGTGTTCGCGCGGCTCGGGGTTCGCGCGGGGCGCCGCGCGCCGGTCTTGCTCGCGCTCCGGCACATGCGATTGTCAGGCGCAAGGCGACGCGACTCGCGACGGCTATTTTCCCAGGTGTTTGTCGAAGAACCGGGCGATCTCCGTAAACGCCTCCTTGGTCTCCGGAGCTCCGACATCGCGGTAATACTGCGCGTGGGATTGACCTTCGAAGACCTGCAACACCGCTTCGACCCCCGCCTCGCGCAGCTTGCGGTGCACCCGCACCGTATTGGAGAGGAGCAGGTCACGCGTCCCGGTGGTGAGAATCGCCGGCGGAAAACCGCGCATGTCGCCGTAGACCGGCGAGAGCATCGGGTCCCTGAGATCGCGGCCGTTGGTATAGAGCGCGGCGCGCTTGTCGCAGTTCGCTCCGTACGCCACCAGAACATTGTCGAGCATCGCGTTGGTATGGAAGGAGTCGCCGGCCCCGGTCAGATCGGACATCGGCGTACCGGGCGCGATCGCGGCCGGCAGCGGGAGCTTCTCCTGCTTGGCGCGCAGGACCATCGCCAAAGTCAGGTTGCC
>Ga0209807_1000033_pt1 | contig 58869 bp, 54 predicted proteins | sample GraSoiAngelo_154_FD_186168 | JGI IMG/M metagenome (GOLD analysis project Ga0209807, IMG submission 186168) | Grasslands soil microbial communities from the Angelo Coastal Reserve, California, USA - 14_1009_13_20cm (SPAdes) (version 2) | ecosystem: Environmental > Terrestrial > Soil > Grasslands ... | reverse complement strand
GTCCATCGCGCGGATGCGGTCCTGCCCCATGATCAGGGTCTGGGGCTCGACCTTCAGCCCCATCAGCGCCATCGCTTCGGGCACGGCGCAGTGCGCGTGGACGTCGACGGTCTTCACGCGGCGGCCGCTCACCACGACCTCGCGGCGCCTTGCGCCCGCCTGCGCCCGCGCGTCGCGCGCGGCGAGCAGCTCGCAGCCGACGAAGGCGATGCCGGCCATGGCGCCGGCCGAATTCCGGATGAAGTCTCTGCGGCTCGTCATGGGTCGACGCGAGTTCAACTTTCCCGGATCATAATGCGGCTATGGGCTTGCCCGCAAATCGAGTGAAGGGGCCTCTGCAATGAGTGACCAGGACGCCGTTGCCTTGACCCGGTCGCTGCTGCGATTCGACACGGTGAATCCGCCCGGCCGCGAGCGCGACTGTGCGCGCCACCTCGGCGCGCAGCTGGAAGGCTGGGGCTTCGGCGTCGCCTACCACGAGTTCGCCGAAGGGCGCACGAGCGTCGTCGCGCGCGCCGGCGGCGCGGATTCGCCACCCTTGTGCCTCACCGGGCATATCGATACGGTGCCGCTCGGCGCCAGGGCCTGGTCGCGCGACCCGTTCGCGGGGGAGACCGACGGCGACCGGCTCTATGGGCGCGGCTCCTCCGACATGAAAGCGGGCGTCGCGGCGATCCTGCTCGCGGCGCGCAAGCTCGCGAACAGATTGCGAGGGACGCCGGGAATCGTCGTCGTGCTCACCGCGGCGGAGGAGGGCGGGTGCATAGGGTCGGAGCATCTCGCCCGTACGCAGCTGCTCGGCAAGGCCGGGGCGATGATCGTGGGCGAGCCGACTTCGAACTATCCTTACGTCGGGCACAAGGGCTCGCTCAAGTTCTACGCGCGGTTCCGCGGCGTGTCGGCGCACGGATCGATGCCCGAGCTCGGGGTGAACGCGATCTACAAGGCGGTGCGCGCGCTGTCCAGGCTCGAGTCGTTCGACTTCGGCCAGGCGCCGCATCCCGTGATGGGCCAGCCGACGATGAACGTCGGCACGTTCGAGGGCGGCAACACGGTCAACTCCGTTCCGGACGCGGCGAGTTTCGGGGTCGATATCCGGACCGTGCCGGGGATGGATCACGCGGCCTTGCGCGCGAAGCTGCAGGCGACGCTCGGGAGCGAGGCCGAGCTCGAGGTGTTCTCGGACATGAACGCGGTGTGGACCGAGCCGCAGGAGGACTGGGTGCGGCGCGTGTTCGAGATCGCGGGCCGCACGCTCGGCGTGAAGCCGGAGCCGCGCGCCCAGACCTACAACACCGATGCGGGGAATCTCCTGAAGGTATACAAGGGCGCGCCGACGGTGGTGCTGGGGCCGGGGGAGCCGCAGCAGGCGCACCAGACCGACGAGTACTGCAGCATGGAGCGCATCCGGCAATCGGTCGCGATCTACGAGGAGCTGATTCGGGACTGGTGCGGAATCTGATGATTCGTCGCTTGATCCCGTTTGTACTCGCGCTCGCCGCCGCGGCGGCTGCGGCGCAGGGCAATGTCACGCGCATCGTCGTTCCGTTCGGAGCGGGCGGGGTTCAGGACATTCTCGCCCGCGCGATCAGCGCGGAGCTCGGCGCGGCGCTCGGGCAGAAAGTGATCGTCGAGAACCGCACCGGCGCCGGCGGCACGATCGGCACCGCCTCGGTGGCGAAAGCCGCGCCCGACGGCCACACACTCATCCTATCGGCGGCAAGCCACACGATCAACGGCTCGCTCTATGCGAAGCTGCCTTACGATCCGATCAGGGACTTCACGGGCGTCGCGCACATCGGCACCGTGGAATACGTGCTGATGGTTAGCGCGGCGCTGCCCGTGAGGACGGTGGGGGAATTCGTCGACTACGCCAGGGCCAATCCGGGAAAGCTCAACTACAGCACGGCGGGTAGCGGCAGCGCGACGCATCTTTCGATGGCGTACTTTGCGGGTCTCGCGGGGATCGACATGGTGCACGTGCCGTACAAAGCGACCAACGAGGCAATCAACGAAGTCCTGGCGGGCCGCTCCCATGCAGTGATCGCGGCCAACATCGGCGCGCTGGGCTTCGTCAAGGACGCGCGCGTGCGCATGCTCGGCGTGACCGCGGCGAAGCGCTCGAAGTTCCTGCCAGAGCTGCCGACGATTGCGGAGTCCGGGGTGCCTGGCTACGAATTCGATTCCTGGCTCGGCTTGCTCGGACCCGCCGGGATTCCGGTGTCGACCCTGGAGAGAATCAACGCAGCGGTCGGGACCCTGCTCAAGGACCCGGTGATCCTCGACCGCCTCGCGAAACAAGGTATCGAGCCGCGGGCGCTCAGCCCCGGGGCGTTCAACGCGCTGCTGCGCGCCGATTTCGCAAAGATGGCGCGCGTCGTCAAGGCTTCCGGCGCACGCGTCGAATAGCCTAGAATCGCCCATCGCACTCGGAGAGAGCCATGTTCCATCGTGCAAGACTCGCCGCCGCGATCATCCGCGAACTGGGCGTGACGATAGACTGGGGTTCGTGAAAACCGATCGAACTCCCGCATTGCTCGCTGCGGCGTTCTTCGCACTCGCAGCGCCTTTCGCCGCTGCACAGGAATACCCGGCGCGGGAGATCCGCTCGCTGTGCAACTACGCGCCGGGCTCGGGCGCCGATCTCATCGTGCGCTTCTACAGCGACCGGCTCTCGAAGCTCGCGGGAAGGCCGGTGATCGTCGAGAACCGGGTCGGCGCGAACGGCATGATCGCGAGCGACGCCCTGGCGAAGTCCAGACCCGACGGCTACACGATCATGATCACGCCGGCGAGCTCCACCATCGCCGCGGCGCCGTACCTGTTCAAGAACCTGCCCTTCGACACCGCGAAGGATTTCGCCGCGGTCGCGACGATCGCTTCCCTGTCTTTCGTCATTCTCGTGGATGCCGCGGCTCCGATCAAATCCATCGCCGAGCTGGTCGCGCACCTCAAGGCGAAACCGGGCGCGAGCTTCTACGGGGCGACCAGCAACACCGGCGTCATCGCTGCGGAACTCTTCAAGACCGCGGCCGGCGTGAAGGCGACGTATGTTCCGTACAAGCAGAACGCGCAGGCCCTGACCGATCTGCTCTCGGGGCAGCTCGATTTCATTTCCTTCGACGCAACCTGGGGGGTGGGACAGGCGAAAGGCGGAAAGCTGCGCATTCTCGCAGCCACCTCCGCGAAGCGCTCGGCGGCGCTCCCCGACGTGCCGACGCTCGCCGAGCTCGGCTACGGTGGAACCGACGTCTCGCCCTGGTGGGGCGTCGTGGTCGCCGCGGGCACGCCCAAGCCCATCGTGGACAAGCTCGCCGGCTGGTTCAATCAGATCACGGCGGCCGAGGACACGAAGCAGTTTCTCGCCACCTCGGCGTTCGATCCTTATCCCGGCACGCCCGAGCAGATGCAGGCGCTCATGAAGAGCGACGCGGAGCGCTGGAAGCGCTACGTGGAACTGGCGAAGATCGAGCCGCAGTGACTTGCTTCGGTTGACTCGCGCTCCGGCGCGGCATACCGTGGCACGGTATTGAGAGGAGCAGTTCATGGAAGTCGAGCGCAAGACCTCCGAAGAGCGCGCCGACGCCCTCGAGGAAGCCATGATGAAGGATCTCGACAAGCCGGGGGTGCGGCGCGGCACCGGGCTCCTCTTCGGCGGCTTGACGCCGGGCGGCGTGCCGCTTGCGCTGGGCGCGCTCGCCGCCATGCCCTCCCAACCCACGGTCGTCGATTTCTTCAAGCTGCGCTTTATGCCGCACACCGTAAACCATATGCTGCAGAGCGCGAACGATGCGCAGAAGAAGGGCGAGCCCGAGGAGACGGTGCTCGCTTGCCTGCTGCACGACATCGCGGTGAATCTCATCAAGGTGGATCACGGCTGGTGGGCGGCGCAGATGGTTGAGCCCTATGTGTCGGAAAAAGTGAGCTGGGCGATCCGTCATCACCAGGCGCTGCGCTTCTTTCCGGATCCCTCGGTGGGATACGCGTATCCGGAACGATACGTACAGATCTTCGGCGAAGGCTACGTGCCCGAGCCGTACATCAAGGCGGCGTACGAAAAGGCGCGCAAGCACAAGTGGTACATGGAGGCGCGTATGATCACCGTGCACGACCTCTATGCTTTCGAACCCGGAGTGAATCCGACGCTGGAGCCTTTCATCGACGTGATCGGCCGCCACTTCAAGCAGCCGAAGGAGGGCCTGGGATTCGACGGCAGCCCGGTCGCCCATATGTGGCGCTCGCTGATCTACCCGGACAATCCCCTGTGAAGGCGACGCAAGCCAAAATGCGCTATTGCAGCGCGGGAAGCCACTGGACGACGAGCGAATTCCTGAAGATCGGACCCGTCAGGTTCATCTGCGTTGCGTGCAACAAAAGGAGAAAGGCCGAATTGCGGAATCTGCCCGGCAACAAGCTGCTCGCCGCAGGCGGAGGCTCGAAGCATTAGGTCTATTCGGGCTCCAGCCCGATCGCCTTGGCGAGGCTCCCCACGGCGTCGATTTCGCGCCTGAGGTACGCCGCGAGCTCTTCGGGCGTGCTCCCGATGGTGGTGAGTCCCAGATCGCCCAGTTTGGCGACGACCTCGGGCTGCTTGAGCGCGGCGCGCACCTCGCCGCTCAGGCGCTCGGCGATGGCCGAAGGCAGGCCTGCAGGGCCGAAGAAGGCCCACCAGGCGGGGAACCCGCGGAAGTTGGGAAGCGTCTCGGCCACGGTGGGAACATCGGGCATGCGGGCGCTGCGCTGGCTGTCCACGATCGCGAGCGGCCTGACCTTCGGCATGTTCGGTACGAGGAAGGCATAGGTCGGAAACCACAGCGCCACCCGGCCGGAAGCCCAGTCGTTCACCATCTGGGGAAAGTTCGCCTGGGCATAGGGGACGTGGAGCAGGTCGATTCCCGCGTAGAGCTTCAGGGATTCACCCGCCAGGTGAAACACCGATCCGACCCCGCTCGATGAGTACTCGAGCTTGCCGGGATTGCGCTTCGCGTAATCGATCAGCTCCTGCAGCGAATTCACGGGCACCGACACATGGACCGCGACGTAGCTCGGCGAGCTGACCGCGAGGCTGATCGGCGCGAAATCCTTGAGAACGTCGAACGCGAGGTTCTTGAAAAGGAAACGCGCGTTGACGTAGGTGCCCGAGGTGCCGTAAGTGATGGTGTAACCGTCCGCGCCGGCGCGCGCGAGAGCCTGCGCGGCCTGCGCTCCGCGGGCGGCGGTCTTGAGTTCGACCACCACCGGCTGGCCGAGGCTCGCGCTCATCTTCGCGGCCATGAGGCGCAGCGCAGCGTCGCCGCTCGAGCCCGGCGAGGCGGTGCTGACTACGAGTATCGGCTTGCTGGGGTAGGCCTGCGGCCAGGCGGCGCCGGCGGCGAGCGCAGCGGTCGCGCACAGCGCTAGACGCCAGACACGCATCAGCTCTTCTTGCCGCCCGCGCCCGGCAGCAGGCTGTCTTTCAGGTGGTAGCGGAACATCGTCTTGCCGCGCAGCTCGTAGAGGTAGTCGATGATGTCCTCGTTCGACATGAACTTGGACATGTCGTAGGTCTCGCGGTGCACGAGCTCCTTCAAATCGCGCCTCACGCCGGGCTTTCTCTCGATGTCGGCGAAGCCGACCGAGATGATGAGGTAGACATCGATCAGATCGGGCACGCCGAGAACGCGCTTCAGCGGCTCCTGGATATGAACCGTTCCCCAGTGCGAGCCCAGCCCGAGCGAGGCGATCGCGAGCTGCATGTGCGTGCAGGTGTTCGCCAGGCCGTCGGTGAAATGGCTCGCGTGCCGCCCGAAAGTGAAAGCGGCGTTCACCGTCGCCCATTGCCTGCGTCCGTCGCCCAGCACCACGATCACCACCGGGGCCTCGTGCCAGGGGCGGCGCTGCTGCCCGCCGGTGCTGTTCCTGATCTTCTGCCACTCGTCCTTGAGGTCGTCCCCCTTCACCTGGAAGGCGGGGTGGCGCAGCTCGAAGGGCCGCATCTGCTCCATCCAGAAGCAGAACTCCTGATTGGTATCTTGGAAGGCGTCGTAGAGATCTTTCTTCTTCTTCGGGTCCTTGATGACGAGATACTCCCAGGGCTGGCCGTTCGCCCCGGACATCGCCCAGCGGCCCGCCTCGAGGATCTTATCCACGTACTCTTCGGGGATGGGATCGGGCCTGATGCGGCGCACGCTCATGCGCGTGGTCATGATGCGGTACAGGACGTCGTAATCGGATTCGGGTCTGACTTTCGAATCGTCTGGCATGATAGACGCTCCTTCGGGACTCGCGTGCGACATGGTAGTTCGAAGCTGCGGTTACCAGGGATAGAAAACGGCGTTGAACTGCAGCGAATCCACGTGGTCGCGCGCGACAAACTCGAGGCGCAGCTTCAGATTCTTATTCACGATGTATCCGGCCCCTATGCCGAACAGGAGACCGTCGTCGTCGCCGAAATCCAGGCCGGCGCGGCCGATCAGCTCCACGTTGGGCGCCACCAGGTACCGCGCGACGCCGCTCGTCCACAAGCCGCTGGCGCTCGTATTGCAAAAGGTTCCGGTGCACCCGCTCCTCTTGAATTTTCCGGTATCCATGTACCCGGCTTCCGCGTCGACGTAGAAGTTTCGCACTATGGCCGGGAAATTGTAGCCGCCGAAAACCTGGAGGCCTGTACCGTCATCCAGGCCGGAAACCATGTTCTGGCTCACCCCGGCGCCGAAGAAAAGCCGCCTCAGGTCGAAACCCTGGCCGGCTGCAGCGGAAGAAAACAGCATCGCAACGAGCGCAAGCGCCATCACACGAATCGGCTTTGACATGTCGTTCCTCCTTTTCAAACTTCGATAGACGCGCGCAGATGGTATTACAGGACCCCGCTCGTCGCCATTCCTGTTTGGCGGCATAATTGTGGACTTTCGGGTCTTTGCTGCATCTCTCGAGGAGCGAAAACATGACGACGACAAGATTCTCATACCTGATGGTCGTAGGTGTTTCCCTCCTATTGGCGGCGTGCCAGGTTCCACCGGGCGCCTCGCAGGCCGCCGGCATCGGCGAAAGCGATCTTGCCGGGATCGTGACGGGTGCGAACGGGCCCGAGGCCGGAGTCTGGGTGATCGCGGAGACGAACGATCTCCCGACCAAATTCGCGAAGATCGTGGTCACCGACGACCGCGGGCGCTACCTGATCCCCGAGCTTCCGAAAGCCAACTACAGCGTATGGGTGCGCGGCTACGGGCTGGTCGACTCGCCCAAGGTGCAGGCCGCGCCCGGGAGGATTCTCGATCTGACCGCAGTCGTGGCGCCGAGCGCGGCAGCGGCGGCGCAGTACTACCCGGCGATCTACTGGTATTCGATGCTGAAGGTCCCGGAGAGAAACGAATTCCCGATAGGAAAAGCGGCCAATCAAGGTCAATGGCTCGATCTCACGAAGACCGACGGTTGCTACACCTGCCACCAGCTCGGCAACAAGGCGACGCGTACCATTCCGAAGGAGCTCGGCCATTTCAATTCCTCGGTCGAAGCCTGGGCGCGGCGCATCGCTTCCGGCCAGGCCATGACCAACATGACGAACAACATCGGCAGGTTCGACGCTCAGCGGATGCTCGGTCAATTTGCCGATTGGACCGATCGGATCGCCGCGGGCGAGCTGCCCGCCTCGAGGCCTGAACGGCCGCAAGGCCTGGAGCGCAATGTCGTCATCAGCCTGTGGGACTGGAGCCGCCCCACTGCCTACCTGCACGACGAGATCTCGAGCGACAAGCGCAATCCCACGGTCAATGCTTACGGACTGATTTACGGGGCGACCGAGGAGAGCACGGATTTCGTGCCGGTCCTGGATCCCGTGCGGCATACGGCGAGCGAAATGAAAGTGCCGGTCCGCGATCCGAAGACGCCCTCGACGAAGAACAACCCGATGGCGCCGTCTGCGTACTGGGGAGCGGAGCCGATCTGGGACAGCCAGACGAGCCCGCACAACCCGATGCTCGACGAGAAGGGCAGGGTCTGGTTCACCTCGCGCGTGCGGGGGCCGGCCAACCCGGCCTTCTGCGGGAAAGGCTCGGATCATCCCTCGGCGAAGATCTTTCCCGTCGAACGCTCCAACCGCCAGCTCTCCCAATACGATCCGAAAACCGGAAGGTTCACCCTCATCGACACCTGCTTCGGCACGCATCATCTGTACTTCGCCGAGGATGCAAACAACACTCTGTGGGCGAGCTCAGGCGGCGCGGCGAACGAGGTCCTCGGGTGGCTCAACAGAAGGGTGTTCGAGGAGACCGGCGACGAGCAGAAGGCGCAAGGCTGGACCCCGTTCATTCTGGACACCAACGGCAACGGCAGGCGCGACGATTACGTGGGGCCGAACGATCCGATCGATCCGAAGAAGGACAAGCGCATCGTGGCCGGTTTCTACGGACTCGCCCCGAGCCCGGTTGACGGCTCCATCTGGGGATCGGTGCTCGGTTACCCGGGTTTCATCATTCGCGTGAATCCGGGATCGAATCCGCCGGAGACGGCGCTCACCGAAGTGTTCGAGCCGCCGTTCCCCGGCTATTCGCCGCGCGGCATGGACATCGATCGCAAAGGCGTCGTCTGGGCGCCGCTCGCGAGCGGACATTTCGCGAGTTTCGACCGGCGCAAGTGCAAGGGACCGCTCAACGGCCCGAGCGCCACGGGCAAGCACTGCCCCGAAGGCTGGACGCTCTATCCGTTCCCCGGACCGCAGTTGAAGGGCGTGACCGACTCGGGCAGCGCCGAGGCGAGCTATTACTCGTGGGTGGATCAGCACGACACCTTCGGACTGGGCAGCGATACGCCGATCGCGACCGGCAACGCCAACGACGCGCTGCTTGCGCTCAAGGACGGGAAATTCGTGATTCTCCGCGTGCCGTACCCCATGGGTTTTTACGCGAAGGGGCTCGATGGCCGCATCGACGACCCGGGCGCCGGCTGGAAGGGAAGGGCCCTGTGGTCGACCTATGCCACCCGGGCTCCGTTCCACGTCGAGGGCGGCAAAGGCACCCGGTCGAAGGTCCTGAAGTTCCAGCTGCGCCCGGATCCGCTCGCGAACTGACGGCGATTCGGATTTCCTTGCGAACGGAGAACTAGTTCGCGGCGAAGCAGTAGAACAATCCGTTACCGCCCGTGCCTTGCAGCGCCGCTTGGCTGCAGCCGGGGGCGCCTTCCTTGCTCGGGCGGGACAGGTGCGAGGAATTCCAGGACTTGGACGCGTCGTCGTCGCGCAGGCCCTGGCGGTCGTGGTGCCCGAGCATCGCGGCTCCGGCGCCGCTGGTGGTCCAGTTGCTGCAGGTCGTATCCTCGCTGCTCGTGATCGCGCGGCCATCCCGCGTCGAGCCGGTCAGCATGTCGTGCATGTTCGGTTTCTCGGTGCGGCCGTTGACCATCTCGCCTTTTTCGTTCAGCGCGGTTTCCTTGGTGAGATTGTTCGCGCCGTGCAGCTGATCGACGTTGCGTGCGACGACGACGCCCTTGGCGTTCTGCCACGGGCCGCTCCCGATGCGGTCGCGGGCGTTCACGCCCGGGTACCCGGGAGTGCCCGTAGTGCTGAGATAGGCGTGCCAGGTGCGGCCGCCTGAACCCACGGCCTTCGCGAGCGACTGGCAATGCTGGTCGGCGCCCTCGAGGCCCCCGAGGTCGGCTCCTTTTCCCGAGCCTACGCTGCTGACGAAAAACGACATGCCACCCTGCTGCGATTGCATGCCTGCGCACGAGCCCAGCGCCAGCGCAACGGCTGCTGCCAGGGAAACGCGTGTAACCGTCTTCATCTGTCTCCTCCTTTGATGGGGAAATCCTTCATTTAACAATGCGCGCAATCTGCGGCAAACTAGGATAACACCGCAGGCGAACCGTCTATTCCTCATGTTCAAGTACCTCCAATCGCGCATTCGCGGAACGGCGAGCACGGGTCCGGGCGAGCCGCCCGCGGGACTGCTCGCCTTCTACTGGCACTTCGTGCGCCAGACCAAGGGCTGGTACGCGCTCATGTTCGTCACCAGCCTCGCGGTGGCGTTGATCGACACGGTGATCCCGGTGTTCATCGGCAAGCTGGTTTCGCTCATGGGAGCCGCCGACCGCCAGGCGGCGCTCGACGAGCAGTGGCCCCTGCTCGCCGGCATGGTGGCGCTGGTGCTCATCGTCCGCCCGCTCGCCAATCTGGCCGACATGCTGATTCGCCAAAACGCGCTGATCCCGGGCGTGACCAGCATGATCCGCTGGCAGAGCCATTGGCACGTGCTGCGCCAGAGCTGGCCGTTCTTCCAGAACGATTTCGCCGGGCGCATCGCCAACCGCGTCATGCAGACCGCCAACGCTTTGCGCGAGAGCGTGATGGCGAGCATACGCGCGGTCTGGTACATCGCGGTCTACGGCGTGAGCGCCTTTGCGCTGATGGCCGCCTCGGACTGGCGCCTGGGCCTTCCGACGCTCGCGTGGTTCCTCGGTTACATCGTGTTCCTGCGCTACTTCGTGCCGCGCATGCGCGACCTGGCGAAGACGAGCTCGGAGCTGCGCTCGCACGTGATGGCGCGGGTGGTCGACAGCTATACGAACATCCTCACGGTCAAGCTCTTCGCGCGGCTGGCCGACGAGGACGCGTACGTGCGCGAGGTGATCGACGAGCACCAGGGCGCGATCGGCGCGCACATGCGCCTCATCTCGCAATTCATGTTCTCGCTTTCGCTGATGAACGCGGCGCTCCTCACCGGCACCGCCGCGATCGGCATCTGGCTGTGGGCGCAAGGCGCGGTGAGCGCAGGCGTCGTGGCGACCGCTTTGCCCCTCGCCTGGCAGATCGCCAACGTCGCCGGCTGGGTGAGCTGGGAGGTGACCGGCATCTTCGAGAGCGTCGGAGTCGTGCAGGAGGGAATGCAGACGATCGCGGTGCCGCATTCGGGGGGCGACCGGCCCGGCGCACGCGAGCTGCGCGTGCCTTGCGGCGAGATCCGCTTCGAGGACTTGAGCTTCAACTACGGCAGGCGCGACGGCAAGCCCGTGTTCGACCACCTGAACCTCACGATTCGTCCCGGCGAGCGCGTGGGCCTCGTCGGCCGCTCGGGCGCGGGCAAGTCGACCTTGGTCAACCTGCTGCTGCGTTTCTACGAGCTGGATCGGGGCCGCATCCGCATCGACGGGCAGGACATCGGCGAGGTGACCCAGGAAAGCCTGCGGGCGGCGATCGGCATGGTGACGCAGGACACTTCGCTCCTGCATCGCTCGATCGCCGCCAACATCCGCTACGGCCGCCCCGGCGCGGGCGATGTGCAGGTCGAAGCGGCCGCGCGCAAGGCGCAGGCGCACGAGTTCATCGTCGGCCTGCAGGACTGGAAGGACCGCAAAGGCTACGAAGCCCACGTGGGCGAGCGCGGCGTCAAGCTCTCGGGCGGGCAGCGCCAGCGCGTGGCGCTCGCGCGCGTGGTCCTGAAAGACGCGCCCATCCTCGTGCTCGACGAAGCGACCTCGGCTCTGGACAGCGAGGTGGAGCTCGCCATCCAGGAGCAGCTGCTGGGCCTCATGGAAGGCAAGACCGTGATCGCGATCGCGCACCGCCTGTCCACCATCGCGCGCATGGACCGCTTGATCGTGCTCGAGGCCGGCCGCATCGCCGAGCAGGGCACGCACGCGGAGCTGCTGCGTCTGGGCGGCCACTACGAGAGGCTGTGGCGGCACCAGTCAGGCGGCTTTCTCGCGCACGAGGCCGTTGCGACGGAAACGGAGACCGAGCTGCCTGAAGAGCCGCCGATCGACGAGATGCGGACCGAAGCGAAGCCCGAGCCTTCCGTGGACGACGCGCCGGTGGTGACGCGGACGTAGACCTACCGCCGCCGCTCGCGCGGCGTTCTAGCACGTTCATGTTACGGCTTCGTGCGAAGCCGATGGGCAGGTCGAGCCATGCGAAACCTGGAACCATTCGCGCTTCATTTTCGTGTCGATATGGGGATGTCCCAGGTGTCGCGCGAGACTTGGTATGCGTATCGGGCAGGGGCGCTCGAGTACGCTGCGTCGCGCAAACGCCGCCATCCCCTTATCAATCACTAACTAACAAGGGAGATGATGATGAAAGTTGATTTGAAAAGACTGACAGCTTCGGCAGGCGTGGTAACGAGTCTGACACTGGCCCCTGCGGCGCACGCGCTGCAGGCGGTCACGGCAGGCTTCTCGGAGCCGATGAACCTGCAGGCAATCGTGTCCACCTTCGACTGCGAAAACTCCCCCGGGCCGTGGATCAACTTCGAGGGGGCGGTGACTCTCGGGGGAATGAGTGTACAAATGATCTTCAGAAACAACATCAACAAAGATGTCCATACGCTTGTGGAGGATATCCAAACCGTCACGGCCGTGGCGGCGGGAACGACCATCAGGATTCCCAAGCAGCCCTCGCATCCTTTCGCGGACGGTACGGGCACCGGGGTCGGTGGCAACCCGTGGATCTCGATCCAGCTGGTCGATACCAACGGCCAGGCGCTGAGCGGCGAGGTCCCCTTGGGCCGCTGCGTTCAAGGTTCCTTTGCTCCCAGCATTGACTTCAGCGCTTCGGTCGTCGGGCAGGCCCTTGTCCAGGCGCTCGACTGCACCAACAATCCCGGGCCCTTCATCAATGTGAGCGGGTCGATGAGCGTGTCGCCGGGAATCAAGGCGCGGATCATCTTCAGAAACCAGAGAGCGCCCGGCGCGCCGCACGAGGCGGTCGCGATGGCGGACGTGTCGCTCTTGTCGAACGGGTTTGCGTTCTCGTTCCCCAAGCAGCCGGTGCTGGGTGGGGTCGGGGGCAATCCGTGGATTTCTGTCCGGTTCGCGAACCCGGAACCGGTCGGCCCCGAGACACTGTTGGGGCGCTGCGTGCAGCTGCTGCCGGGTAACTAAAAGACTTGGTGAATCTGCTTTGCTGGGCCGGCACGGGGCGGACAGTATCCGCCCCGATTTTTTTCTTGACGTACTTGACCGAGGGGTTATTGCCCCGAAGCCTCGCGCGACTGCTGCGACTGCTGCACCTGCTCCATGGCCTGCCCGATCTTCTGCTGAGCCTGCTCCAGGGTTTTCTTGCTTTGCTCGAGCTCCTGCTTCTTGAGCGCGGCGGCGGTGGCCGCGGTGCTCGCAGTCTCGATTCCGCAGCCGGTAAGCGCTGCGGCCGCGATGATGAAAATAAACCGTGTCATGGCAAAATCCTTCCGATGCAGGGAACGGCATAGGATAGCACGAGACTATCCGAGCTTCGCCGCCACGGCCTCTGCGAATTCCCGGGTTCCGATCTTCCCACCGAGGTCGGCAGTGCGTGTTGCGGGGTTCTTCAGGGTCGCGTCCACCGCCGCGTCGATATTCCTTGCTGCGGCAGCGAACGCATCGTTGCCGCGTCGCGCGGCCATCCATTCGAGCAGCATGGCGGCCGACAGGATGAGCGAGGCGGGATTCGCCTTGTCCTTGCCCGCGAGGTCGGGTGCCGAGCCGTGCTGCGCTTGCGCGACGCAGTGCTCGTCCCCGGCGTTGATCGAGCCGCCGAGGCCCAGCCCGCCGGAAAGCTCGGACGCTTCGTCCGAAAGGATGTCGCCGTACATGTTCTCGGCGACGATCACGTCGAAGCGCATCGGGTCGCGCAGGAGGAGCGCCGCCATCGCGTCGACGATGACCTCTTCGAGCTGCACCTTGGGAAACTCTTGCGCGACCTTGCGCACTTCGCGCAGGTACAAACCGTCCGAGATCCTGAAGACATTGGCCTTGTGGACTGCCGTGACTTTCCTGCGGCGCGCCATCGCCGCCTCGAAGGCGCGCAGCGCGATGCGCTCGCAGCACTTCGCGGTGACGCGGCGCACCGCGAGCGCCATGTCCTCGGTCGGCATGAATTCGCCGCTTCCCGAGTACATGTTGCGGTCGGCGTAAAAACCTTCGGTGTTTTCGCGGTAGATCACCAGATCGACGGGCTTGCCGGTGAGTCCGACGCCGAGGCGCGATCTCGCGGGACGGATGTTGGCGTAGAGATCGAGCTTGGTGCGGAACTCGGCCGAAGGGTTGACGCCGCCTTTTTCGCGCGCCGGGTACTCGTAAGTCGAGAGCGGGCCGAGGATCACGCCGTGCGAGAGGCGCGCCGCTTCCAGTACGCGCGCGGGGAGCGTCGTGCCCTCCTTCTTCAGGGCGGGGAAACCGATCTCCTCGTGCTGCCACTCGAGCCCCAGTTTGAACAGGACATTGGCGCGATCGAGAACGGCCAGGGTCGCCGCGGTGATCTCGGGCCCGATGCCGTCGCCACGCAAGACGAGGATCTTCATTGCGCCGGAATCCTTGCGTCTTTGATCAGCTTGGCGTACATGCGAAGGTCGCTCTTGATCAGCGCGGCGAAGTCTTCCGGAGTGCCGGTCACGATTTCGTTGCCGCCCTGCGTGACGATGCGCTCGCGCACGTCGGGCGAGCGCATCGCCCTGACGATCTCGGCGTTGAGGCGATCGACGATCGCCTTGGGCGTGCCCGCAGGGGCGAGCACGCCCTGCCACTGTGAGATGTCGAAATTCGCTATGCCCGCCTCCTGCAGGGTCGGCACTTCAGGCAGGCTCGAGGCGCGCCTGCCGCTCGACACCGCGATGGCGCGCAATTTTCCCGCTCGGATCTGCGGGACCGATGTGATCACGGTATCGAACATGAAAGTGAGCTGGCCGCCGAGCAGGTCGGCGAGCGCCGGCGCGCTGCCCTTGTAAGGCACGTGCGTGAGCTGGGTGCCCGTCGCGAGCGCGAATAGCTCTCCGGCGAGGTGGTTGCCGCCGCCGACCCCGGTGGAACCGTAGGAGACGGCCCCGGGGCGCGCGCGCGCGGCGTCGACCAGGTCTGTGATGCTCTGGATGGGCGAACCGGCGAGCGTCACCAACACATACTGGTACACGGTGCATTGGGCGACGGGCGCGAAATCCCTGACCGGATCGTAGGGTACCCTGGCATAGAGCACGGGGTTGACGACGATCGGGCCGTTGGCGGTCACGAGCAGCGTGGTGCCGTCGGGCGCAGACTTGGCGACGAAGTCCGCGCCGATGCCGCCGTTCGCTCCGGCCCGGTTCTCGACGACGAACGGCTGCTTCAGCGCGTCGCCGAGCTTCTGGGCGAGAGTCCGGCCGAAGATGTCGGCATTGCCGCCGGCCGCGTAGGGAACCACGAGGCGCACGGGCCTCGCCGGATAGTCCTGGGCCTGCGCCGCGCCGCACAGCATGGCCGCGAGCGCAAGCGATGCGAAGCCGATCTTCATGAACCTGCTCGCGGGAATGGCGAGGCTACAGGCTATCATATGCGGCATGATCAATCGGCGCTCCGTGGTCGCGGCGCTCGCGGCGATCTCCGTGCTCTTGTGGGCCGCGCTCGACGCGACCGCCCAGTCCTATCCGCAACGTCCCGTCCGCCTCATCGTTCCTGCGCCCGCGGGCGGACCCACCGACGTCCCGGGCCGGCTCATCGCCGACGGATTGTCGGGGCTCTTCAGCCAGCGCTTCGTGGTCGAGAACCGCGTGGGCGCGGGCGGGCTGGTGGCGGGCGAGTTCGTCGCGCGTTCCGAGCCCAACGGCTACACGCTGCTCTACGCGAATACCAGCGTGCTCGCGGTCAATCCCGCTCTCCAAGGGACGAACATGCCCTACGATCCCGCGACGGCGTTCGCGCCGATCGGCTTCGTCTCCAATTCGCCGCAACTGCTGGTGGCGAATCCCAAGGTTCCCTACCGATCCGTGCAGGAGCTCGTCGCCTGGGCGAAGAGCAATCCGGGCAAGCTCAACTTCGCCACCGCCGGCGTCGGAACGCTGCCGCACCTCACCTATGAGCTGTTCAGGATGGAAGCCGGGATCCGGGCGCTCAACGTCCCCTATGCGGGCGGAGCGCCGGCGCTCACCGCGGTGATCGCGGGACAGGCAGACGTCCTTTTCGATCTGGTGCGCACCCGGGTGAAGAGCGGCGAAGTGCGCGCCCTGGCGATCACCGGCGCGAGCCGCGACGCGGATTTGCCCGACATTCCGACGCTCGCCGAGAGCGGGTATCCCGCGGTGACTTCGACCTCCGGCACGGGGATAGTCGCACCTGCGGGAATCTCCAGGGAAATCGTCGCGCTCCTCAATTCGAAGCTGAACGAGCTGATCGAGCGCCCGGAGACTCAAGGCAAGATGAAGGCCTTCGGCCTCGTGCCGCAGAGCGGCGCGCCGGAGGAATTCGGCGCGTGGGCGGCCCAGGAACGCGAGCGATGGACGCGCGTCGTCAGGCAGTCCGGCGCCAAGGTCGACTGAACATGGCGCGCGTCGCCGCCGCGTTCGGCTCCTCCCACAGCGTCATGCTCGCCGCCGAGCTTCAGGACTGGCTCGGTGGATTTCGTCAGAGCGACCTTCGCATGAAGTACTACGACCGCGAAGGCAGGCCGCGCTCCTATGCCGACGTGCTTGCCGGCGCACCCCCCGACATTGCGCAGCTGATCACCGACGAGGCGATCACGGGACGTTTCAACGGAGTGCAGGACGCGATGAAACGCCTCAAGTCCGAGATCGCCTCGGCGAAGCTCGACGTTCTCATCATCGTCGGCGACGATCAGCACGAGCTTTTCCAGGACCAGCACATGCCGTCGATCGGCATCTATTACGGCGAGAGCATCCGCAATGCCGGCCGGGCCAACGCCAAGCGGTTCAGCTGGCCGGAAGAGTGGTACAACCGCGCGCAGATGCGCCGCTTCGAAGACGACGGAGACATCGACTATCCCTGCCACCGGCCTCTTGCGCTCGCGCTCATCGAGGGCCTGATCGAGCGCGAGTTCGACGTCGCGGCGGTCGCGGGGCTCGGCAGCGACCAGCACGAGGGGCACGCCTATTCCTTCGTTCACCGCTGGTACCTCAAGGGCAACGGTGCGCGGATGCTGCCCGTCGTTCCGATTTTCCTCAATACTTACAATCCGCCCAACCCGCCTTTGCCGAAACGCTGCGTACGGCTCGGCAAATCCCTGAAGGAGCTGATCGAGAGCTATCCCGAGGAGCTGCGCGTCGGCCTGGTCGCCTCCGGGGGCTTGAGCCATTTCGTCGTCGAGGAAGATCTGGACCGCGCGATCATCGAGGCATTGCGGAGGAAGGATCTGGATTTCCTCGCCGGACTCGATCCTCGGCGGCTGAAGGCGGGCAGCTCCGAGATCCGCAACTGGATCGTCGTGGCGAGCGCCGCCGCCGACCTCGACTTGAGCTGGATCTCCTACACGCCGTCCTATCGCACGCCGGCGGGAACGGGCATCGGGCTCGCCTTCGCCAGGTGGAGCTGACTTGCCCGAGCGCGGCCCGCCTTTCCGCGCCGACCAGGTCGGGAGCCTGCTGCGCGTGCCGGAGCTCCGCGCGGCTCACGAAAAGGCCCTGCAGGGACAGGTCGGCGCCGCAGCCCTTCGCGAGCTGCAGGACCGCTGCATCCGCGACGTCATCCGGTTTCAGGAATCCGTGGGGCTCCACGCGATCACCGACGGCGAGTACCGGCGCAGCTCGTTTCACGCCGATTTCATAGAGAAGCTCGACGGAGCGAAGGCCGCCGGGCGCCTGGCCGTCGAGGATACGGTCAGCGGTTTCGACGAAAACAAGGCGAAGGAGGGCAAGCCCTTCGCGCCGCGCGCCTTCGCGATCACCGGCAGGCTGCGCCACTGGCAGCCGATCGAAGTCGAAAACTTCAAGTTCGTGAAAGCGAACACGACGCGCACCGCCAAGCAGACGATTCCGTCGCCCACCATGCTGCTGCGCGGCGGCCGCGCGGCGGTGAGCTACGAGGCGTACCCGGACCTGCAGGAGTTCTACGCCGACATCGCCGGAGTCTACCGGGAAGAGCTCAGGCAGCTCGGCGAAGCCGGTTGCCGCTATGTGCAGCTCGACGACACGAACTTCGCCTTTCTCTGCGACCCGAAACTCGCCGATATCTTCCGCCGGGACGGGTACGACCCGGATGAAATGCCCGGGCGCTTCGCAGATCTGATCAATTCGGTCACCGCGAAACTGCCCGCCGGGATGGTGGTCGGCATCCATCTGTGCCGGGGCAATTCCGTGGGCCAGTGGGCGGCGCAGGGCGGCTACGAGCCGGTCGCCGAGGTCCTGCTCAACCGAGTCGACGTGGATGCGTACTTCCTCGAATACGACGACGAACGCTCGGGCGGATTCGAGCCGCTCCGTTTTTTCCCGAGGCATTCGCGCAAGAGAATCGTGCTCGGGCTGGTGAGCACCAAAGTGCCGGCGCTCGAATCGAAGGACGCACTGAAACGGCGCATCGAAGCAGCGGCGAAATTCGTGCCGCTGGAGAATCTGTGCCTCAGCCCCCAGTGCGGCTTCGCGAGCACGTTCCGAGGGAACCCGATCTCGGAAGAAGTGCAGCGGCGCAAACTGGAGCGAGTAGTCGAGGTGGCGACCGAAGTGTGGGGTTCCGCACAATGAGGGATTCGAAGGCTTTACCCGGCGCTTCGCCCGTAGTAAGTTTACGTCCCCGGGAGATCACGAGAATCCAGTCTCAGATGACGGTCGAACGCCCAGGCGCCGCGGCCCAGCCGCGTCATCTTACTTCCGGCGCGGAGGAGAGCGCGCGTCTTTCGGCCCTGCGCAGCTATTGCGTGCTCGAAACCGGCCGCGAGTCCCGCTTCGACGATCTTACCTGCCTCGCGTCGACCATCTGCGAAACACCGGTATCGCTGGTGAGCCTGGTGGACACGAACCGCCTGTTCTTCAAATCGGCGCATGGCGTCGATCTTCGCGAGGTCCCGTATCCCGATTTTTTCTGCGGCCATGCCATCCGTCAGCGCGACCTCTTCGTCGTCCCCGACGCAAACGAGGATGCGCGCTTCGCAAAGCACCCGCTGGTAGTCGATTCGCCGCGCGTGCGCTTCTATGCCGGGGCGCCTCTGATCACCCCGCATGGCTACAGGCTGGGGACGCTGTGCGTGATCGATTTCGTCCCCAGGCAGCTGCAGCCGAAGCAGCTCGAGATGCTGCGCACCCTCGGACGGCAGGTGATGTGCCAGCTGGAGCTGAATTTGCAGGCGATGCGAGACCCGCTCACCGGCCTGTACAACCGCCGCCAGCTCGAGGAAGGCCTGCATCGCGAAGTCCTGCGCGCGCGTCGCCTCGGGGGAACGGTCGGCGTCATGGCGATAGACGTGGATCATTTCAAGAGGGTCAACGACACGCTGGGGCACGAGGTCGGCGACCGCGCCTTGAGGGGGATCGCGGATGAATTGGCTTCCTGCGTGCGCGAGGAAGACATCGCCTGCCGGGCCGGCGGCGAGGAGTTCGTCATCATCCTTCCCGGGACGGGAAAGACGGCGTTGCGCTCGCGTGCGGAAGCCGTGCGCCGGACCATCGAGCAGGCGCAGATCCTCGCGGGGGAGGGAACGCTCAAGCTGACGGTCTCGATAGGGCTTGCGAGCTTTCCCGCCTATGGCGATTCGGGACAGGCCGTGTTGCGAGCCGCAGACGTGGCGCTCTACAAGGCCAAGGCAGCCGGCCGAAACCGGGTCACCATGTGCACGCCTGGCGTCGCGCGTAGTTTCCCAGCCCAGGTCGCTTGACAGTCAGGTTTTGAGTTCCTGAGATCGATCCGTTGCGGGTCAGTGCCCCGCGGCTCTCGGGTGCATTTTCGAATCAGTCCGGAGGCAGAGCTATGAGTGCGGGTTTCAAGGGCCGGCGCGAGGATCTGAGGCTGGTCACGGGGCAGGGAAAATATACTTCCGACTGGAATCTTCCCGGACAACTCTACGCCTGGTTCCTGCGCTCCGACCGGGCGCACGCGGAAATCGTCTCGGTCGACACCGCGGCTGCGCAGGCGTCGTCCAGCGTGGTCGCGGTATTCACGGGCGCCGATACGGCGAAAGCCGGCTTCAAATCCACCCCGCAGCTCGCGCGCTACCCGGGCCGCGGCGGCGCGACCATCAAGGTTCCGCACCGCGACGGACTCGCCAACGGGCGCGTACGCTTCGTCGGCCAGGAGGTCGCCCTGGTGGTGGCGAAGACGGCGCTCGCTGCGCAGGATGCCGCCGAGAAAATAGAGGTCGAGTACCGCGATCTTCCCGCGGTGGTCGACGCGGAGGCGGCGCTCGCGCCGGGCGCCGAGCGGCTCTACCCGGAGATCCCCGGCAATCTCTGCTTCGACTACGAGTACGGTGACGAGGCGGGAACCGAGTCGGCCTTTGCGCAGGCCGCGCACGTCACGCGCATCGCCCTGGACAGCAAGCGCATGGTCGGCAACCCGATGGAGCCCAAGGCCTGCCTCGCCGCATACGACGCGGCGGCCGACCAATACGATCTGTACGTGAGCTCGCAAGGCCTTTCGCTCATGCGGGGAAGCGCGAGCGGCATCACGGGCATTCCCGCCGAGAGAATCATGGTCCACGCCCAGGACGTCGGCGGCGGATTCGGGATCCGCTCGGATGCGTACGCGGAGTACTGCGTCGCCATGCTTGCGGCGAAGGCGCTCGGTAGACCCGTGAAGTGGACCTCCTCGCGCTCGGAGACTTTCCTGTCCGACTATCACGGACGCGCGGCAAAGCTGATCGGCGAGCTCGCGCTCGACGCAGAAGGGCGTTTCCTCGCGATCCGGATCGAGTGGATCGTAAACACGGGCGCCTATCTATCCACTCCCGGTCCGCTCATCAACACGCTGCCTCCCGGCCTTCACGCGATCAATCTCTATCGCATCCCGGTCATGTACGGCCGGCATCGCCTGGCGCTGACCAATACGACGCCCACCACCGCCTACCGCGGCGCGGGCCGGCCCAACGTGTGCTATCTCGCCGAGCGTCTGGTGGAGGAGGCCGCCCGCGAGATGAAGATCGACCGCCTGGAGCTGCGCCGGCGCAATTTCATCCCGAAAGACGCTTTCCCCTACAAGACGCCGCACCCGCACTCGGTCTACGACAGCGGCGACCCGCACGGACTGGTGGATGAGGCGGTGAAACAGGCCGATTGGAAGACCTTCGATCCGCGCCGTGCGGAGTCGAAGAAGCGCGCGAAGCTGCGCGGCATCGGCTGCGGAGTATTCATCGAGCCCGCAGGGGCGGGCGGGGCGCCGAAAGAAGAGGCGATGATCAAGTTCGGCGAGTCGGGCGAGGCTTTGCTATATGTGCTTGCAGGGCCCTCGGGGCAGGGGCACGAGACGGTGTACCCGGAGGTCGTGGGCGAAGCGCTCGGCATCGATCCGGAAAGCATAACGCTGCGGGCGAGCGACCCGGACGGGCCGCGCCTCGTCGGCGAGGGCACCATCGGCTCGCGCTCGATGATGGCGCACGGCGGAGCGCTCGTGATTGCGGCGCGCGAGGTGGTTCGCAAAGGCACCGAGCTCGCCGCCAAAGACTTGGAAGTCGCGCCGAACGATCTCGAATTCAGCAAAGGCCGTTTCCGCGTGAAAGGCACCGACGTCTCGGTCGCGATGGAGGAACTCGCGAAGAAATACGGGAGCGCCCTCGACTCGCGCGGCGAGATCCCGCTGCCGCGCTCCTTTCCCAGCGGCGCACACGTCGCCGAGGTCGAGATCGACCCCGAGACCGGCGTCGTGGAAATTCTGCGTTATACCGCGGTCGACGATTGCGGCCGCGTCATCAATCACGTCCTGCTCGAGGGCCAGCTGCACGGCGGCATCGCGCAGGGCATCGGGCAAGCCATGGGCGAGCATGCGATCTACGACCCGGCCTCGGGCCAGCTTCTCACCGGCACGTTCATGGATTACGAGATGCCGCGCGCCGACGACATGCCTGAGATCCGGCTCTATGATCGTTCGATCCCGTCGCCGGGCAATCCGCTCGGCGTAAAAGGCGCGGGCGAAGCGGGCACGACCGGAGCGGTGCCCGCCGTCGCGAACGCAGTGATCGACGCGCTGCGGCCGCTCGGTATCCATCACCTGGATTTTCCCTATACGCCGGATCGTGTCTGGCGCGCGATCGAGGCGACGAAGAACAGGACTTGAATCTTGTCGCGGCGGCTCAGGCGTTCTCGAGCAGGATGCGGATTACGTTCTCCGGGTCGGTGATCATGCAGTCGTGCCCCGTCGCGAGCTCGTAGAACTTCCAGGCTGGATCGTTCCTCAGGCGTTCAGCAAACTGGTCGAACGAGCCGGTGGGCGGGTTGGTGCAGTGAACGAAAGTGCGCGGCAGGTTCGCGCCGCCGTGCCCGGTGAAATGCACGGGCTGGGCGAAGGTGCGGTACGACTGGTGCATTTCGTGTCGCGTGACCCACGCGACGTCCTGCGGATCGGTCACGCCGAAGATTTTCATCGGCAGCGGGTCGACGAAGCCGCCCATTTCGCCTTGTTTGATGATCGCGCGCCGATCGGGATGCAGATAGTCGAGCAGGCATTTTCCGTTGTCCGGCAGAAAAGCGTCCAGATACACGACGCGGCGCAGGCGTGGCGCAGCGCGGTCGGCGACGCCGGTGACGACCATTCCGCCGTAGCTGTGCCCGACCAGGACGACCTTGTCGAGCTCTTCGGCTTCGAGGAGATTGACGACGTCGGCGACGTGCGTGGCGAGATCGATCGCCGGGTTTGCAAGATGCGCGCGCTCGCCGAGGCCCGTGAGGGTGGGCGTGTAGACCACGTGACCAGCCGCCCGCAGAGCCGGCGCCACCTTCTTCCAGCACCAGCCGCCGTGCCAGGCGCCGTGAACGAGGACGTAGGTGGACTTGCGCCGCGTCCCGGCCACCGCGCGCCGCGGCGCTCGGGCGCGCGTTCTAGGCACCGAGTTCCCGGCGCACGAGCGCCGCCCCCGAGGCGAGCGCCTTCAGCTTGGCGAGCGCGAGGTCGCGCGCGAGCGGCACCATGCCGCAGTTGGTGCACGGATAGAGGTTCTCAGGCGGCACGAATCGCATCGCCGAGCGGATCGTCGCGGCGACCTGCTCGGGCTTCTCGACCGCGTCGTTCGCGACGTCGATCGCGCCGACCATTACATCCTTGCCTTTGAGCAGAGCGAGCAACTCGAGCGGCACGTGCGAATTCGCGCACTCCAGGGAAACCTGGTCGATCTTCGACCGGGCGAGCAGGGGAAAGGTGGACTCGTATTGCCGCCATTCGGAACCGAGGGTCTTCTTCCAGTCGATGTTCGCCTTGATCCCGTAGCCGTAGCAGATGTGCACGGCGGTCTTGCATCCGAGGCCCGCCGCGGCGGCTTCCAGCGTGGCTATGCCCCAGGCGGCGACTTCGTCCATGTAGACGTTGAAGGCCGGCTCGTCGAACTGGATCACGTCGGCTCCCGCCCGCTCGAGCTCGCGCGCCTCCTGGTTGAGGATCGCGGCGAATTCGCGCGCGAGCTTCTCGCGGCTGCGGTAGTGGTTGTCGTAGAGAGTATCCGCCATCGTCATGGGACCGGGGAGCGAAAGCTTGATCGGACGCTTCGTCTGCCCTCTTAGAAAGCGGACGTCCTCCACGAACACCGGTTTGCCGCGTCCCACCGGCCCCACCACCACCGGGACGTCGGCATCGTAGCGATTGCGGATGCGCACGGTGCGCTTGTGCTCGAAATCGACGCCCTTCAAGCTCTCGATGAACGTGGTGACGAAATGCCTGCGGGTCTGCTCGCCGTCGGTGACGATGTCGATGCCAGCGGCTTCCTGGTCGGCGAGCCGGAGGCGCATGGCGTCGCGCTTGCCCTCCTCCAGGAGATCGCCTTCGAGGAGCCAGGGCGCCCAGAGCTTCTTCGGCTCGGCGAGCCAGGCCGGTTTGGGAAGGCTGCCGGCGATGGTGGTTTGCAGCTGCAAGGGTCTACGCGCGCGCCGCGACGTCCCACGAAGCGAAGCCGCAGCCGACGTAGACCTCGGGACAGTTGCAGTAGCCGATCAGCTCGAAGCCGCGCCCGCCTGCCGCGCCGTGCGCCGCGACCCAGTTGCGGATTTCCGCAGCGCCGTTGCCGATCGTGGGCAGGCGCTCGTTCAGGAAGTCGATCAGGGGGCGCTCCTCGCCTTTTTCGAAATGCCGAATACATTCCCTGTCGAACGGCTCGTCGATCTCGCCCATGGTGGGCTCGCCGATCGAATGCGAGAGGCCGCCGGTGGCGAGGATCGCCACGCGGATGTCCGCGGGATACGTACGCACCGCTTCGGCGAGCATGGCTCCCCACTGCAGGCAGCGACGCACGCTCGGGTAGGGCGGCTCGAGATCGTTGAAGATGATCGGGATGATGGGCGGCAGCGGATCGAGCCCACCCCGCCACAGCGGAATGCAGAAGCCGTGGTCGAGCGTCAGGTGGTGGGACACCGAGGGCTCGAAATCGCGCTCGAGCGCGGTCTGCACGATGTGGTTCGCGAGCTTCGGATGTCCGGCGATCTTCTTGAAGGGGAAGTCCTTCATCCAGGGTTCGGCGGGACCTTCGTGCTCATCGCCCACGCCGACGCAGATGCTCGGCAGGTTGTTGATGAAAAAATTCACCCAGTGATCCGGAGAAATTTCGATCAGCACCTCTGGCCTGGCGGCCTTGATGCGCCGGCCGAGCTCGGTCAGCGAGCTCGTCAGCTCCCGCTGATTCGCGGACTTGACGTCCTTCCAGCCGCGGATGATGAGCGGGGCATGGCTAGAGGCGAACACTCCCGCGAGGCTAGCCATGGCTCGACCTCGCCGCGGCGTCTGCGCCGGCGGTCCTCACTTTTTTCAGGAAATCCGCCTCGGACATTCCCGCGACCACGAAATAGAACCTGAGGAGATAAGGGTTGACCCGGGGCGCGAGGAACGCGACGTCGTCGCGCTCGACCGCAGTACGCACCTCGGGCTTCAGGGGATAGCGGTCGAGGATCTTCTTCCGGTTGGCGCGGTATTCGTCGCCGAGCGGAGCGGAGCTCTGCAGATCGAAGAAGAGTTTGCTGAGCCAATAGTCTCTCATGGCCGCTATTTTGCCATGAGCGCCGCGCTACTGTTTCGTCCCGCGATCGCGTGTCAGAGGCACGAACCTCACGGGCAGGGTGCGCCGCGTCGTCGTACGACCGTCGGATTGCTTTTCCACGAGCAGGAGGTGCTGCACATCCGATGCCGCACCTACCGGGATCACCATTCGCCCGCCGGGCTTGAGCTGATCGATCAGGGGCTGCGGGACCGCCGCGGGCGCCGCCGTAACGATGATGGCGTCGAAGGGCGCGGACGCGGGCCAGCCGCCGTAACCGTCGCCCACGCGCACCTCCACGTTGCGGTACCCGAGTTCCCCGAGAACTTGCCTGGCGCGGATTCCGAGGGCTTCCACGATCTCAATCGTGTAGACCTTCGCGACCAGCTCGGCGAGCACCGCCGCTTGGTAGCCCGAGCCCGTCCCGATCTCGAGCACGGTATCGCTCGGCTTGGGATCGAGCAAGTCGGTCATGAGCGCGACGATGTAGGGTTGCGAGATCGTCTGGCCTTCGCCGATCGGCAGCGGGCGATTGTCGTAGGCGAAGATGTCCTGTAAGGGGACGAAGCGGTGTCGCGGCACTTTCCCCATTGCCGCCATCACCGCCTCGCCGAATCTCGGCCGGCCGGTCTCCGCGCCGGTTTCGCGCGCCATCGCGGCTATTTCCGCGACCATCCGCGCGCGCTCGGCCGCGCGCGGGTCCTGCGCCTCCGAGGGCTGGGTGTGCGTCACTGCGAGCAGGAAAAGCGCTGAGAGCAGGACGGCGAGCATGTCGCGCCCGGGCTCAGGCGACCACCAGGCTGGTCAGGCGCTGCGGATCGGCGAGCAGATCCGCGCTCGGACCGCTGTAAGCGATGCGGCCGCGGTTCAGCACGAGCGCTCTCTGCGTGATTCCAAGGGCGACCTTCGCATGCTGCTCGACGAGCACGATCGCAAGCGAATCCTCCTGGACGAGTCGCTGCAGGGCCTGCAGCAGCACTTCGACGATAATGGGCGCGAGCCCTTCGAGCGGCTCGTCCATGAGCAGGAGCGTAGGGTTGCCCATCAGCGCGCGCCCGATGGCGAGCATCTGCTGCTCGCCGCCGGAGATCTGGTTGCCCCAGTGGTCGCGCCGCTCGGCGAGCTTCGGGAAGAGATCGTAGACCCTCTCGAAGGTCCAGCGGCCCGGACGCGTCGCGACGTCGAGGTTCTCCTCGACCGTGAGCGAAGGAAAGATGTCGCGTGCCTGCGGGACCAGGCCGATGCCGAGGCGGGAACGCGCGTAGACGGGCAGCTTCGCGATCGCCTTGTCCCGGTATTCGATGCTTCCCGCGTGAAAAGTCGTGTGCCCCATGATCGTCGCGAGCAGCGTGGTCTTGCCTACCCCGTTCCTGCCGAGGACCGCGAGCGCACCGCGTTCGGGCAGCTCGAACGCGATGTCTTCGAGGACCACCGTTTCGCCGTAACCGGCGCGCACGTCGCGAAGTCTGAGCTCAGGCATGGTGCTGCTCGCCGAGATAGACCTGGTGTACGCGCCGGTCCCTGGCGATCTCGTCCGGCGGCCCCTCGACCAGGACCTCGCCTTGCACGAGCACGGTGATGCGCTGCGCGAAGCGGAACACGAGGTCCATGTCGTGCTCGATGATGAGGATGGCGATGTGCTTGGGCAGATTGTCCAGCACCTGGAGGATGCGGTGCGATTCCAGCGAAGGCACGCCCGCGGCGGGCTCGTCGAGGAGCAGCACGCTGGGCTTCAGCCCGAGCGCGATCGCGATTTCGACCAGGCGCTGCTTGCCGTAGGGCAGGTCGAGGATGCGAACGCCCGCGTCCTCGGCGAGGCCGAGCGTCGCGAGCAGCTCCATGCTTTCCTCGCGCACGTCGCCGTGGGCGCTCGCCGCGCGCAGCATGCGCCGCGCGACGCCGCAGCGCTCGGCCACCGCCAGGGCGACGTTGTCGAGCACCGGAAGGCGGCGGAAGAGGGCGTTGATCTGGAACGTCCGGCCGAGGCCCCGCTTCACCCGCTTCGCCTGTCTCATCGCGGTGATATCCTCGCCGCCCAGCACGATCGTTCCGGAGGAGGGCGGCAACGCCCCGGTGAGCATGTTGACGAAGGTGGTTTTCCCGGCGCCGTTCGGACCGATCAAGGCATGGCGAGCGCCGCTCTCCAGACGGAAATCGATGTCGTCCGCCACGGTGAGCGCGCCGAAGCTCTTGCACAATCCGCGCGTCTCCAGAGCGATGTTCACGGCCTTCTCCGCAACTTCACCAGGATGCTGTCGAGAATGCCGAGGATTCCGCCGCGGGCGAACATCACCACGAGCACGAGCATCGTCCCGATGCCGAAGTACCAGTACTCCGGGAACTGCTTGGCGAGCAGATCCTGCGCGATCAGATACACGACCGGCCCGACGAAGGCGCCGTAGATGCGCCCGACGCCGCCGAGGATCAGCATCACCAGCAGCTCGCCGGCGGACTCGAAGGAGAATACGTTCAGGCCGACGAACTGATTGGTCTGGGTGATCAGGCCTCCGGCGACGCCGGCGATCGTCGCCGAGAGCGTGTAGACGAGGACCAGGCGCCAATAGACCGGCGCGCCGATCGCGTGCATGCGCAGGCTGTTTTCGCGCACTCCCGTGAGCGAAGTCCCGAACGGCGAATAGATCATCTTCCTCACCAGCCACCAGCCGATGAGCAGCGCGAGGAGGCAATAGAGGTAGGCGGTCTTGCCGAAGATGTCGAACCTGAACAAACCGAAAATCGGCGCGACGATGACTCCGGACAGGCCGTCCGCGCCGCCGGTGAGCGCGGTGGCCTTGTTGGCGATCTCCAGCATTACGGAGGTGATCGCGAGCGTGAGCATGAGTAGCGTCAGTGCCTTCGTCCGCAGAATGATCGCGCCGGTGCCGATTCCGAGCAAGGCTCCGGCGGCCGCCGCGGCGGCGAGCTGCACCATCGGATCGCCGATTCCCGCCTTGGCGGCGAGAATCCCCGCGACGTAGGCACCCAGGCCGAAATAGGCGCTGTGGCCGAGCGTGACGATTCCCGCGTAGCCGACGATCAGATCGAGGGACAGGGCGTAGAGGATGTAGATCAGGATGCGCGCCCCGAGTGAGAGATACTCCGGCAGAGCGAAGAATGCCGCGACGGCGACGATCCACGGCAGGGACTCGATCCAGCGGATGCGCGGATCCGCGCTGTAGCCTCCCGCGTGGGCGCTCATGCGTGTCGCCCGGCGAGGCCCGCGGGCCGCCACAGCAGGATCGCGATCGTGGCGACGTAGATCGGGAAAGCGCCGTATTGCGGCAGCCAGTACTTGCAGGCGGTGTCGGCGATCCCGATCAGGAGGGCCGCCACGAACGGCCCGCGCAGACTGCCCAGCCCCCCGACCGAGACCACGACCAGGAAATACACGAGGTTTTCGAACGGATAGGAAGGCTGGATCGCGATGATCTCCGCGCCGAGCCCTCCGCCGAGGCCTGCGAGTCCGCTGCCGAGCGCGAAGGTGAGCGTGAACAGGCGCTTGGTGTCGATTCCGACCGACTGTGCCATGGCGCGGTTGTCCACCGTCGCGCGCACCATGGCCCCCCAGCGCGTGCGCTCGACGCCGAACCATAGGAGCCCCACCATCACCGCGCTGAACACGATGATGAAGACCCGGTAAGCCGGAAAATCGCGGCCGAGGAGCGCAAACTGACCCTTCAGATAATCGGGCAGCACGACCGGCTGCTGCAGCGTTCCGTAGATGAAGCGCGCCACGGCGACCGCGATGAAGATCAGGCCGATGGTGAAGAGTACCTGCTCGAGGTCGCTCGCGGTGTAGAGTCTCGAGTACAGGAGCCGCTCCAGGACCACGCTGGCGGCCGCGACGAAAGCGAAGGCGAGCACGAGCGCGAGCGGAAAGGGCGCGCCGAAGCGCGAGATCGCGGTGGTCAGCACATAGCCTCCCGCCATGGCGAACACTCCGTGCGCGAGGTTGGCGAAGCCCATCAGGCCCATGGTGACGGACAAGCCGACCGATATCACGTACAGGATCATGCCCAGTGCGGTGCCGTGAAAGGCGACGCTCACCAGCGATGCGAAGAAGGCCTCCAAACGTCTCCCCGGGTTTTGCGGCTATTCAAGCTTGACGCCGACGTCCCTCACCAGTTTTCCGTACTTGTCGTAATCGCGCCGGATCAAGGCCGCGAACTCCGCGGCCGTTGTGACGTAGGCCTCCAGTCCCCCCGCGGCGGCGAGCTTGCTCCTCGTTTCGCTCTCGGCGAGCGCCTTGTTGACCTCGGCGTGAAGCTTGGCGAGCACCGCTTCCGGCGTTCCGGCGGCCGCGAACAAGCCCAGCCAGATCGTGACCTCGTAGCCGGGGTAGAACTCGGAGATCGTCGGAAGATCGGGAAAGAGCGCCGAGCGCTGCGAGCCCGTCACCGCAAGGGCGCGCAGCCTGCCCGCCTTGATCTGGGGGGCGCTCGAGGTGCCGGAAAACATCGCCGCGACCTCGCCTGCGACGGTTGCCGTGGCGGCGGGAGCGCCTCCCTTGTAAGGCACGTGTATGAGATCGATGCTCGCGCGCTGCTTGAGCATCTCCATGGCCAGCTGATGGATGCTGCCGTTGCCGCCCGAGGCATAAGCGAGCGGCGGCCGGGCCTGGCGCGCGTACTCGACGAATTCCCTGAAATTCTTGACCGGCACGGAGGGGTTGACCGACAGCACCCATTGATTCGATACGACCGAGGCGACCGGCGCGAGATCCTTGAGGGGATCGGTCTGCATCTCCTTGTACAGATGCGGGTTGATGGTGATCATGCTGTCGGCGAGCAGCGCGAGCGTGGTGCCGTCCGGCGGGGACTTCGCGACCAGATCCATCGCGATGTTGCCGTTCGAGCCCGGGCGGTTTTCCACGACCACGGGCTGGCCGAGGAGCTCGGAGAGCCTCTGTCCGATGACCCGCGCCGAGATATCGGGCGCGCCTCCCGGCGGGATCGGCACGATCAGCTTGATCGGCCGCGAGGGGTATTGCGCCCACGAAGCGAGCGAAAACAAGGCGGCGAACGCCAGTACCGCGAAACGACTCATGCTGTCCTCCTGCAGGGTGACGGCGCCTCGCGCAATGGTATACGAACCCCTCCGGCGCGATGCTATGATGTTCTCCCTTCCGGTGAGACAACGTGTTCCTCGAACATCGCCTTGAACGGCTGATCGCGAAGCTCAAGCGCTCCGCAACCATCCCGTTGCGCCTCGAGCTGTGGAACGGCCGCGCCTTCGATCTCGCGAACGAGCCCAAGGTGAAGATCGGCGTGCCGAGCCCCTGGGCGCTTCGCTTCCTGCTGTCTCCCGACCTGATGAAGCTCGGCCAGGCCTACGTCGAAGGTTACCTGCGAGTCGAAGGGCCGATCCTGGAGGTGTTCCGCGTCGCCGAAAGCTTCGCCCGGGGCGCCGCTTCCCACGGGGGCAGGGGATTGCGGCGCGTTTGGCGCCACAGCCGCAAGCGCGATCGCGACGCCATCCAGTACCACTACGACGTCTCGAACGAGTTCTATTCGCTGTGGCTGGACCGGAATATGGTGTATTCCTGCGCCTACTTTCGCAGCGAGACCGATTCCCTGGAGCTCGCCCAGGAACAGAAACTCGATCACATCCTCAACAAGCTCCTCGTCAAGCCGGGCGAGCGGTTTCTGGACATCGGCTGCGGCTGGGGCGCGCTGATTTTGCGTGCGGCCAAGAAATACGGCGCGCGCGCTACGGGCGTCACGCTCAGCCGGAACCAGTATGAATTCGCCGCGCAGCGCATCCGGGAGGAGGGACTCGAGGGCCGCTGCGAGGTGCGCCTGCAGGACTACCGCGATATTCCGGGCGAGGGCGTCTTCGACAAGATCGCGAGCGTCGGCATGTTCGAGCACGTGGGCCTACGCCATCTCAAGGCCTATTTCGCGAAAATCCGGTCGCTGCTCGCCGAGGGCGGGCTCATCATGAATCACGGCATCACGGCGAGCGATCCCGACAACCGCTGGGTGGGCCTCGGTGCGGGGGAATTCATTAACCGCTACGTGTTCCCGCACGGGGAGCTCCCGCATCTTTCGCTCGTGCTTCACCAGATGGCGCTCGCGGGGCTGGAAGTCGCGGACGCCGAGTCGCTGCGGCGTCATTACGCGCGCACCTGCCTCGAGTGGGCCAAGCGCCTCGAGCAAAACCGGGAGCGGGCGATCGCCGCCGCGGGGGACAAGCGCTATCGCATCTGGCAGGTGTATATCGCCGGCTGTGCGCACGGCTTCGAGCACGAGTGGATGAACATCTACCAGGTGCTGGCTCGCAGGGAGGGCAGCGCCTTCAATCCGCTGCCGCTCACCCGCGATTACATGTACCGCGCGAGCTGATTCGCCTCCGCACCGTTTTCAGTGGAGGGCCGCAGCGGCGGGGCGGGTGCGGAGCAGCTTGTCGATCGTCTCGCGCACGCTCTCCAAGTGCGGGTTGACGCGCAGCGCGGCGTCAAAGGCGAAGAGCGCGCTGTCGGCATCTCCGAGCGACAGGCAGATCTGCGCGAAACCGCAGATCGCTCCGTAGTGGCGCGGCTCGAGCTCTAGCGTTCGGTGGATGCTGGCCACGCTTTCCTCGTCCCGGCTCTGCATGTAGTAGAGAGTGGCACGCTTGTTCCAGGCTTCTGCGAAATCCGGGTGAGTGGCGACGAGTCTCGCGAGGATGCCCTCGGCCGCCGGGAAATCCAGCGCGGTGAGAGCGCGCGTCGCCCGTTCCAGGTCGAACGCCACCGCGGAATCCCGGTAGGCCATCCACAGCCTCCAGATCTCGTCTTCGATGCGCTCGGCGCGTCCGCCGCTCGCGTCGCCGAGCGAGCGGAACAAGCCGTTCAGGCGCTCGGGCAATCGCGGCGAAGGGTACCGCCTGTCGCCGGTGACGATCAATTTGAGCGTGTCCGCGTACATTTCAGTGAAAATCCCGCGACGGCGTGGCGAGCCTCCCCAGAAGGGCGCTGTGGTCGGTCAGCCGCTTGGCTATAAGATGCATCACTTCACCTTCGCGTTCAAGCACTCCTTCGACGCCCATCAGACGCGCGCCTAGCAGCTCGCGCCGCTGGCGCTCGATGAGATGCGGCCAGACGATGACATTAACATAGCCGGTCTCGTCCTCGAGCGTTACAAATACCGTTCCCGAGGCGGTGCTCGGGCGCTGGCGACCGGTGACGATGCCCGCCGCCCGCGCCGGAGTGCCGCCGGGAAGCAGTTTCAGTTCATCGGCGGTGGCAAAGCGCAGGCGCGCGAGGTGCGCCCGCAGCAGCGCGAGCGGATGGCGTCCCAGAGTGAGACTGGTGCTCGCGTAGTCAGCCACGAGATTCTCTCCCTCGGTTGGAGTCGGCAAAACCGCCGGAGTTTCCGCAACCGGCGCATCGCGCAAGATGTGCGCGCCGGTTTCGATTCCGGCGACTTGCCAGAAGGCGTGGCGGCGATGGCCGGAGAGCGGCTCGAACGCACCTGCAGCGGCAAGGCACTTCAGGTCGTGCCGGTTGAGCTCGGCGCGGCGGGCAAGATCGCGGACGCTGTCGAACAACCGCTCCCGCCGCGCGCCGACGATGCGCTCGGCGCCGGCTTGCGACAGACCCTGCACCAAGAGAAACCCGAGCCGAACCGCCGGGTTTGCGTCGGCGCTGATTTCCAGAGTGCAATCCCATTCGCTAGCCAGCGCTTCCACCGGCCGCACCTCGACGCCGTGTCGGCGCGCGTCCTGAACGAGTTGCGAGGGCGTGTAGAAACCCATCGGCTGGCTGTTCAAGAGCGCGGCGAGAAAGGCCGCCGGCTCGTGGCGCTTGAGCCAGGCGGAAACGTAGGCGAGCAGCGCGAAACTCACCGAGTGTGATTCGGGGAAACCGTATTCGCCGAAACCGAGGATCTGCCGGTAGATGCGCTCGGCGAATTCCGCCGGGATGCCGTTCTTCCTCATGCCATCCATGAGCTTCTTGCGGAAAGGCTCCAGCCCTCCCTTGCGGCGCCAGGCGGCCATCGCGCGGCGCAATTGATCCGCTTCGCCCGGGGTGAAGCCTGCCGCTACCACCGCGAGCTGCATCACCTGCTCCTGGAAAATCGGCACCCCACAGGTGCGCTCGAGAACTCTTCTCACCGCTTCGTTCGGATAGTCGATTGGGTCCGTGCCGGCGCGCCGCCGCAGATAAGGGTGCACCATGTCGCCCTGGATCGGCCCGGGCCGCACGATCGCGATTTCGATCACGAGGTCGTAGAAATGCTCCGGTTTCAGCCGCGGCAGCATCGACATCTGGGCGCGCGACTCGATCTGGAACACGCCGATGGTGTCGGCGTGCCGCATCATCTCGTAGACCGCCGGGTCTTCCTCGCGCAGCAGGCTGTCCATGGTGATCGTGCTTGAGCGCAGCTCGTTGACGAAGTCCAGCGCGCGCCGGATGGCGGAGAGCATACCGAGCGCCAGCACATCGACTTTGAGCAGGCCCAGGTTCTCCAGGTCGTCCTTGTCCCATTGGATGACGCTGCGCTCGGGCATCGCTGCATTTTCGATCGGCACCAGGCGCGCGAGGGCTCCTCGCGATATGACGAAACCGCCGACATGCTGTGACAGATGGCGCGGAAAACCGAGCAAGGCGGAGGCAAGCCCGACGAGGCGCCGCATGACCGGGCTCCCGGGATCGAAACCCGAATCGCGCAGGCGGGCGACGAGCTCCCTGCGATCGTCCCACCAGGCGATCGACTTGGCGATTCGGTCCACCTGCAGCGCATCGAGCCCGAGCGCTTTCCCGACGTCGCGCAGCGCGCTCTTGGGTTGATAAGTGATGAGCGTGGCCGCCAGCGCAGCGCGCTCACGGCCGTATTTGTCATAGACGTATTGGATGACTTCCTCGCGCCGCTGGTGCTCGAAATCGACGTCGATATCGGGCGGCTCGTTGCGCTCCTTCGAAATGAAGCGCTCGAACAACAGCTCCTGCTTGACCGGATTGACCTCGGTGATGCCCAGGGCGTAGCAGACGGCGGAATTGGCCGCCGAGCCGCGCCCCTGGCAGAGAATGCCCCGGCTGCGGGCGTAGCGGACGATGTCGTGGACGGTCAGGAAAAACGGCTCGTAGCGAAGCTCGGCGATGAGCGAAAGCTCGCGCTCCATGAGATCGCGGATTTTCTGCGACGCTCCGGCGGGAAAGCGCCGCTGCAATCCTTCTTCGGCCAGCTTGCGCAGCCAGCTCGCCGGGGTTTCGCCTTCGGGGACGAGCTCTTCGGGATACTCGTAACGCAGCTCCTCCAGCGAAAAACGGCAGCGCCCGGCGACGCGCACGGTCTCTGCGAGCAGATCGGCCGGATAGATTTGCGCCAAGCGCATGCGCAGCCGCAGATGCCGCTCGGCGTTGGGATGGAGCGCGTGGCCGCAAGCCTGCACTGTCGTGCGCAGGCGGATAGCCGTCAACGTGTCCTGCAAAGGCCTGCGGGAGCGTAGGTGCATGTGCACGTCGCCCGAGGCGACAAGCGGTAGCCCGTATGCCTTCCCCAGCTCGCGCAGCGCGGCCAGCCGTGCACGGTCGTCCGGCCCTTGCAGCAGCTCTGCCGCAATCCAGGCACGGCCGGCAAAGCGCTTGGCCACCGAGCGCGCATGCTTTTCTCCCTCTCCCTTTGGGAGAGGGCAGGGGTGAGGGAAAGTCAGCAGCACAAGACAGCCGGGCAATCCGCTATCTAGATCAGACCAGTCGAGCGAATAGCTGCCTTTCTTCGTCCTGCGCCGGCCGAGCGTGATGAGAGCGGCGAGATTGCCATAGCCTTCGCGGTCGGTGGCGAGCAGCACCAGCCTCGGGCCGTCTTGCAGCCGTATCTCCGAGCCGATGACGAGAGGCAGGCCGACCTCTTTCGCCGTGACATGCGCCCGCACGGCTCCGGCGAGCGAGCACTCGTCGGTGATGGCTAGCGCCGAATAGCCCAGCCCGGCGGCGCGCTTCACCAGCTCTTCCGGATGCGAAGCGCCGCGAAGGAAGGTGAAGTTGGAAAGGCAGTGCAGCTCGGCGTAGGCGGGGAGGGGGGAATACACGGCTTCAGGCGAAAACGCCGTGCAGATACCATCCTCCCTCGCCGCGCCACTCGCGATAGATCCACACGAGCGCTTCGTTCTGCATGCGGGCAACGAAGTAGTCGCGGGCGACGTCGTCGCCATCCCACCACCCGGACTCGATGCGCTCCGGACCGACCAGCAGCTCGAGCGGCCCGTCATGATGCGGCACCGCCCCGATCTCCGCGAGCGGGCGTGGAGATTCCAGCAACCAAAATGGGCGCTCGCCGAAATCGAGTTGCAACCGTTTTTGTCCTGCATCGGCGATCACGCCTGCGCGCTCCGGGCGATGCTCCGCTCGGCTCGCGATGCCGCACACCGCTTCGGTGCCGAGACGCGCCCGCAGCCGCTCGACCAGGTGCTCCCATTGGCCGGGCGGTTTGCCTTGCTCGAGCGCGAGGCCGAGGTTGCTGCCGGGAAGCGGCACCACATCGTCGGCCTTCAAGGCGAGCTCGCGCACCGGCGCGGCGAGCTCGAGGTTGGAGAGCCGCTCGCGCACGAGCAGCGTGAAGTGCTCGGCGTCGCGGGAAGGCACGACCAGGCCGATCGCGATTTCGGTCGGAGCCTTGTCGCGGTGCCCGAGCCTCAAGACGAAGCGCTGCACGCCGCCCGAGCGTGCGGCGAGATACCCGGCGAGCTGGACGATCAGCCGCCTCGCGGCGAAGAGCAGCGCCTCGGCCTGGGTGACTTCGGCGGGAAGCTCGATCGCCGCCCCGAACCGCGCCGGCGGGACAAAAAAATTCCGCGGATCGGGAAGCCGCCCGAGCGCGCGGTCGGAATCGTCGAGCAGCCTCTGCCCGAAGCGCCGCGCCACGCCTTCGCGCGGCAGCGCGCGCAGCTCACCGAGCGTGCGGACGCCGATCGCTTCGAACGCCGCCAGCGTTTCATCGCTGCAGCGCAGGACCTCCAGGGGCAGCGCGGCCAGCGCCGGCTCGAGCTCGGCGCTCTCGCCGATGAATTCCTGCTTTCCGGCCCGGGCGAGCCAGAAAGCCGCGCGCGGCGTGGGGGCGCCCGCGAGCACAGAGCTCCAGCCCATTTCTGCCAACCCCCGGCGCAGGCGCTCGAGAAGCGATTCCAGGCCGCCGAAGAGCTTCAGGCTACTCGAGACTTCGAGCAGCACGCCATCGGGAAATTCGAGCGCCACGCCCGGTGTGAATTGCGCCGCCCATCCGGCCACGCCGAGCAGCGCTTCGGTTTCCGTCGCGGGGTCGCGCGGCGCAATGCGCAAGGCGGGCGCGAGAGCGAGCGCCGCGGCTACAGCCATGCCGGCGCGAACGCCGCGCGCGAAGGCCTTGCGGTCGCAGGCGAAAACGCGGTGCCGCTCTTCGAGCGCGAAAGGCTCAGGCGTGGACGAGCCGCGCAGAAAAATCTCGAGCGGCAACCGAGGCAACCGGATGGCGATCCACATGATGGCTTTTGCCGCGTGCGGCGGGCGGCATCGACGGCAGCAGGATGGGCTGAGCGAGGGGGGCACCGCGGCGCTTCAACACGCGTACCGCAAGGCCGCCGTCGCTTGTGGCTAGCGCGATCCGCAGCGGGGCGGGAGATGACTCGCTCGCAGCCTCCGGGACCCGGAACAGAAAAGCAGGTGCGCGACCGCCTTCGGCGGCGATTTGAAGGCGCCTCAGCTCCGCGTATTTCGCGCCTTGAGGCCAGGCGAGCACCGCGCCGCAGGCGTTCGAGGCAAGCGCCTGCTCGGTTGCCCAGAGCGTTTCTTTCGGCGAGGCAGTGCGCACAATGACGAGGTTCGCGAGTTCGATTCCCGCCGCGGCGAGAGCCGGCGCGTAGGGCAGGTGAGGCGGCGCGATCCAGACGAGCCGCAATCCGCGCCGGGACAGCCCCGCAAGCGCAGGTCCAAGCAGGCGCAGCTCGCCGATGCCTTCGTGCGCAAGCAGGATTTCGGTCAGCGCTCCGGCAGGCCAGCCTCCGCCGGGAAGCCCGGCGTCAAGCCCGGGAAATCCGCAGGGAAGGGTCGGCGCGCCGGTCCGGCTCAAACTGTCGCCGCGCCAGATGTCGGGGCGATCGAGCAGGGCGGCGAAAGAGATAGGCATGCTCGCCATGGATCGCGGCCGGTGGGAAAGCGGGCGTCAAAGAGGCCTGCGGATCACGCCGACGCCGAGGCCTTCGATTGCAAAATCGTCCTCGCGCAGATCGACGACGATAGTTTTGAACTCGGGATTTTCAGGGAGCAGCTCGACGGTGTTGCCGCGGCGGCGCAGGCGCTTCACCGTGACCTCGTCGTGCAAGCGCGCCACCACGATCTGGCCCGAGCGCGCCTCGCGCGTGCGGTGCACGGCGAGCAAGTCGCCGTCGAGAATGCCGGCATCGCGCATGCTCATGCCGCGGACTTTCAGCAGGTAGTCGGCGCGCGGCTGGAACAAGGCGGGATCGACCTGGCAGCGCCGCTCGACGTGCTCCTCGGCGAGGATGGGGCTGCCTGCGGCGACGCGGCCGATGAGCGGCAGCCCGAGGCCGTCGGTGAGACGGATGCCGCGCGAGGCGCCCGGAGTCAGCTCGATCGCGCCTTTCCTCTCCAGCATGCGCAGATGCTCTTCGGCGGCGTTGGGCGAGCTGTAGCGGAATGCGTTCGAGATCTCGATCCGGGTGGGCGGGAAGCCGGTCTTCTGGATGGCTTTGCGGACGAAGTTGAGGATTTTCTGCTGCTTGGGGGTGAGCTCTTCGGTCATTGGGGCCTCCGTATCTGTATTTATATACAGTCTTCGCCCGCTTGGCAAGGGGCGTATAATCCGCAGCCCATGGCTCAGCCCTACGAATCCGATCTCACCCGGATGATCCGCAAGCTGCTCCAGGACAAGCCGCACATCGTCCAGGAGCAAAAAAAGGGACGAGCCCTGTGGTGGGACCGGAAGCTCGACCCCGAGGAGCTGAAGCGCACCCGGGAATCGAGCGTCAAGCAGCAGGCCTACGTCTATCAAAACAAGGTCTGATTCCGGCCTCCAGGCGTTCGCAGCGGCCTTCGCGACCTGCGTTGCGCTTTGCGGCTGCGCTCCACCCCGCGGTTCCGCTTTCAGCATGGAATCCCCGCCGCTCCCGGCGGATCCGCTGCTCGCGTCGGCTCTCGTCGGGCGCGGCGACAGCCTCGATGAGCGCGAGCGAATCGCCGAGCTCAACGAGAAACGGGATTGGGACGGGCTATTGCGCTACGCCGAGGAGCGGCAGCGCCGGGATCCCGATGGCTCCGATTGGGGGGTGGTCGCCGCCTACGCCTGGATGCGGCGGGGCGATTATCCGAAGGCGACCGCGGCACTCTCGAGGATCGTGCAACGCAACCCGGAGGACATCGGGGCCTGGAACCTGCTCGGGGAGTCCCAGCGTCAGGCAGGGCAGCCGGGCCAGGCGGTTCGCACCCTGGAGCGCGCGAGCGCCATAGGCCGAACCTCCTTTGCGACCTTTTTCCTTCTCGGAGAGGCCTATCGCGATTCCAATCGGCTCGACCGCGCGGTCACTGCCTATCGGGAAGCCGCGCGCCTGGAACCGGATTTCGCTCGCGCGTGGTTCGAACTGGGCGCTGCCCATGTTCGCATCGGAGAGCGGGATGAAGTCCCGCTTATCCTCGGGCGGTTGGAAAAGCTCGATCCGATGCTGGCGGCAGAGCTCAAGAGGCGCCTGGAAGCCAAGCCGCAGCGTCCCTGATCTCGGGGATGTATTGGCGCATATGTATATTATGTCAAATAGTGTATCGGGTCAGCAACACTTAAGGTTACTTCTAGGCTCGCCTCCCCGCTTCTTTGAAAAGGCTGAAGAAATTACGCGTGGTTGCTGAGGCCAGCTCGTCCAAGCGGATGCCTCGGAGGCGGGCCACTTCTTCCGCGACATACCGGACCAGCGCGGGTTGATTGGTTTTTCCCCGGTGAGGGACGGGCGCGAGATAGGGGGAATCGGTTTCCACGAGTAAGCGCTCCAGAGGGATCGCGCGGGCCACATCCTTTAGCGCTGCGGCGTTCTTGAAGGTCACGATGCCGGAGAACGAAATATGGAATCCCAGTGCGATGGCCGCGTCGGCCACCGCTTGAGACTCGGTGAAGCAGTGCATGACCCCCCCTACTTCGGCCGCCCCCTCTTCGCGCATGATGGCGAGAGTGTCCTCGGCAGCCTGGCGCGTATGGATAACGAGCGGCTTGCCGCATTCGCGCGCCGCGCGTATGTGAGCGCGAAAGCGCTCGCGCTGCCACGCGAGATCACCGCTTGAGCGGTAGTAATCGAGCCCGGTCTCGCCGATCGCGATGATCCGCGGGTGGCGTGCGAGCTCGACCAGCCGCGCCGGATCCACCTCGGTGCGATCTTCGTGGTCCGGATGCACCCCGACGGTCGCGAAGAAATTATCGTAGGCCTCGGCGAGCGCCAGCACCTTGGGAAACCCGCCGAAATTGACGCTGATGCACAGGGCGTGCGTCACGCCGTTCGCACGCATCTCTTTGCGCACCGCGTCCATCTTGCCGTCGAATTCCGGAAAATCCAGATGGCAGTGTGAATCGACCAATTCCGGAGCCGGACTCGTTTTCTCGCTCACGGCCGCGCGACGAGCCGCTGATACTGCAGCAGCAGATCCTCGACAAAGAGCTTCGCGTTGAGCGGGTGCCGGGCGAGCGCCCGGGCTTGCGCCAGTCGGCGCAGGTAGGCGGCGATATCCGCAGGGTCGCAGTGACGTGCCATATCCGAAATCACTTCCTCATGGTTCAGGCTATACCGTACCCGACCTGCGACTCGGGCGAGCAGCAGGTCGTAGGTCCATCGCTGCAGCCACCCGGCCAGATCCCACAGCGGAACGCGCAGAACCGTTTCCGCGAGAGCGATCGGGTCGAAGCCCGGATTTCCAAGACTCTCGATGAAGACCAGGCGGTCGGGGTCCGTGCCGGCGGCCTTGAGCGCAGCAAGCGGCGCGCCTCCGGCGCCGGCCAGCGTCGCCTCGGGGTGCTCGAGGCCCTGCTCCTTGAGCCAGCGAAGGACCGGCTCTGGCGGCGGGAAGGGCAACGCAAACCTCAAGCAGCGGCTTCGCACCGTCGCGAGCAGGCGCTCGGGCTGCGTGGTGACGAGAAGGAAAACCGTGGCAGGCGGAGGCTCCTCCAGGTTTTTCAGCAGCGCGTTCTGTGTGTTCGCGTTCATCGCTTCTGCGGGATAGACCAGGATGACGCGCAGACCCGCCCGATGCGTTCCCACGGCGAGGAAGTCGGCGAGCTCGCGTACCTGCTCGATGCGGATCTGCTCGCTCTTCTTCTTCGCGGGCTCCGCGCCCTCCTCGCCGGGCTCGGGCGCCATGCTCTCGGGCACGATCAGCCGGAAGTCGGGGTGATTGCCGAGCGAAAACCAGTCGCAGGCGCGGCAGGCGCCGCAGGGCCGCTCGCCCGGCCGCGGATCCTCGCACAGCAGCGATTGCGCGCACGCCTGGGCGAATTCGAACTCGCCCAGGCCCTCGCCGCTCTGTAGCAGGATCGCGTGGGGCAAGCGCTCCCGCAGGCGGGTCCAATTCTTCCAGGGCTGTGCCTGCCACTCAAATATCATTTTTCAACGTAGGGTCGAAACTATATCCTCGACATCCTTCCTGACTTCGGGCAGGGACCTCCCCGACTGGACCACTCTCATCCTGCGGGGCTCAGCCGCAGCGCGCGCTAGATACGCAGCGCGGACGCGCTCGAAGAAGGCCTTGCTCTCGAGCTCGAAGCGATCGCCCCGGTTCTTCGCAAGCCGCGCGAGCGCGACCTCGACCGGCGCGTCGAAAACCAGAGTCAGGTCGGGCTGCAGGCCGCCGTGAACCCAACGCTCGAGCGCCGCGATGCGATCCCTCGCCACTCCACGTCCGGCGCCTTGATACGCATAGGTGGCGTCGGTAAAGCGTTCGGAAACGACCCAGCTCCCCGCGGCGAGGGCCGGCGCAATCAACTGCGCGATATGCTCGCGGCGCGCCGCAAACATCAAGAGAGCCTCGGTGTCGATATCCATCGTCTGGGAGAGCACGAGCGCCCGCAATTTCTCGCCCAACGGCGTACCGCCCGGCTCGCGCGTGACCACGATGTCCTTTCCGCGCCCCCGCAGGAAATCCGCTATCCCGCCGACGTGCGTACTCTTGCCCGCACCGTCGATGCCTTCCAGGGTGATGAACTTGCCGCGGCTCATCGGCCGGAACGCCGGCGTGCGCCGGGCATTTGGTATTTGCCGACGGCGCGGTTGTGCTCGACGAGCGTTCTTGAGAATTCGCTCGTCCCGTCCCCGCGGGAGACGAAATACAGGGCGTCGGTCTGGGCGGGATGCATCACGGCCTCGAGCGACGCGAGTCCCGGCATCGCGATCGGATGCGGCGGCAGACCCAGCCGCGTATAGGTGTTGAAGGGCGTGTCCGTCACGAGGTCCCTCTTGCGCAGGTTGCCGTCGAATTTCTCGCCCATGCCGTAGATCACGGTCGGATCGGTCTGCAGCTTCATCTTGCGGCGCAGGCGGTTGGCGAATACCGCCGCGATCATCGTGCGGTCGCCGGCGCGGCCGGTCTCCTTTTCGACGAGTGAGGCGAGGATAAGCGCTTCGTACGGATCTGTCATCGGCAGATCAGGGGCGCGACCGGCCCAAGCGGACTCGAGCCGCTTTTTCATCGTGCTGCGGGCCCGCGCGAGAACCGCGAGATCGCTGGCGCCCTTGGCGAAGACGTAGGTATCGGGGAAGAACGCGCCTTCCGGAAGCACCCCGGGGGCTCCGAGCTTCGCCATGATCTGCGCCTCGGAGAGGCCCGCCGAGTCGTGCCTCAGGTCGGCGTGCGCATTCAACGCCTCGCGCACCTGGCGGAAGTTCCAACCTTCGACCAGGAGAATTTCCGCTTGCGCGTATTCCCCGCGCGTGATCTTGCGAACGAGCTGGAGCGGCGTCACCCCGTGCGACACCTGGTAGCTGCCCGCCTTGACGCCGGCGCTGGCGCCGTTGGCCCGCGCGAGGAGAACGAACTTCCATTCCGGCATCGACAGCCCCGCTTCGATGATCTGGCGCGTCGCCCCTCGCAGCGTGCTGCCCGGACGGATCGAGAATTCCACGGTCGGCGAGGCGAGCTCGATCGGGGAGAGGGCGAACCCGATCAGCCACGCGCAGAAGCCGAGCACGGCCGCGAAGGCCAGCAGGAGCAATAATTTCAGTCGTAACAGCATCGATTTCGGCAGGGAACGTCGGGCTTGACTACGCTCGTATAATAAACGTTAAACCACCGGATCATCAGATGAGCATGCCGTTTCAAATTGCCGAAGCCGCAGGCCGAGCGGACCCCGATCTCGTCGCGGCGCGATCGGGAAGCGTCCTCGCCTTGCTCGGCCACTTGGGCGTGCTCCAATTCAGCGGCGAGGACGCGGAGAGTTTCTTGCAGGGACAGCTCAGCTGCGATGTGGCGGCCGTCGGATTGCGATCGAGCGCGTACGGCGCCTATTGCTCACCCAAAGGCCGGATGCTCGCGAATTTCCTTCTGTGGCGCGAAGAGGCCGGCTTCCAGTTGGCCCTGTCGCGGGACCTTACCGCTTCGATCCACGCGCGCATCTCGAAGTTCGTGCTGCGCGCCAAAGTGAAAGTCTCGGACGCCTCGGACGCGATCGTGCTGGCGGGCGCGGCGGGGCCGGAGGCCGATCAGGCGCTGCGCGAGGCGTTCCCCGATCTTCCGAAGGAGCCGGACCAGGTATCGCGTCGACCGGATACCGGCACGGTCGTCAGGCTCAAGGACGGCAGATACTTCCTCGCCCTGAGCCCCCCGAGCGCGAGCGCGCTCAGGCAACGGCTTGCGAATGTTCTCGTTCCCGTGGGCGCGCATGCGTGGCGGTGGCTCGACATCCGCAGCGGCGTGCCCCTGGTAACCACCGCGACGCAGGACCGGCTCGTTCCGCAGATGGCGAATTTCGAGCTTCTCGGCGGAGTCAGCTTCAGCAAGGGCTGCTACACCGGACAGGAGGTGGTCGCGCGCATGCAGCACCTCGGCAAGCTCAGGCGCCGCATGTTCCTCGCCAACGTCGCCGCACAGGCCGAAGCGGGCGACTCTCTCTACAGCGAAGATCTCGGCGACCAGGCGAGCGGGATCGTCGTCAACGCGGAAAGCTCGCCCGACGGGGGGCACGACCTGCTGGCGGCAGTGCAGACCGCGAGCCGCGAGGGCTCGACCGTGCGCCTGAAGTCGCTCAGCGGGCCCGCGCTCCGCTTCCTCCCCCTGCCCTACGCCGTCGCGTGACCCTCAGCTTCTACATCTACTATCGCGTGCCCGCGCAAAACGCGGAACGCGCGCGTGCGGTGGTACGCGAGCTGCAGCGCGAGCTCGCCGGAAGCGCCGGCATCAGCGGACGGCTCCTGCGGCGGCGCGACGATGAGACGACCTGGATGGAGATCTACGAAAATGTCCAGGACGGGGCGCGCTTCGAAGCCGAGCTCGCCAAGCTGGTCGAGCGCCGGGGGCTCGCCGCGCTGCTCGTCCCGGGGTCGTCGCGGAAGCAGGAAGTCTTCCGCAGCTTCTGATCGCCGTGTGCCTGATCGCGTTCGCTTGGCGCTCGCATCCGCGCTACCGCTTGGTCGTCGCGGCCAACCGCGACGAGTATTTCGGGCGCCCGGCTGCGCCGGCCGGGTTCTGGGACGAGCAACCGAATGTCCTCGCCGGGCGCGATCTTGAAGCCGGAGGCACCTGGCTCGGTATCACCCTGGACGGGCGATTCGCTGCGCTCACGAACTACCGGAACCCCGCGGACAAGAAAACCGGCGCGCCCTCGCGCGGGGCGCTGGTCGCCGATTTCCTCACCGGAAGAATGAGCTCGCACGAATACGTGCCACTCGTGGAAAAGCGCGCCGCGGACTACAACGGCTTCAGCCTGCTCGTGGGAGACGCCGCCTCGATGTTCTTCTTCTCCAACCGCGGCGGGCGCGCGGCGCGCGTAGCGCCGGGCGTTCACGGCCTGTCGAATCACTTGCTCGACACACCCTGGCCCAAGGTCGAGAAGGCAAAGGCAGGGCTTCTCGCGCTGCTCGACGGACCTTTCGACTTCGAAACGGCGTTTGGACTCTTGAACGATACCGGGCGCGCCGCAGGCAGCGAGCTTCCCAGCACCGGAGTGAGCCTGGAGGTGGAGGAACGTTTGTCGGCGATCCGCATCCTCGCGGTCGGCGGATACGGAACGCGGTGCTCGACTGCCTTGTGCTTCACCCAGGGCGGCAGGATCGAGTTCCACGAGCGCAGCTACACCGAGGAGGGCGGCGTGAGCGGGACGGTCAGCTATCGGCTCACTCTCGCGCAGGGAAAAGCTCGAGCGTCATCTCGACGTGCGGAATCTCCGCCTCCAAAAACTCCTCTCCGCGCTCGTTGAATCCGAAGCGCCGGTAAAACGCCGCCGCGTGGGTCTGCGCGTGCAGCGTGACGCGACGGAAAGAGCGTTTGCGGGCCCGCTCGAGCAGGGCTTCCAGGAGCGCGGTGCCCACTCCGCGCCTGCGCCATTCGCCGAGGACCGCCATCCGGCCGATCCTGCCGTCGGGCAGCAAGCGCGCCGTCCCGATCCCCGCCCCGCGGAAATCGCACGCGACGGCGTGCTCGCAGCGCTCGTCCCAATCGTCCAGCTCGAGCTCGCGCGGGACCTTCTGCTCCTCGACGAACACCTGTTCCCGAATCGGGCGCGCAAACGGCAGGGCTTCGGGCCAGTCAAGCACTCGGATGGTGAACGCTGCGCGCATTTCCCATCAGTATAATTGGCAAACTGGAAGGCGATGAAGAGTCTCTGGAGCGATCGGGAAGCGGAGCAATTCCGGGGCGACCTCGGCCTGCGCGTCTACACCTCGCGGCTGCTCGGCCGCGACAAGTCCTTGGTGCTGCACGGCGGCGGCAACACCTCGGTGAAGATCCGCGAGAAAACCTTGTTCGGCGAGGAGGAAACGATCCTCTACGTGAAAGGCAGCGGCTGGGACTTGGAAACGATCGAGCCGCAGGGGTTCTCGCCGGTGCTCCTCGCGCACGTGCTGCGTCTCGCGGAATTGCCCTCGCTCTCCGATCCCGAGATGGTCAACCAGCTCGTCACCCACATGCTAAAGGCTGCTGCCCCCGCACCCTCGATCGAGACCATCCTTCACGGGTTGATGCCGCAAAAGTTCGTCGACCACACGCACGCCGACGCGGTGCTCTCGGTGACCAATACTAGGGACGGGGAAAAACGCATCCGCGAGATCTACGGCAAGCGCTGCGTGGTGATTCCCTACCTCATACCCGGATTCGATCTCGCACAGTTCTGCGCCAAAGAGTTCCGCGCCCGCGGAACAAAAGACACCGTGGGCATGGTGCTGCTGAACCACGGCATCTTCTCCTTCGGCGAAACAGCCCGCGAATCCTACGAGCGGATGATCGAGCTGGTGACGCTCGCGGAGGAATATCTCGATTCGAAACGCGCCTGGTCGGTATCGACGAACCATTTCACCGCCGGGACGGCCGACGCCAATGCTCAGGCGACCCTCAGACGGAGACTCTCCGATACGGCGGGCGCGCCGCTCATCCTGAAGACGGCGATCAGCGAGCGAACGCTCGGGTTCGCCCAGCACCCGGAGATCGCACGCATCTCGCAGCAAGGGCCGGCGACACCCGATCATGTGATCCGTACGAAGCGCACGCCCATGCTCGGTACTGATGTCGACCGGTATGTCGCCGAATACCGCCGCTATTTCGGGGAGCATGCGCCGAAAGCGAAGGAACCCAAGACCATGCTCGACCCGGCCCCGCGGGTCGTGCTCGATCCAGCCTTCGGTTTGGCCACCGCGGGCCGCACGGCGAAGGACACCGTGATAGTGGAAGAGATCTACGACCACACCATCGACGTGATTCTGCGCGCCGAAGCGCTCGGCGGCTTCCAGGCGCTGGCGCCGAAAGATATTTTCGACGTCGAGTACTGGGATCTCGAGCAAGCGAAGCTCAAGAAGGAGGGGAAGCCGCAGGCTTTTTCGGGCGAAGTGGCGCTCGTCACCGGCGCGGCCTCCGGCATCGGAAAAGCGGCCGTGGAGGCCTTTCTCGCCCGCGGTGCCGCCGTCGCTGGACTCGACGTCGACCCCAGGATCGAATCGCTCCACGCCCGCCCGGATTTTGTCGGGCTGCGCTGCGACGTGACCGACGACAAGCAAGTGGAGCTCGCGATCGGCCGCGCCGTCATGGCTTTCGGCGGCATCGACATGCTGGTGCTGAACGCCGGCATTTTCACCGCGAGCCGCAAGATCGCCGATCTGCCGACCGAAGAGTGGCGCAAGGCGATGGCCGTGAACCTCGATGCGAACCTGCTCCTGATGCGCATCTGCCATCCGTTCCTGAAGCTCGCTCCCCGCGGCGGGCGTGTGGTGGTCATCGGCTCGAAAAACGTTCCCGCGCCCGGCCCGGGTGCGTCCGCCTACTCGGCTTCGAAGGCCGCGCTGAACCAGCTTGCGCGCATCGCGGCGCTCGAGTGGGGCGCTGACGGCATACGCATCAACACCGTGCACCCGAACGCGGTGTTCGATACCGGCCTGTGGACCGAAGAAGTGCTGTTTCAGCGCGCGAAGAACTACGGCATGACGGTCGAGGAGTACAAGACCAACAACGTGCTCAAGACCCAGGTAGGCAGCCGCGACGTCGCGGAGCTGGCGGCGGAGATGTGCGGGCCGCTTTTCGCCAAGACCACCGGTGCGCAAGTGCCCGTGGACGGCGGCAATGAGCGCGTCATCTGAAGCGATACCCGTCGAGACCCTGCGCTGGCGAGGGACGCGGCTCGAGCTGATCGACCAGCGCGCCCTCCCCGATCGCCTCGAGTACGTAGGCTGCACGAGCGCCGCCGAAGTAGCAGATGCAATCCGTTCGATGGTCGTGCGCGGTGCGCCTGCCATCGGCTGCGCCGCGGCTTTCGGCATCGCGCTCGAGGCGCATAAGCAACGGGATCGCCCTCCCCGCAAGTTCGAAACCGCGATGGAAGCAGCCTTCAAGACGCTGGCGGCGAGCCGGCCGACCGCGGTGAACCTGTTCTGGGCGCTCGAGCGCATGCGTGGCGTGCTCGCGGCGAATCACGATCCGAACGCTGCGGCGGCCAAGCTGGCCGAGGCGGCGCTTGCGCTCTTCGAAGCCGATGTGGAAGCCAACCGCGCCATCGGCCGCGCAGGCGCGGCTCTGGTGCCCGACGGAGCGCGCGTCCTGACCCACTGCAACACCGGGGCTCTCGCCACGGCTGGCCATGGTACTGCCCTAGGTGTCATCCGCTCGGCGCGCGACGCCGGCAAGCGCGTCTCGGTGATCGCGAGCGAAACCCGCCCTTATCTCCAGGGCGCACGCCTCACCGCATGGGAAATGATCCAGGAGAAAATTCCGGTCACGCTCATCACCGACAGCATGGCCGGGCACCTGATGAGCCTCGGCAAGATCGACCTCGTGCTGGTCGGCGCAGACCGCATCGCCGCCAACGGGGACGTGGCCAACAAGATCGGCACTTATACCCTTGCCGTGCTCGCCGAGCACCACCATATTCCGTTTTACGTCGCAGCGCCGTTTTCGAGCATCGACACCTCGTCCCCGGACGGCGGGTCGATACCCATCGAAGAGCGTGGAGCCGCGGAGGTCACCGGCTACGCCGGCATGCGCTGGGCGCCCGAGGGAGTAGCGGTCGCCAATCCGGCGTTCGATATCACTCCTGCCGCACTGGTGAGCGCGCTCTTCACCGAACAAGGAGTCCTCGAGCGCCCCGACGCAAACAAGATACGCAGCCTGTTCGAGCGATGAAGACTCCTCTGGTGATCGCCCGAGCCCTCGCTGCAGCCTCCTTGGCGTTACTTTCGGCATGCGCGAGCCAGTATTTTCGCGATGCCGGTGCCCCTCCCCTTCCGCCTCCGCGCTATTCGCTCGCAGACCTTCCGCAGCCTGAATACTGGAGCGGAATCGTTTTCAACGGCGCAAAGGTTGGATTCTCGCATTCCCGCCTGGTCCGCGCGCCAGAAAATGGCCTCTACGAGCTGCATGGGGAAGCCGTGATCCGGTTCCACTTTCTCGGGCTGGAGAAGAATGTGCAGATGCGCTCGCTCGATACCGTCGACGAGAACGCCAGGCTGATGCGGTTCGCATACCACTACGTGCTCGACGGCACCGAACAGGACTTGACCGGCGAGGTGCGCGACGGCCGGCTGCGCTACCAGATCACGACCGCCAAGCGGTCTCCCGAACAGAACGAGCGAAGCCTGGACGAGCCCCTGTATCCTGCCGCGGCGCTCGATCTCCTGCCGGTGCTGCAGGGACTGAAAGTCGGAAGTGAGTTCAGGTGGCTGGTCTTCAACGGCGAGACGCAAGGCCTGGACCGCGCCTTGCAGCGCATCGAGACCTACGAGACGAGCGATCTCTTCGAAGGCGCTGCCTTCAAAGTCCAAACCGACATGCTCGGATTGGGCAGCACCACCTGGATCGACCGGCGCGGCCTGCCAGTTTTCGAGCTGGGGCTGAACGGCGTGATGATCTCCGCGCTCGAGGACGAGGGCGCGGCGAAAAACTACCTCGTAAGCGCGGTACTCAACAAGGACGACGTGATCGTGAGCTGGAGCCTGGTCAAGACGCCCTTTCCCCTTTCTGATCCTCGGCGGGCGCGGTTTCTGAAATTCGCCTTACTCGCCCCGGGAGGGAAACGGGCACCGCTTTCCGATTCACGCCAGCGCTGCAGCAACTCCGAGCGCGATCTGGTCTGCGAAATCGACGCGACCCGCTCGGACGCCGAAGACGGCACGGCCGCGGCGGCGCTGCTGCCCTCGAGTACGGTGCAGAACCGCGACCCGATGATCCGCGAGCTCGCGCTGTCGATCGCCGCCGGGAAGGAATCCACAATCGACAAGATCGACGCGGTCCTCGCCTGGCTCGAGCGGAACATACGCAAGGAGCCCGTGGACACCTTCTCGGCGCTCGATGTCCTCGACGCGAAGCGCGGCGAGTGCCAGGGCCACGCCTACCTCTACACGGCGCTGATGCGCGCGCTGAACGTGCCGACGCGCGTGGTCAATGGACTCGTGTATTCCGCGGAATTCGGAGGATTTCTCTACCACACCTGGGCCGAAAGCCTGGTCGACGGCGCATGGCGAGCAGTCGACCCCACTTTCAACCAGACGGAAGCCGACGCGACGCACATCGCGCTGGTGCGCGGCGAGAAACTGGCCGATCTCACTGCGCTCGTCAACTGGGTCGGCAACACCCGCATCCGAGTGCTCGAAGCGCGTTAGCGCTCCGGCGCTCGCTACACGAGCTTCACGTTCTTAAGCGGCAGGCTGCGCACAGGCTTCCCAGTCGCGGCGAAGATCGCGTTGAGCACGGCAGGCGTCACCACGCAGATCGTCGGCTCGCCGACCCCGCCCCAGAAGTCGCCGGTCGGCACGATCACGGTCTCGACTTTCGGCATTTCGGCGAGGCGCAGGAGCGGATAGGTATGGAAGTTCAGCTCCACCATGCGCCCGTTCTGCACCGTGCACTCGCCGTAGAGCGCTGCGCTCAAGCCGTACACGACCGAGCCTTCGACTTGCGCGGCGATCTGGTCGGGATTGACCGCGTGTCCGCAATTGAGCGCGAGCACCATGCGATGGATCTTGAGCTTGCCCTCGGCGCTCACCGAGACCTCGGCGACCGCGGCCGAGTAGCTCCCGTAGCCCATGAACTGCGCGATTCCGCGATGCACGCCGGCGGGCAGCGGCTTGCCCCAGCCGGCTCTCTCCGCCGCTGCGTTCAAGACGCCGAGGTGCTTCGGGTGATCGGTCATGAGCTCGCGGCGGAATTCGAGCGAGTCCCTGCCGGCCGCGCGCGCCACCTCCTCCACGAAGCACTCGAGGTATACGCCGTTCTGATTGGTGTTGACGCCGCGCCAGGGGCCGACCGGCACGTGGGTGTTGCGCATCGCGTACTCGATCTGCAGGTTGGGCACGGTGTAGCCGAACTGCGCGTCGCCGGGCTCCTTGTACCAGCCTTGCAGCTGCCGGGTGTCCTTGCCTTCCTTGATCGCGCCCGGATTCAACCAGGCGTTGATCGACTGCCCGGAAACGCGGATGTGCATTCCGAGGAGCCTGCCGCTCTCGTCCAGACCCGCAGAGAGTTTGCACTGCGAGATCGGCCGGTAGAAGTCGTGCGCCTGATCTTCCTCGCGGCTCCAGATCAGCTTCACCGGTACGCCCGGGAACTGTTTGGCGATGGCGACGGCCTGGCGCGTGTAGTCCTGCGTGCCGCCGCGCCGCCCGAATCCGCCGCCCAAGTCGAGCTTGTGGACTTCGCCCTTCTCGAGCGGCAGTCCCGCTTCCTCGCAGGCCGCGGCGAGCGAGCCTTCGGCGCTCTGGGTCGCAGTCCACACTTCGACCTTGTCCGCAGCGATCAGGGCCGTGCAGTTCATCGGCTCCATAGTCGCGTGGGAGAGGAAGGGCGTGCTGTAGACCGCCTCGACTTTCTTCGGGGCGCTCGCGATCACCTTGAGCGCGTCGCCGATCTTGGTGTCGGCAAAAGCGTCGTCCGCGGTCAGGCCTTCCTTCAGGCGCTCGGCGATCGTCGCGCTCGATTGCGCGGCGTTCGCGCCCTCGTCCCAGACGATGGGCAGGGCTTCGAGCGCGGTCTTCGCCCGCCACCAGGTGTCGGCGACGACTGCGACCGCCCCGTCGTTCACCTTGATGACGCGGCGCACGCCGGGCATCTTCGCCACCTTGGCTTCGTCGTAGCTCATGAGCTTGCCGCCGTGCACGGGACAGGCCTTGACCGCGGCGTTCAGCATCCCCGGCAGCTTGACGTCGATCGCATACACCTTGCTGCCGTTCAGCTTGTCGGCCGTGTCCAGGCGCTTCACCGGCTTGCCGGCGATCTTCCAATCCTTCGGGTCCTTGAGCTTGATCGTCTTCAGATCGGGTGGCGTGAGCTTCGCCGCCGCCATGGCGACTCTGCCGTAGGTCGTGCTGCGCTTGGAAGCCGCGTGCGTAATGACGCCGTCGGCCACGGTGAGCTCGCCCACCGGAACCTTCCACTGCTCGGCCGCCGCCTGCATCAGCATCATGCGCGCCGCGGCGCCGCCGCGGCGAACGTAGTCCTGCGAGCCGCGGATGCCGCGGCTGCCGCCGGTCGCCATGTCGCCCCAGACGCGCTTGCGCGCAAGGTTCTGGCCGGGAAAAACGTGCTCGGTCGCGACCTTCTTCCAGTCGCACTCGAGCTCCTCGGCGACGAGCTGCGCGAGGCCGGTGAGCGTGCCCTGCCCCATCTCCGAGCGCGCGATGCGGACCACGCAAGTGCTGTCGGGCTTGACGACCACCCAGGCATTGACCTCGGTGCCGGTCGCAGCTGCGGCCTGCGCCGAGCCGATGAACGGAAGCTTGAATCCGAGCGCCAGCCCGCCGCCTGCGACAGCTGTGCCCACGATGAACTTGCGGCGCGAAATATCGGTGGCCTTAGTGCGGATTATCTTTTTCATGGTCGTCTCCTAGGCCTTCTTCGCCATGCCGGCGGCCATATGCACGGCCGCGCGAATGCGCTGGTAGGTGCCGCAGCGGCAGATGTTCGTCATCGCCTCGTCGATATCCGTGTCGGTCGGCTGCGGGTTTTTCCTCAGTAGGGCGCTGGCCGCCATGATCTGCCCCGACTGGCAGTAGCCGCACTGCGGCACGTCGAGCGCCGCCCAGGCCTTCTGCACCGGGTGGGAGGCGGTCACCGAGAGCCCTTCGATGGTGACGATCCTGTCTCCGGGCTTGATGGCGCTGACCGGAACGGAGCAGGAGCGCCGCACCTCGCCGTTGATATGCACGGAGCAGGCGCCGCACTGCGCGACCCCGCAGCCGTACTTCGTGCCCGTCAGGCCCGCCTGCTCGCGGATCACCCACAGGAGCGGCGTGTCGGCCTCAGCCTGCACGTCGCGCACCTTGCCGTTGATGTTGAGTTTAGCCATGGACATCCTCCTTTGAGCTGTCGCCGAATCTTATATGAGAAAGCCGGGGTCATCCAAGATATCCGACACCCCTTGCCATGAGCGCGGCGCACAGGATTATCGCGACCACTGCGGCCAGCTCCCAGTGAATGACCGAGCGGATCGAGGCGATCTTGCTGTCGGTCAGTGCCGGCATCCGTCCCTGTTTCAAGGACTTGCTCCAGGACGCGAATTCGACGGTCGGGTAGATCGAGAGCAGTCCCACGATCACGAAAAGGGACAGCTTGGCGATGAAGGGCGCGCTGTGGAAGTAGTAGGACGCGCCCTTCTCGAAATAAAAGACCCGTAGCAGGCCGACGACCAGAACGACCCCCGCCGAGAGGCCGAAAACCATATCGATGCGCTGCAGCTTCCGTGCGGTTCCGAGGTTGAGCTCGCCCCGGATCAGAACGAATTCGACCGCCAGGGCGGCGACCAGGGTGAAGGCCGCGAGGTGGTGGAGAAAGGCGAAGAAGGGAGTCATGGGCGTCAACCGCGCCCGCTTACGGGTGTCGGCAGCACGCAAGGCTTAGATGGCCTTATGTCGCGGGACAAGGTTTGAAAGACGACCAATCGATCGTCCGAATAAACGCGTCATCCGGCGGGAAAGCGTTTTTGAACGCTTGCGCTGGTCCGGTGCGACGCAGGATTAGCCGTGCTGTCCCTAAAATCGAGCGCTGCCCCGCGGTTCAAGAGTATGCGCGCCCCGGACACCATGAGCTCGACAATGCGTGCCGCGGCCGGGCGGTCGTGAACGATGCCGACGCATTCGCCTGCAACGATTGCGACAACATCGAAGTCTTGTCGTGCCCTAGCCTCAGCGTATGCTGCCTGTAGGCTGCCAAATGCTGCCGCGGCTTCCGCCTCGCGGTGAGCCCACTGTTGGGTGAACGCGTTCTTGACCACCCGGAATGAAAACTCGTCGGGCCACGGAACGCCGCGCAGTGCATCCATCGCTTTCGAGCGAACTGTATCGTCGCCAGTCGCCTTCATTGCTCGGTCGGTCGCGACTTTCGGGGCTAACGCCTCTTCCGAGGCCCAAAACCGCGTACCGACGAGCACGCCGTCGGCACCAAGCATCAGCGCTGCGGCGAGTCCGCGACCATCCGCAATACCGCCGGCCGCGATTAGGAGCGTCGTCGGTGAATGCTTTGCCAAGTAATCGGCGACCTCCGGGACGAAAGGCAGCGTCGAACGCACGGCGCCGTGGCCGCCTGCCTCGGCCCCTTGAGCTACGATGGCAACGGCGCCTGCTTCGAGTGCTTCATCGACGTGCCTGAGGCACTGCACCTGGCAGATTAGCTTGGCGCCGCTGCTGCGAACTTGCTCGGCGAACAGCCTGGGATCGCCGAAAGAGAGGAACACGCAATAGGGCGAATGATCAAGCGCGACCTCCAGCATGTGCGGCGCGCGCGCCAGCGCCCACGTAATGAACCCGACGCCGAACTTCTGACCGCGCACATGGCTCAACTCCTGCCGCAGGTCGGGTTCACCGCCGAGAGTGCCGGCATACCCTCCGCCGACGATACCGAGACCCCCTGCGCGCGAGACGGCGGCCGCGAGGCGGCCGCCGGTGACCAGCGCCATCGGGGCACATACGATTGGATACGGAATTCCGAAAGCCTCCGTGAGCCTCGTTCGCATGCTCATCTCCGTTTGTGAGGTCATCCAGTGCGGCGCGCCACGCGCGCACGGCTAACGTCCCGCATCACCGGCGCGCGCCGCTCTTGGCGCGCGTCCGAGCGGATGCGGTGGTTAGACCTCGCAGGTACTCGGGCATCTCTTGGCGCAGCACGTGGCGCAAGGTTTTCTCGGTAATAGGTTGGTCGGTTTTGGATAAGTATTTCCGAAGTGCGTCATTCATCATCGTTTGATACCCGGTCCCCGATCTATCGGCTCGTGTTCGGAATTCGTCGAGTACGGCGTTGTCGATGAAGATCGAGATGCGCGTCTTACCCTTCTGCGGAATGACGGCACCACGTTTACTGCAAGCGGCGATGTTGCGAGGTCCGACGTTCAATCATCTTCCGAAAAACCATCTAATCTGGCGTGTCAGTCTACGCTTGGCCAAGTTCGCCTTCAAATTCATCAGGCTGGAGATGCAGTGTGTGAGTTCAGGTATCGATCGATTGCGTGCGGAGGGTTAAGTGTCTGATCTCTCAGCACCCGAAACGCCGCACGGCGCGCGGACCTACTCGACGATGCTGACCCGCGTCCCCGCCGGCGCGACCTCGAAGAGTTCGAGGATGTCGCGGTTGCGCATGCGTATGCATCCGATCGATCCCGGTTTTCCCATCTCGACCGCGTCCGGGCTGCCGTGGATATAGATGTAGCGCCGCATGGTGTCCACCTCCCCCATGCGGTTCCTCCCCGGCTCGCACCCCGACAGCCACAGGATGCGCGTGAGGATCCAGTCGCGGCCGGGAAAGCGCTCGGCGAGCTCGGACGTCCAGATCTCCCCAGTCGGGCGGCGCCGGACGAACACCGCGTTGACCGGCTGCCCGGCGCCGATTTTCGCCCGAACGATGTGCTCCCCCCGCGGGGTGCAGAAACTCCCCTGCCGCTCGCCCGCGCCGTTGCGCGAGGTCGAGACGGCGTAGCGCCTGATCTCCCGCCCGTCGATCAGTGCGAGACTCTGTTCCGGGATCGAGATCTCAATTCTCGGCATTGCGCCGCGCGCTGAAGAATTCCGAGAGCAGCCGTCCCGCTTCGACCGCGAGAACTCCGCCCGTCACCGCCGTGTGATGGTTGAGCTTCTTCTCGGAGAAAAGATCGACGACGCTGCCGCAGGCGCCGGTCTTGGGATCGGCCGCGCCGTAGACGAGCCTCGCGATGCGCGCATGCATGATCGCCCCGGCGCACATGGCGCAGGGCTCGAGCGTCACGTAGAGCGAGCAGCCTTCGAGTCGGTAGTTGCCGAGCGCCGTCGAGGCTTCGCGCAGCGCCTGGATTTCCGCATGGGCGCTGGGGTCCTTGCTGGAGATCGGCGCGTTATAGCCGCGGCCGACGACCTTTCCGTTCTTCACCACCAGCGCCCCCACGGGCACTTCTCCCCGCTCGGCCGCCCGCGCCGCGAGGCGCAGCGACTCGCGCATCCTCGCGGTGTCGAAATCGGCGTCCATTCACTCCCACTCAATTATCAACCCCAGGGCGTAAGGCCCTGGAGAAACGTGATTTTTGGGCGGCTGCATACGTTGGATACCGTCGGAATTACCGCCGATTGCGAAGGCCTGAGAATCTCGACGGCTAAGGGCGGTGATGCATGTTCCAAGGCGCATGTTACCGGACGGAGCGAGAGCCCGCACCTTACTTCGAACGTGCCTACGTGCTTTGCCGAGGCGGCTTTGTTGCTCCCTGAAGTGCCTGCGCGACTTGGTGCGACAGCGCCATTGGGTGCCTTCGCGTGCGCACTCCACACCCTGCCACGTCATTCCTCTCGCAGCTTCGGTCCGGCATGTCGTCAGCTCGTAGGCCGTCTTCGTTTCCATAGCGATCGACGACGGATGCCCTTCATCGCGATCCCGTCTACGAGTCGAGCCGCAGGTCTTTTCGAATCCCGGTGTCCACCAAGCCGGCAGGCGCGAATCGGCGAAGCAATCGCAGGCGGCCCGCGCGGACACCTGCCGTGTATCGGAGCTTCGGGCGCGCCGCGCAGGCAGCTTTGAGCACGACGTCGGCCACGATGCCCGGATCATCGGCGGCGGCCATCACCTCCGTTAGTGTCTTGCCCAACGATGCGCGAATCTCGCGATACTCATCCAACTTGGAGTCAGGCTCCACGAAGTTCGCGTCGAACTGCGTCTTCGTGTATGCAGGCTCGATGACCGATACCCGGATGCCCCTGGTGCGCAGCTCATGGTCGAGCGATTCCGAGTAGCCTTCGACCGCGTGCTTGGTCGCGGCATAGAGCGCCGCGTACGGCATCGGCAGGAAGCCAAGCACAGAGCCGATGTTGATGATGCGGCCAGCCCGTTGACGTCGCATGTGGGGCACGACGGCACGCGTCATCCGGACGATGCCAAAGAAGTTCGTCTCGAAAATCGACCGGGCCTGTTCAATCGAGCTCTCTTCCGCTGCGGCCGGAGCGATACCGAAGCCGGCGTTGTTCACGAGCAGGTCGATTCGGCCTTCCAAGCGCAGCACTTCCTTGACGGTGGTTTCGACGGATTCACTGCTGGTCACGTCGAGGGGCAGTAGCTCGAACGATCGTTGGTTCGCCTTGGCTGCGCGTCTGCTGGTGCCGTAGACCTTGTAGCCCGCCATCGCGAGGCGTTCCGCCGTGGCTTCGCCGATGCCTGACGAGGCGCCTGTAACGAGCGCTGTCTTGCTCTGCATGATGTCCTTGCTTCCGATCTTCATGGGAATGCCTTTCAATGGTGGTGGTCGTGAACTCAGTGGACGTTCTGCTAGGCAGGGACAGGCTCCGCTCGAATCTCGCCAGCGGCGTGCTCGCCCTTCGCGACCGGCTTGATCCTGAACCAGATGGCGTACAAGGCCGGCAGGAACACGAGCGTGAGAACCGTCCCTGCGAAGGTTCCGCCGATCAAGGTGTACGCCAGCGTTCCCCAGAAAACGGAGTGGGTGAGCGGAATGAACGCCAGCATCGCAGCGAGCGCCGTCAGGATGACCGGACGGGAGCGCTGCACGGTGGCCTCGACCACCGCATCGAATGGCGCCAGTCCATCATTCTCGTTCTGGCGGATCTGGCCGATCAGGATGAGCGTGTTGCGCATCAGGATTCCGGAAAGGGCGACCAGCCCGACCAGCGCGTTGATGCCGAACGGCTGCTGGAACAACAGCAAGGTCGGAATGACGCCGATGAGTCCCAGCGGCGCGGTGGCGAACACCATGGCCATCGCGGAGATCGAGCGGACCTGAAGGATGATCGTGATGAGCGTAAGGGCGATCATGATCGGGAACAGCGGAGCCAGGGCTCGATTTGCCTTGCCGGACTCCTCTATGGAACCGCCCTGCTCGATCCGGTAGCCCGAAGGCAGCTTCGCGATGATGGGCTGGAGCTCCTTCCACACGGCGGTGGACACGTCCGGCGGCTGCAAGCCCTCGGCAATGTCGCCGCGCACGGTGATCGTCGGCGTGCGATCGCGGCGACGCAGGATCGGGTCTTCCATGCGGATTTCCACTGCTCCGATCTGCGAGAGCGGAATGCGTTGACCGGCCGCTCCCACCAACGTGAAATCGGCGATCTTGCTCGGATCAAGCCGGGCGTTTCCGGCAGAACGGGCCGCGACCTGTACCGAACGGACGTCTTCGCGGACCTCGGTGATCGGGATGCCGCTCAGGAGGAACTGAAGCTGTTGGGCCACGTCGCTGGACGTCAAGCCGATGCTCTGCAGCCTGTCCTGATCGAGCGCAAAACGCAGCGCGGGCACGCGCTCGCCCCAATCGCTGTTGGTCGTTCTCATCAGCGGGCTGGCTTGCATCACGTCGCGTACCTGCGCCGCGATGTCACGCAGCTTCTCGGGGTCGGGCCCCATCACGCGGAAAGCCACCGGGAATGGCGAGGGCGGGCCGAAAACGATCTGCGTAACCCGCACGCGAGCCTCCGGCGCCAGGCCGCCGGCCACCGCGTCTCGTAGCCTCCACTTGAGCGCCTCGCGTGCCTCTTCGCCTGGCGTCAATACGACGATCTTCGCGAACGAGGGATCCGGCAACTCCGGTGACAGAGCGAGGAAGAAGCGCGGCGCCCCCTGCCCGATGTACGCAGTCATGATCTTGGCTTCCGGTTGCCTGGCCAACCAAGCCTCGACTTTGGCGGTGGCGGCACTCGTCTGCTCGATGGAAGTGCCATACGGCATTTGCACTTCGATCAGCACTTCCGGGCGATCCGACGTCGGAAAGAACTGCTTTTTCACCACGCTCATGCCCAGCACCGCGATCGAGAACGCGCCGACCACGCTCCCGGCAACCAGCCATTTGCGGCGGATCACGGCACCAAGGAGCCGGCGAAAGCGGTTGTAGCGCGGCGTGTCGTAGATCGCCTCGTGGCCGCCCTCGCGCTTGTTGATGTTCGGGAGCAGCTTCACCCCGAGATAAGGCGTGAACACCACGGCGACCACCCAGGATGCGATCAGCGCGATGCCGACGATCCAGAACATGTTGCTGGTGTACTCGCCGGCCGTGGACTTGGCGAAGCCGTTCGGCATGAAGCCGATCGCGGTCACCAGCGTCCCGGCGAGCATGGGCGCGGCGGTATGACTCCACGCATAGGCCGCGGCGCCGATGCGGTCGTAACCCTCCTCCATCTTCACGAGCATCATCTCGATGGCGATGATCGCATCGTCGACCAGCAGCCCCAGGGCCAGGATCAACGAGCCCAGCGTGATGCGGTCGAAGTCCTTGCCGGTGGCCGCCATGACGACGAATACCGCGGCCAAGGTCAGAGGAACCGCCGCCGCGACCACGATGCCGACGCGCCATCCCATGCTGAGAAAGCTCACGAGCATCACCACGCCGAGGGCGACGAGGAACTTGACCATGAACTCGTCGACCGCCGCCCGAATATTGTCGGACTGGTCCGTGACCTTGGAGAGGGTCATGCCGAGCGGCATCTCCGCGTTGATCGCCGCCGCTTCCACTTCCAGCGCCTTGCCGAGATCGAGGCCGTTCCACCCCTCGCGCATGACCACGCCGAGCAGCAAGGTCGGTTCGCCGTTGTTGCGGATCAGGAAGCTCGCCGGATCTTCGTAGCCCCGCTTCACTTCGGCGATGTCGGCGAGCTTCAGCGTACGGCCTTGCGCGGCGACAGGCGTATTGCGGATCTTCTGCAGATCGTCGATGGCGCCGTCCAGCCTGATGAAGACTTGCGGACCCTTGGCTTCGATCGCGCCGGCGGGCGTCATGGCGTTGCGGCTGTTGAGCGCGGCGAAGATGTCTCGAGAGGACACGCCCAGCGTTGCGAGGCGGTCGTAGGAGAACTCGACGAAGATCCTTTCCGCTTGCTCGCCGATGATGTTCACCTTCTTGACGCCCGGCACGTGCAGCAGGCGCTGGCGCAAGGTTTCCGCATCGCGGACGAGGCGGCGATGAGGCTCGCCCTTCGCCTTCAACGCATAGAGCGCAAAGGTCACGTCGGAATATTCGTCGTTCACCATCGGACCGATGACGCCGAGCGGCAAGTGA
>Ga0209807_1000032_pt1 | contig 59002 bp, 59 predicted proteins | sample GraSoiAngelo_154_FD_186168 | JGI IMG/M metagenome (GOLD analysis project Ga0209807, IMG submission 186168) | Grasslands soil microbial communities from the Angelo Coastal Reserve, California, USA - 14_1009_13_20cm (SPAdes) (version 2) | ecosystem: Environmental > Terrestrial > Soil > Grasslands ... | reverse complement strand
TTCGGAGATGAGCCGTCCGGGGGCAGTATGCGATCTGTCAAGGGTTCTGGAAGCTTCAAATGTGGAGAGAGCGGGCCTCTTCTATACTTCTATTGGAAGAGGCAGTTCGAGGACTTGAAACGTGTCGGCGCCGGCGTCATAGGAACCGGATTCTGGGGCGAGAATCAAGTACGAGTCCTCCGCCAAAATCCCAAATGCAATCTTATCGGAATCTGCGACTCTAATCACGAGCGAGCAAAACAGGTCGGGTCGAAATATTCGGTTCCGTGGTATACTGACACCCATGAGTTTCTTCGCATTCCCGAAATAGAAGCCGTGACGGTCGCAACACCTACCCAGACACACTTCCAAGTCGGGACTAGGATTCTAGAAGCTGGAAAGCACCTTTTGGTGGAAAAACCAATGACTGGGAATCAGGAACAAGCTCGCAAACTCGTCGCCACCAGCTCAAAAGCAGGTTTGAAGCTTATGGTCGGATTTATTGAACGGTTCAACCCAGGGGTTCGATTTGTCAAAAAGCTACTGACTCAAAAAGCCGCAGGCCAGGTCATTATCGCTACCGGGCGTCGCGTCGCGCGTTGGCCGATCAGGATAGGAGACGTCGGAGTGATCAAGGACACGGCGATACACGATATTGATATCATGCGGTTTCTCTTAGAGGACAATGTCTCGGTAGTCTATGCCCAGACCGGTTCCTTGAAGCACTCCTTTGAGGACTATGCCGAGATCATGTTGCGTTTCAGTCGCGGCGTTACTGGTTTCTTGGATGCAAATTGGTTGACTCCTCGCAAAGTTCGCACATTGATAATTACTGGGAGTGAGGCAACAATCAACCTAGATTACATAACTCAAGAGATTACAGTTGAAAATTCGAAAATGATGACAAAACCGTACATTCGATACGATGAACCGCTACGATTAGAACTTGAATACTTCATGAAGGTCGTGAGTGACGACGTGGACCCTATACCTTCCGGGAAGGACGCGATAGAAGCTATTCGCGTGTGTGACACGGCCTTGAAATCCGGCAAGACCAGAACCGCCTGTAAGAACTAATGATCAGTCCGCAGAGGCAAGCCGCTTAGCCATTTGACGTCATCGTCTTTGACGATTCCTCTAGTCCCAATACTAGTTTTGTCAATATCCCATTTACAGGGGTCTTGACCCCTGTCTTCTTTCCGTGGGAGAGAATGGCGCCGTTTAGTTGTCTAATCTCAGTCATCCTGCCTCGTTCTATGTCTTGGAGCATCGAAGACTTGTTGGCTGTAGTTGACAACAAGATCTTCCGCCATAGTTTTCTCGGATCTCCAACAAGTCTGATGCCTATCGCGTGGCTAACCGCTATCCCCTCGTTCATCGCGCTATGGGCGATCTCTCCTATCCCCCGGTTCTTGGCTAGTGCTCCATTGGGGAGTCTGGTCAAACTTGAAAGCGGGTTTATTGCCGCGTTGACTATGGCCTTTGCCCACAGAACTCCATGGATGTTGGAACTAGTTTTCGCCTTCAGTCCTGCTGTATCGAACGCTATCTTGATGCGAGAGCATGTGTCCGAGTTTGCGCCTCGTGCGCCCCCAATGAGTGTCACTCCCCTTCCCGTATGCACCACGTAGCCTGGGCCCAATGACAAGGCCCCTTCGGTGGTCGATGCCGCAAGGATCTCGTTCCTGAACGCAGATTGCAAGGTCTCAACATTGCTTAGACCGTTTTGAAGACTCATGACTGTCGTCTCGGGAAGTATCCTCCCACGATAACTTGTTGCCAAAGCTCTGGTATCGTAGGCTTTCACTGCAACAATGAGAACCTCTGTTCCAGGTAGCCTTGTCGGACCCATTTGAACGGGCACACTAACCTTAGTGAGTGTTCCGTCGAGGTCTTGGAGCTTAATCCCATTCTTCTTGATCTCCTGAATGACAATAGGGTCCCGATGTACAAGGGTGACGTCGTGGCCTGCTATTCTCAATCTTGCGCCGAATAGACAACCAATGGCCCCTGCACCTACAATGCTGAAGCGCAAGTTTTCAGGACTTCTGGTGTAAATCGAGCTTGTTTCGTTCTGCGTCGTCGATTTTGAAGACGTGCTTCTCTTCCGGAAATGTGCCTCGACGGACCTCTGATGCGTATTCTCCAAGAGCTTTCCCTATCCTTGCCGCTAGGTCTGCGTATCTCTTTGCGAATTTTGGCACAAACCGAGGATAGAGCCCGAGAATGTCGTGTAAGACTAGGACTTGACCATCACAGTATCTCCCCGAACCAATACCAATGGTTGGGACGGAGACGGTTTGCGTGATGACCTTTGCCACTTCTTCTGTTATCATCTCAAGAACAATCCCGAACACTCCCGCGTCCTCTAGTAACTTAGCATCCTCAACGAGCCTCTTGCCGGAGTGAGCGTTCTTGCCCTGAATTCTATACCCTCCGTGGAGTGTTGCGGTCTGCGGCGTTAGCCCAATGTGTCCGAGGACTGGTATGCCCGCATTCGAAACGGCCTTTGCCATATGTGCCATTTCCCTTCCTCCCTCGATTTTGACAGCCTCCATTCTTCCTTCTTTGATGAAGCGTCCTGCGTTTCTTATGGCATCCTCTTCGGAGATCTGGAAGCTTAGGAACGGCATGTCACCGATCAACAGTGAATGGCTCGCTCCTCTTTTGACCGCTTGGCAAACGGGAAGAAGCTCTTCTACTGTTACAGGAATTGTTGTGTCGTAACCCAGAACCACCATTCCGTAGGAGTCCCCGACGAGGATCGAGTCGACTCCGACGTCATCCGCGATAGTCGAAGTGGGGTAGTCATATGATGTTACCATCACTATTCGCTGACCCTGAGCCTTCATTTTCGAAAAGTCAGCAACCGTTACCTTCTTTCTTTCTTTGTTAGAATTCTCACTCAAGTCTAGGCCCATCCTTGCATGTAGTGAATCATGTCTTTCATCGCTCTCGCAAGATTCTTCTCATTGTCAAAGCTCGAAGCTATGGCGCCTAATCGAGACCTCGAAAGAGGTTTCATTCTCTCAGTGATTCGGAGCAGTTCCGGAATAGCTCTGATGATGTTGTCAACAATAGTGACAGTGGCGGCCAGGGAGGTCCGTGACATTGGATTGAGGTCTATCGCAATCACTGCCTTTCCTGCCTTTCTAAGTGCTTCCGCCCGGTCACCATCTTCAAGCGGGATCAATACAACGTCAGCGTTACCGATTCCCTGAGCATCGACGCTACGCCTTGGGCTGGCTACTCCTCGGATCCTAACCTTAGTCTTTGAGTCCACTCCAAGTACTCGATCTGCTCCGTTGCGCTTGAGCAAAGAAGCAATTCTTCTCTCTCGCGCGAGACTTCTGTGAAACAGATTTACTTCAAGTTCAGCCGGAACCGAATGTGCAAGTTTCACGACGTCTCGGGCTACTAAAGCGGCAGTGTTCCCGTTGATGGATATAACTGGGCTTTTTGCTCCCAATAGGAGAGCGCTGGCAGCCTTGGTCGCGAGTCGAGAGGATTTCGGTGTGACCTCACCGAGCATGTAATCGAATGCCTCTCCACGACCCTGGGCAATCAAGCCCTGAGAAGCTACGATTCCGCTTTGAAATCCTTGGACCAGTCGTTCTCTGATCTCGAGGGATCTAAAGCGTGGATGGTTAGGTGATATTTTCAAATCACTGCGGCTCCGTTTCTAGAGATCTTGCTAACTACCGGAATGAGACCAGCCGATCTGATGGTCGCCTTCGCTTTAGGGACGAGATCTCCGCCAACCACCGTGAAGAGTGATTCTCCAATCATCATCATACTGGACACTATCTGTCCCCTTTGCATGCTTGCTATCGCTTCCCGCAGTCGCGGGGAGAATATTCCTAGGCAATCTGCGAACCTCCGCGATAATCTGATGAAAGTATTGGTCTCAGGACTCTTAGTTTGAAGGGAGACCAATCCTCGTCCGCATAGGTTGATTCGTGTCCTCAAACCATTGTCAGTTAGAACGCCCGCAGTTGATATCGGCCCGAACGCGCCTGAAACAACTCTAAGTGAGGACGGGGGGATGATTTTCTCGACTTTTGCGATCCCGGGAGCTCCGGCACTCTTTCGTATCACCATTCCTCCATAGAATGCAGAAGTAACGGTTCCCAGGCCAGTCATGTGCTTCAGTTCCGCTTTGTGCGCGATCTGTGCGGCCTCAATGTTGCTAAGGTGGGAACCCAGGGCCTCGTTAACCGCCAGAGACAAGCTTAGCGCTCCCGCACCGCTGGTTCCGTAGCCGCAACCCATTGGAAGGATGCCCCTGTGAGAGATGTTTACTCTCAATGTTTTTGATGATCTTTCTAGATGTTCTTGAACAACGGTTCTAGATACGACTGGGTCGGCGAGTGGCTTGCCGTTAAATGAGATAGCAAGTTTCGTTCGCGACGCTCCGCTTATCCTTACTGAGGTCGTCACTCCTTGTTGAAGGTTCACTCCAGCCCCGGTCGATCCGATCTTCAAAGGGTCTTTTGCAGCATCATGTATGCTAAAGAAACCAGTAATCTGACAGGGCGAAAATGACAATCCGGTCTTGAGCGTAAGGATCACTCTTCGAGACCGCTGGATCTCTCCCTCTCGGACATCGGTAATTCCAAACTATTCTGTGTCCGGCTCTAAAGACAATATAGGGGACTAACGAACGGAAAATTCACGGGTTGCTTAGGATACACTTGAGAGGATTGATACTTGCTGGAGGTTTCGCAACAAGACTGCGACCACTCAGTTGCTCTAAGCCGAAGTTGTTATTTCCGATCGTTGGCACGCCTCTCGTTGAATTGATGGCACGCTGGCTCAGCTCCGGTGGAGTTGATCAGATAATCCTAGCAGTAAATCACCTTTCAGATAAGTTGAAGATCGAAGTAGGTCGCCATGTTGCAGGCGTGACGGTCAAGTTTTCAGTAGAGGAAACGCCTCTGGGAACTGCAGGCCCGATCCGGCTTGCGGCCAATCTTCTGGGCAAGGACGACCCATTCTTCGTTACAAACGGTGACATAGTGAGCGATATCGAGATTAGGCGCATGCTGGAGATGCACGAAGAGACAAATGCAGAGGCAACAATGGCGGTGGTTTCCGTCCCTGACCCATCCCCTTACGGCTCAGTCTTGACCGATTCCAACGGGAAGGTGAAAGAGTTCGAGGAAAAATCGGCGGTTCTCTCGGCCGCGAGTCATGTGAATGCTGGAGTATACGTCCTCAGTCAGAGCGTTATTGATTCTATACCAGGCGGCCGATCAGTCAGTCTAGAGAATGAAGTTTTCCCTAAGTTAGTTCGGAATGGGCGGATGCAGTCGTGGATGCACAAGGGATTCTGGTATGACATCGGAAGAGTTTCAGAATATGTGCGGGCCAACCATGAGCTCTTGCAGAAGCAAGAGCTAAAGGCCACAAAACCCGGTGCAAGCGAAGTCGGGAGGGAGATTTTGCGGCCTTCATATTTGGGCACACGGACTCACATAGGAGTGGGCGCGAAGGTGGGACCTCTTGCGATTCTCAGCGACAACGTGAGTGTTGGAGATGAAGCAATCGTGCGGAATTCAATAATATTTGAAGAAACATCGATTGGTGAAAAGGTCGCTGTCGAAGGCTCGGTCATCGGAGAGAGGGTGGTAATCGGTAAGGGATCGAGAATAGGCCATGGGTCAATGATAGCTGGACAGCTAAGCATCCCCGAGGGATCAATTGTGCCGCCGAACTCGGTTATTCTCTGCTAGAATGGAGGCGAAGGAAATTAGCAGATTCGTGAAGGCGCCAAGACTATTCGGAACCAACGGGATTAGGGGGGTCGCTGGCAAGGAGATCGACTCCGCCTTAGCTTTCCGTGTCGGTTCAGCTTTGGGAACTCTCTTTCCTAAGCACAAAATACTGATCGGCAGGGATGGTCGGATTTCTAGTCCTATGCTCCTAGAAGGGGTAGCTGCAGGTCTACTCGCTCATGGGAATAGTGTAGAAGATCTCGGTTTGATCACAACGCCAGCGTTGGAATTTCTAGTGAAGAATACCGCCTCTTCGGCGGGAGTGATGATTACTGCAAGCCACAACCCTCCCGAGTACAACGGATTCAAGGTGGTTGATTCTGACGGGATCGAGATCGATCGTTCAAAGGAGGAAAAAATGGAGCTACTGATTCATCGAGACAAATGGCAGGCTGGTTATCAGTCAGGTCAGCGCGTGAGAAACGAGGGAGGAATAAGGGTCTATTTCGAGAAGGTTCAGACCCATGTCTTTGCTAGGGACGGAATCGGAAATCTGAAGATTGTCATTGATACAGGTAACGGAGTTGCAGAACTTACTACCCCGAGCTTGCTTAGGAAGTTTGGAGCTCACGTGATCGGTATTAATGATGTGATTGATGGCGAGTTTCCCGGTCGCAATTCGGAGCCGCGGCCCGAAAACCTAGGAGCTCTCTCGAGGATTGTCAGAGAGGAAAAGGCCGACCTAGGAATTGCTCATGACGGGGACGGAGATAGGGCGATCTTTGTCGACGAGACGGGTATAGTTCAGCCGGGGGATCGGACTCTTGCACTTATCGAGGACGAGTTGTTGAGGGATCATCCCGGCGCGAAGGTTGTAACGCCCATCAACACTTCAATGGTAGTATCGGAGATCGCTAGCAAGAGAAAGGGCAAACTGATCCTGACTAAGGTGGGGAGTATCGAGGTCGCAAGAACAGTCGAAAGAGTGGGTGCGTTGTTGGGTGGGGAGGAAAACGGCGGTATCTTCTATGCTCCTCATCATCCCGTCAGGGACGGGACAATCGCAGCAGTCCTAGTTGTGAATGCAATCATTAGGAATGGTAAATCTCTTTCCAAGTTGCTTGATGGGCTTCCCAAGTTCTACATGGTCAAGGAGAAAATTCCCTGCAAGGAAGGGGGAAAGGACCGCGCGATCAAGTCCCTCGAGGCTATACTCAAAGGCAGAATATCCAGCAGCCTCGATGGTATACGAGTGGACCTGGAGGGACGAGGATGGATTCTGGTTCGCGCCAGTGGCACCGAGCCTTTGCTTAGGCTATACGTTGAAGCGAAGACTGAGAGCCATGTCCAAGAGATACTAAACGAATTTCGACCCCTAGTGGTGAAAGCGTCAAGGTGATGGAAACTCGCCCCGAAACACGCCCTGATCTTCCATCCGGGAGCCCCTAGGCAACTCTCACGAAATTCGTTCGGAATTGTCGACTTCTTTCCATTTTCATCCCAGCCAGGATTGTGGCCGGAATCGCCTATCTCGCCCATTATCACTGCCAGACAGGAAATGGTTTTCGGAAAATAGGGGGTCTTAGCGACCGACCCTCGCGTCGCAAGAGCGGCCTTTCCGGACATTAGTGAAGTAACCTTTCGGGGCTTATCATCTACCTCAAACCCTGTAGAATTGCGTGCTAGTAGCCCTGATCTCCAATCTGCTCATCGTTTCCACAGACTGCCTAAGAAATGGGCTAGAATACCGCGTTACTCGGCAAGGGTGATTTGTCCAGTCACGCTAGCAGGTCATTTCCGATACGTCACATGACCATCAAACCTGAGTCGGTATAGCCGTGCACAAATGTGGGTCGCCCCGCGGTTCCGGTCAGGTGTGTCTAGATTGGACTTGCGTCTGACCAGCGTTTGTCAAACGCGTCGGCGAAGACTCGTATCATCCCGTTGTTCTTGGTGAAGTGTGGGCGGAAGAACTTTGGCCGTCGTCCATTTCTTTCATTCGTAGCCCATATGAGGAACACGAGCTCCTTGTCGTCAGACAAAGTACCTCTTACAGGATACCAATCTTCCCTGGGTTGTCGAACCTCTATGCCCAATCCCATTGCCTCTCGGGCTCTGGAGACCGCCTCAGGATCTTTCGCGGTCATTAGGAGTCGGAATTTCACTTTCCTCTCGACTGCGCGATAGATTTCTTCTTTGACCTTCCCGAACCAGCCGAAGGTCTCCGCAGAGATCGAGATCTTTCTAGAGGCGTTGGCGATCACCTTGACCGTCCTAGTCTCCATCTCTTCAAGCGTCGGCAACGGTTCTAGAAGATCCTCCGGTTTGACCCCCAGTCGTAGCTCCCAATACTGAGGTTCCAACAAGGACAACAACCTCGTACTCTTGGCGTTCAAATTGTCAAGATCTCTCGACATCTCCGTCCTTTTCATGTCCTGGATCCTAGCCACGAACTGTTTGGGCTCGGACGCTTCGAGCTTGTTGCTGCTAACCACGACAATACCCTTCTCGACAAGCTCCTTAACCGCTCTTTCCGCATCTCGCGTTGAGAAGCTTGAATGAGCTAGAATCTGCTCGATAGTCTCACCTGAGGGCTTCTCTAAGAGGGAGAAGTAGATTGAGCATCCTTCTTTCGAGAAACCGAGTTCTTCCATGAGTTTTTGGGCTTCGTCATTCAATCCTGGAGTCGCCTTCGGCCTAAGAATCGACAGCCATCAAGTAGACGTTGGCAGAGGGAAACCTCTACAGTCAACGTTCCCTTTCACTCGCCGAATAAAGTTGGGACATGCGAAGCACTGCGCAAAAGAAACGGTCTTCGAGAGCACTGGACAGTCGACAGCTTCCTTCTTCATTCTCGCTAGCTGTTTCCCTCCGACAACTCCTTTTAGATCTTGAACATACTGTTTTGGAGTCGTGGGGCTTTTTTCGGGAACGGTGACTTCCACAACGTACTTTGCTTGAGGAAGGTCTTCGCTCATCTGCTTCCAGTCGCCCGCTCCGGGCTAGACTGCTAATTATCCCTTTGTTACTAGAGAACGTCTACTCGGCCCGAAGCATAGGCTAGTCCTTTAGCTTATCTTTCGGCAGCCCGATTGAAGCGCCTTCCAACAGGGACTTCGCTTTGTCGAGAACGGTCCGGAATTCCCTCTGCTCCTCCAGAGTCATTGAATGTTGTTGTTCCATCATTTTTGCCAGTGCCTTTGCAGTGAGCATCATCAGCGGGAGAAAGACCTCGCGCTCTTTCCCAGGGATAGCCCTATAGACGTAAGGATTGGATTCTGTAAGTACAGAAGCTTCCGCCGAGTATGCCCCTGTCCGCTTAATGTGGTACAGCCCTGCGTAGATACTTATCGGAACAATGATGAGAATGCCGACAATTCCAAACTCGTAAAGGTGAGGGAATATATTGTGAATGACAGGCACGCCGACGACGGCGAGTGCATAGATTATTATCATCGTGCTCGCAAAGCCCAACGGGAAGGCAACGTAAGTTCCGTAGCCTATCCGGAAGTAGTACCAGCTTCGAAAGATCAACCTAGTGAGATTCATTGTCAGCCCGACACAAACGCTGCGCCTAACGTTTATATGAAATATCGGTCGACGGACAGTTCAGGAAGGCACTTGGAGAAACGGCTCTTTCTACTTCCTTTCGTTTGGGTCGTTTTCGGCCTTGGCTTGGTTTATGGCCTCAGATTCCTACTCGGACCCATTGTAAACATAGTTCCCACCATCTCCAATGACAAGCCTATTGGCGGTTCGATCTTCTCCGTCCTATTCTTCAGTGTCGCCGCGGTGCTGGGAGTTCTAGCCGTGAGCCTATATTCCCTAGGCATCTGGAACGTAGACTTGTCGAGGAGAAAGGACAAAGCGGATCTTGGAGCCCTGCTTGTGTTGGTAACCGGAGGCCTGCTGCTTTGGTATGTTCCTCTGGCTTTCTTCGCCGTCGTCGCCTCCGTAGTCTATTTGCTTGCTGTGAACATCGAGTAGTCCTCGAATACCCTTGCGACCGAAACCTTAGTTATCAAGGGCAAACTCAGCCGATCCCCACCGTTGAATCTGGGTCTCTTACTCCCATTCAGAAGGAAGCTTGTGAGTCAATCGAATGACAATTCCTAAGACAGCCGTGATCCTCTCGGGTGGAGAAGGTCTACGACTAAGACCGATTACCCATGATATTCCGAAAGGACTGGTCAAGGTCGGCGGGAAACCTCTCCTCGAATGGGTAATCGAATGGCTAGAACAGAACATGGTAACTGACTTGGTCATAGGCGTAGCCTATCTGAGAGAGAAAATAATCCACTACTTTGGAAACGGGGGGAAGTTTGGAGTGGACATTCGGTACAGCGTTCATACGGTGGAGGGCGGAACGAGCGAGGGATTTCGCCTCGCAATTTCACGTTATGTGGATTCTCCCTCATTCTTTGCGCTTAACGGTGACCAAATTACGGATCTTAGACTAGGTTCGTTCCACAGCAGCTACTCGAAGGATAGAGCCTTGGCATCAATTGCGGTGGTGCATCCAAGGTTGCCTTTCGGCCTCGTCGAAATTAGCCCCAAAGGATTCTGTGAAGGGTTCGTGGAGAAACCGGTTCTGAGAGATTTTTTCTGTTCGATGGGAATATACGTTTTCGATCGGAAAGTGCTGAAGTACATGCCTAGGAAAGGCGATGTTGAAAGAACAACTTTTCCAAAGCTGGCGAAAATGAATAAGCTAAAAGCCTTCAAGCACAACGGATCTTTCATCACCGTTAACTCGTTGAGGGAGCTTGAAGAGGCCGACGAAGCACTGAAGGAAGGAAAATCAACATGAATGTCCTCATAACCGGAATAACTGGATTCATAGGCTCAAGATTAGCCTCTCGCCTAGTTAGGGACGGCTACAACGTCCACGGTTTGGTCAGACACTCGTCCGAAAGAGAACTGAGCAGAATCAGAGATGTAATTTCCCAGGTTCATCTCATAGAAGGAGATCTTGGAACTTTCCACTCCATAATATCGGCAGTCGATGCCTCAGAACCAGAGATAATCTTTCATCTCGGAGCGCTAACACCTGTCAGGTTGTCGTTCGACGACCCCTATCCATACATCGCAACCAACTTCGAGGGAACAGTAAACCTAGTTCATGCGATCTTGCGAGAAGCGCCTAACGCACGACTGATCGCAGCCTCCACCGCCGAGGTATACGGCTGGCAGGATGGCAACCGACCCATCGCAGAAGATGCCTTACTCAAACCAGCTTCCCCCTATGCGGTCACAAAATCCGCCGCAGACCAGTACGTTCAGATGGCCGACCGCGTCTACCATCTGAAGGGAACGGTGCTCCGACCTATCAACAGTTACGGGAGAACCGGCGAGGGAGGGTTCTACACCGAATATCTCATATCAAAAATGCTCGCAGAAGAAACCTGCTACGTTGGAGCCCCAGACTCAATCCGAGACTACATGTTTGCAGAAGACCACGTCAGCAGCTACATCCTCGCCGCCAAGTCACCCAAAGCCATAGGCGAAGTATACAACGTGTCACCTGGCAACCCTGTTACAAACTCTGAGTTGGCGAAAATGTTGACGGGAATGACAGGGTTCAAAGGTAAGATTGTCTTTGGATCGTATCCGCCCGGTTACCCTCAGCGGCCGAAGTCGCAAGACCCGCAATATCTAGTATTGGACAATTCGAAAATATCCAAGGAACTAGGTTGGAAGCCGTCGCATACTCTTCAAGATGGACTGAAACTTACCGTGGAGATGTGGAGGTCTAAGAACAGCTAATTGGCGCGTTAAGTTTCAAGTCAAGCCGGTTTCCATGAAGGTACTCTTGGTTCACCCTCGATTAGGCGTTAAGGGTGGTGGCGAAAGGGTTGCTATTCACTCGATCCTGGCGGCGACGAAGGCCGGTCACGAGGTTTCGCTTGTTAGCGAACGGTTCGACGAAGCGGGTTTCGAGGACTTTTACGGCTGCCCTGGGCTCTTCGACAAAGTCAACCGGTGCTATTATCCCCTCTTCAAGCCGCTCCTCGGGCCTCGGTTTCTGCTCTATCAAAGGCTAGCATATCACTGGGTTCGAATCAGGAGTGTCGTCTCTCGAAGTTCTTTCGATATCGTGCTCAGCACACAGGATATCGGTTACCTGCCATCGACGCGTACTCCCGTCGTACAGTATTGCTATTTTCCGGAATATTTCTCTCATCTACAATCATCAATGTCTCCAGTCTGGCGCTTGTACTATGGGCCCGCAAGCGCCTATTACCGGAATCGCGCTAGCCGTGTTAGGACCCTCTTGAGCGTCTCGAATTTTACTCGAGGAATCGTGGAGAGAAAATGGGGACGCGACTCCACGACCGTGTACCCCCCTTGTCCTGTCGACGCCTATTCGGATCTCAGCAGGGTCCAGCCAAGGGAGAATTTGGTAGTGACGGTAGGCAGGTTCGTTCCGGAAAAGCGGTTCCACACATTTGTTGATTTGGCTCGCATGGTTCCTGGGACAAGATTTGTTGCCATAGGAAGTCTCGCAGATGGAACTTCAGCCTACTACGAACTGTTGAGAAGATCGGCACCAGAAAATGTTTCCTTTGTTCTATCACCTCTAAGAAAGGCAAAGGAGCTTCTTGGACGAGCCATGGCGTATGTTCATTGTGCTGAGAACGAACATTTTGGGATAACGATCGTTGAGGCAATGGCCGCCGGATGTGTCCCCATTGTCCATGACAGCGGTGGACCTAGAGAAATTGTTAGTAGCGATGTGGGTTTCCGATGGCGTGACTTAGCTGTTGCAGCAAGACAGATCACGACGCTTACTGAAAACGATCAGCTCCGTGGAGAACTCTCCGCAGCCTCATCTTCCAGGGCATGGGAGTTCCGACCGGAGGTTTTCGAATCAGAAATCGCAAGAGTCCTTCGAGTATCTTGACGCCAGAACCTTCTAGGGCTTCTAGGGCTCCGCTTCTCGCTCCTCCTCTAGGGCGACGACCCCCTGATATCCGCAGTTCTTGCACACATACTTTACAGGTAACATCCATCCTTCTAGTGGCATTCGCGATGTTACGATGGATGAACCGCATCGAGGACATGCTCGGAGGCCTGCGGTGTCTCGTCGAAATGAGCCAAGGATTTCCTTAAGGATAGACATGCTATCCAGCTGGCTAGTGAAGCTCTATGCTAGTCTCAGGAAACCCGTATCCGACCAGGACTTTTTTCACTTTGTCGCGGTGGTCTCCTTGCAGGATGATCGCATTGTTCTTCGAGGTCCCGCCACACGCGCAGTATGTCTTGAGTTTCGTTGCTAGATCCGGAAGGTCTACGCTCTTCCCATCGATGCCCTCAACTATGGTCGCCGGTTTCCCCCATTTTCGCATTTCCATACGCACCTTTACCGTCTGCTGCTCCATGCTGATAGTGCCGCAGACGCACAGGTCTTTTGGAAGGCCGCAGGTAGAACAGACGTCGGCCATTCTAGAAGCCAGGTGCTCCCTTGTAATCGTCCACGGAGATTCTATCGCTGGCTTGCGTATTTAAGCGTGCCTTCAGAAACGATGGATTAGACGCCCAGGTACAGAAAGAAGAGGAACCAGAACAGCCAAGCCATCCCTAGAGCAAGAATTATCGTCGTCCTTTCGGTCATCCTTTTCCTTATGTACCCTATATCCTGGAGTAAAATCCGGATTGTAACCATGGGAACGGTGGGGGCCAAATCTTGGGCAGGGGGCAGCGAGATTGAGCCTCCGTCCGTTTAATGCTTCAAGTCTCTCTGTATTGCCATGGGTTTCCAGCGCTTTCCAGAAGGGTCGTGGAGGTTTAGTCGGCTCTAGGGGCTATCGATAAATAGGTATAGCCGGTATATACGACAAGGCGACTGAGAAGGTTCTCGATTGAGTGAGCGGATAACCGTTTCGATTGAGCTGGAGTTCTTTAACAAATACCTGTTCAACGCATTGAAGAGGAGTCTCTACAATGCGAATCCGAAGAAAAAACTGGATATTATCTACTACTACTCTAGGGATCCGCGGGTGAAATTCTCCATTTCTATGACAGGATATAGTACGACGAAGCCGAATCCATCACCACAATGGGCCACAGTGTTCAACAATATTCAGAGCATGCGCCAGTACCTTCGCTAGAACCTGGGGTTAGGCATTCAGGCCAAGGGCGTCTTTCAGGCCCTTGTACCTATTCCGAACGGTTACTTCGGTGACGTTCGCAATCTCTGCGATCTCTTTCTGAGTCTTCTTCTCTCCTTGAAGAACACAAGCAACATACAGCGCTGCTGCAGCTAGGCCCATCGGATCCTTTCCGGCCACAACTCCCTTCTTTCGTGCGTCTTTCAGTACTTGAATCGCTGACTGCTGTGTTTGTATTGTGATCTCGGCTCTGCTGGCAATTTTTGATATGCAACGAACTGGGTCTTCGACTGGCATCGACATTTCTAGCTCTCTAAGTAGGAGGCGGTAGCAACGCGCGACGTCTTTCTTCTTGATTCTGCTTGCCGATGCCACCTCCTTGAGGGTTCGGGGGGTCTCGCTGGATCGGCATGCTGCGTAGAGCGATGCGGCTGCTATTGCGGCAATTGAGCGTCCTCTGACAAGTCCGTTTTCGAGCGCCTTTCTGTATACGACTGCTGAGTCTTCTTTGACGTTGGCGGGTACGTGTAACCTGTCGGTTAGACGGTCCAGCTCGGCCATTGCTTGGGCTAGGTTGCGGTCAGATGATGAGTGAACTCTTGTCCGGATTTGCCATTTCCGGAGACGGAGCATTTCCATTCTTGTCTCGAAGGGTAATTGTCTTCCGAACGCGTCTCTGTTGACTCGGTCGATGACGGTTGAGAGCCCCTTGTCGTGGATGGAGAAGGAAGTTGGTATTCCGACGCGGCCTCTCTCGTCCTTTTCTTCCTTAGTGAAAGCTCGCCATTCGGGTCCGCGACTCATCAGATTCTGGGACAGAACTAAGCCGCAGTCTTGGCAGATGGTTTCGCCTTGGTCGAAGTCTTCTATTAGGTTGAGGCTTCCGCATTCGGGGCAAACGTGAACTTTGGGTGGGTGTGCGCTTGGGGATGGTGTGCTCATGGTTCTTGCCTAGGTTTCCGCGGACAGTGTGCGTCCCCGCTTCCTGGACTCGTTTGGGACGGCGCTTTAGAAGAGTCCAAGCTCGGAAAGCGAAAGCGACGCGTTCGATTTCAAATATAAGTGTTTCGACAAGTATATAGGCTAGGTCGGGTTCCGACGCGCTCTCCGTGCAACCGATTTCGGGTGGTCCGATTGCAGGTGGGACCAGCACTTGCGTAGTAAGATGCTCTACGCCATACCCCCCCCAGTTGCGAGCGCGTTCCCTTCGAGCGAGATCTCCTTGCTAGTCTCGCGATTCAGAATCCAGTCCAGGCTTTGATCGAAAGGCAAGAAGACAAGACTCCTTCCACCAGTTCCGAACGCTTTCTTGGGCAGAATGAATTCCGGCTTTCCGACTCTTCTCTTCAACCACTCTTGCGTCGCGAGGTGCCCTGCTCTTATCCCCGCCTCCCGTTTTCTAGAGAAGATTTTCTGTCTGGCATTGATAATTGGCGAGACCGGCGGGTCAGGGCGTCATCCGGGTTTAGATGATAAGGGAAAACACGGGAAATATATGGCCGTTTCCGAACGATTTCCCGCGAGTTGTTAAGGGATTCCCAGATTCGAGATCAGGGCTGATTCTGGGCGATTTGCTTACCAACCACACCCCTATACATTGATCCTTCAGCTCGGATCGTACAGAATCTATTAGGGATCGCGCGGAGTCCCTTTCTTCTCGCGCTTCAAGAGGGGCCAAAGCGGCGACTTTCAAGCTCTCAACTCACAACAAACTGTCGTCCGGGATGTTCCCTGCAAGAGGCGGATGCTCGACCACTCTTGGTTCTCTCCATATCCAAACTCAACGAAACCTATTATGGCTAGTCAAAGAGCAACCGAGAACTTCGTAGCCCGGTGGTGTAGTGGTCTAGCATAGCATGGGCGTTTCGGGCCAGAAACACGGAAGCGTCCCTAGTCGGCTCTGGATCCCCTCGAACAGAGGGTTGGAGCAACCTGCTGACGGGAGTTCGAATCTCCCCCGGGCTACCACGATAGTCGCATGAAGCGTGCTGCTTTCTCAGCAGCGTCGGTGTTTAGAAATTCTTCAGCTCCGAACTCCAGAACCTTCGCAGAAGGAGCCCCGTGACAAGACCTCCGATATGCGCAAAGAACCCTCCCCCAGCGAAAATGTCCAAACCGACGATGAATATGATCAAGACGACGCCTCGGAGCCCAGTTGCTGCCCCCATTATGCCGTAGACCGCACCTGAGGCGCCGACCCCGCAACTCAAGTAGAGAGAGTTGGGGAAGCCGGTAAGAAAAAATCCGGCAAGATCGGCCCCCACGAAGGTTAGGTTCCCCGCGATACCAGTGAGAAAAAAAGTGGTCATCCAACGGGTTTTCGTAACCTGTTCTTCAAGAATGAACCCGAAGAGTAACAGAAATAGGATATTGCTCGCGATATGGATGATACTCGCATGAAGAAAAATTGAAGTCACCAAAGTCCATGGATAGATAGGTAATGGTCCGTCGCACTGGGCCAGAAATTGAAGTACGGACGAGGGTGTCGAGAGAGGACTGATAAAGTCCCCTACCAGGAACCCAATAACTACGTAAACACAGATGAGTATGAGGGAAAAGACGAAAGTTGGGGAGGTCAGGTGTGGGTTTGATTTCTTCTCTACAGACGCTTGGATATTTTCGGGCACGAGACAATCCGGTCTTCACCACCATATAACCTGGGGCGAAGAAACCGCTCCTACTACTAACGAAGCACCCCTTCGGTACGCAGAATCCAAGAGCCCTTATCTTGCAGACTGCGGATTTCAGCTCGCGGTGAGCCGCCGTCCTAGAGAGAAAGGAACTGTTGACTTGAGCCTCGTCTCTTTCGTCGAATCCAAAGAGCACCAACCAAAGCGGCCAACGCGATTATCCCCAATTGAGACAGGTTTGCGAAAATCGACTGAACATCCGATTTCTGAAGAACTCGGTTCAAAGGTGTCAGATCAAACGGCTTCGATGGCGAATTGTATAACCAAACCACCGTTAGTCCGATTAGAAGCATAAAGACGAAAACAAGATGTCCATAGTCTGTCTTCCTTTCTACCATCGTAGAGGACTCAGGTTCAGGATTGAACCCCTGAAATCGGCTTACATCTTCCGTCTCAGCAATCTCCTCTAGTGCCACATGATCCTCTTTCCCAAGTTTCTGCTTGAGCTCGGTCTGCCTAGTAAGGCTAGCAAGAATGTCGTCGGTGGTAATCCTGTCCTTCTTCTCTCCAGTCGGTCGGCCAGAAAAGCCGAATCGGTGACGAGCCTTGTGAGATTTGGAATTCGAACCCACTGCTCTCCCCTCACGTATCTATTGGGAGGATCGCGAATTTGAGGATGAGAGTGCTCATCAATACCGATCTCAGGACTGCTTCCCGTCTCCTCTTTGACTCGTGTCATAAAGATATGGTGTGATCGTTTTCGCACCAGTCTCCAGAAAACCGAAGGAATTGTCCCTGGTAGCCCAAGCTTTATCCTTGAAATTCTGGCCAATTTTCTGGGATTTGTCCCGATCAAATCGTAAATACCAGCTTGTGGCTCTTGGCGGAACCTTCGACCTCTTACACGCGGGCCACCGGCACTTGCTCTCTGAAGCTTTTAAGCTCGGAGACACGGTTTTGATCGGAATTACAAGTGACCAGTTTGTTGCGACCCTCCATAAGAAACACCGAGTTCGTCCGTTTTCAAGTCGAGTTCGTGACCTGGACCGGTTCCTAAGGACTCGGCGCTGGTCGTCGAGAGCAAGAGTGACTGCCCTTCGCGAACCTTACGGACCCGCGGCCAAACGAAAGAAATTGCAGGCACTGATAGTGAGTAAGGGTACTGTAGCGAGCGGCCGTCGATTGAACCGGCTCAGGCGGCGGAATGGTCTTCAACCGTTAGATCTATTCGTCGTCAATTTGCTCAAGGCTACGGATGGAAAACCGATCTCAACGACACGAATTAGAAATGGGGAAATCGATCTTCAAGGGCGTGCCTTGAGGACTCGCCGTTGAGCGTTCAATTTATTGGATGTATGCCAATGGTCCAGTTTATTGGAGACCTATTTCACCTAACTTCGTAACCGCTTTCTGAGGAATAGACCTTCATCATCTGCTCGAGCTCGTGCATGAACCCTCCGCTCATGTGCCACTTGGAATCGCGTTTCTCTATGAATCCTGCTCCAACAAGTCCATGAATCATGTTGTAGAATTGTCCGACACTCATCCCCCTTTTCGAAATCCAGTCTTTCCATGCCTGGATTGGCAGACCACTAGGTTCCGCTTTCTTGACTTCCTTCCAGAAGTTGTGAGCTTCCCCGGCAAGAAAGTCGCTCTTCCAGAAAACTCTACGGAAGAGTTCCTCTGGAGTACTAGGCAGGTTCCCCGCTTTGAACAAGATCGTGGTTTTTTGCTTGGCTGGTCTTCGAACTGCTCTTCGGGGCAAGTGTTTCGCGTCCGACAACGGGCAATTTCGCCTTTCGTTTAATCCTTATGGTTGCTGAAGAATCTGTAAGCTGAGAGAAAAAGATGGATTGTTGGCTGAGAGATTTCTAACGTAACTTCTTCGATGAATCACGCCTAACTTGTCCCCCTATATCCTTGCGTAACTTCCTGAGAATAGGCGAACCTTTCGATTCTTCGCAGTTTGCCTTCATCGTTTCGGAGGATTTTCTCCGCCACCTAGGAGCTTTGTGTGGGTTAGGACTCGTCCAGGAGCTGTTTCTTCTCTTCGAGGGAGAGTTCTTCAACATACACGGCCGTCGCCCTCAAGTCTTTATGTCCCATGAGACTCTGGACTTTCCAAGGGTCCCTACCGGTCTTTCTAGCCCAGAATGTCCCGAAATAGGCACGTTGACGGTGATTGTGGAGACGATCCCAGTCGGGAACACCCGCGAGTTTTGCATATTTTCGCAGGATGTTTGTTCCATGTTGTTCTGAGAGAGAGATAATCCTCTCGCCCATCTGAGCCTTTGAGGCGAGTTTCTGAGCAAGTCTAAGCCACTTCCTCCCAGGATAATCGGGTTCTGTTTTTCCTCCTTTGAAGTGAATCATTATTGTCTCCTCACCCACGTCCTCTTTCCTTATTCCCGGAAGATCCACGATACACACAACCCTCTCCCCGGTCCTCTTCCTTGTGTAGGTTACCTTGTTATGGCAACCCACAATGCTCCCGATGCGCCATCCGCGCTCGAGTTGGAGCCCTAAGAGAAGGTGATCTCGAGGAACTGCCTGGGCCAACTCGATCATGCGATTCTTTTGAGAGTCTGATATTCGTGTCTCGCCTCGTCCGTCTCTACTTATTCGCATCTGAGAACTCGCCAGCAACTGTTTTTCTTTCCCTCATCTCCCCAATGTACCCCCAATTCCTAAATTCTCCCATGTGTTCCAAAAAGCCTCAACGTTTTCGTGCCCTATCCGGGTATTGGTAGCGGTGAGATAAGACTTGCTAAAACTGCACTTTTAGCAAATACTCGTGCGCATTAGTAGCATTGGGCAAATGGAATTCAAGAGCGCAATCCTTCTTTCCACCACCACTCCCTCGGTCTGGAGCCTAGACCTACACGCTCCTTCTCTGGCCATTGTCCGCGGCTTAGTCCAATTTTTTGGAGGATTGATGAACCTCCAAAATTTTGGATCGTCAAATAATTTGGGCTCGGATTATGTTGTATAGCGCGGTTCGGATTTCTTTTGTCCTTGCTGTTGCTGCGCCTGCATTTGCTCTGGAGGCAAACCCATGGGTGGAAGTGGTGGCGGAATTCCCAGACTTTTTGACAATAGAATTGCCTCAGCCATAGCAATGCTCGACACCGCCTGGATTATCGCGACAGGGGGAGGCCTGTTTTGTTTGTGCTCATCTATCATCCTAGAGACCTCTTCTTTTTCGCCGAACACCTGGGCCCGACCTTTGACACTGAGCTGTGCGACCGATGGATTATAATTCACCGTGAAAACAAAGGGAGCATCGGCAGTGGACTCGCTCTTCAAATCCAATCCGACAATATTGATATTAACGGCAATCTGGACCTGGGGCGGTAATTGTGATTCATAGCCCCAGAAACGTTCGCCTGTCAGGTTTGTGATCTGTACGGTCACCCTTAGCATCAGGTTTGCAGCATAGGGCAAATAGCGCTGCGCGGATATTATGGTTTCTGCCGAGTATCTCCGCTTTCAAACGACTGTTGAATGCTCTTTTGAGCCCTCTGGACGATCAGCTTGCGCCCATCAACCCTGATGGCAAGTAGATCTCCCTCTTTGAATGGAAAGCTAGAATCATCGGTCAGCTTTGTAGGTAGGTAAATTCGAGGGGACCTGTATTGAGTGCCCTCAGATCGAGCAGGCTTCTTTGCGACAGCGAATCTAGTTAGGATTTTCTTAACCAATTTGCTACGCCTTGACGACTTGAATAGTTGACGTAGTTACACTATGAAGGGTTTTTAGGTATTGTGGCGCGATTCACGGTTCGAGGGGAATAGGTTTTGGATCAGCTTGTCCAGTTTTGGGAACTCGCTGCAAGACTAAAAGCCGAGCCGCGCAGAGGCTGGCTCCAGATGCTTCGTCACCAACGAAACGAGTCGGTCGCCGATCACTCGTTTGCTCTCTCGCTTCTCTGTCTATTCGAGGGCGAGAGACGAGGCTACAACGTGGAGAGATTGCTAAAGCTCGCATTATTGCATGACCTAGAAGAGGCGATTACGGGAGATCTCACTCCTCAAGACAAAGAGTCGCGGGGGGAAAATGTCGTTAAGACTCAGAAAATCTCCGCCCGAGAACAACTGCTTTCCTATTTTCCAAAGGAGAATCAGCGAGCTTACCGGGACCTGTGGTCGGAGCTGGAGAACGAAAAGAGTAAGGAAGCCCAGCTAGTTCACGAACTCGATAAGCTGGAGATGGCACTTCAGGCGAACGAATATGCTAGGGGAGGCATCGAAGCGACGAAACTGAAGGAATTCTACGAGTCTTCTATGGCAGTAATCAAAGATCCCAAGCTAAAGCGTCTCCTAGACGAAATTTCCTCTGGGAGCTGAGATCGGTTCCATCCGGATGGCGCCGGCCATGGATAATGGCTCCAGTTTATTCGACAATGGTTCGACTAGATTTGAGTAACGACTGCGACGCGCACTTGAGCCGCCTTTGTTAGATACTCTTTCGGAAACAAAGTCTTGAAGTCTCTCGCTAGAATCGACATGTATTCCCCGATTTCGTCTTCACTCATGAATTGGAACATGTAGCCTCCATTGTAGGGGGAGGCTTCTCCCTCACGCTTCATGAACTCAATGTGCATTAGGGGGTCGCCCCTCTTGATTGTTATTGGCTGTCGCTCGTTGCTGAGGTTAACCAGCTCGAGGGCGAGCCGACCTATGAATCCGCTGTGGACCTTTGCGGCGTTCAGAAACGAAAGCCCCATTCTACCGTACTTACTCTTGGCAGTGAGATGCGCAACAAATTCCGGAGGAGTAAACACAACCTCGTTTGAGACAAGGTTCTGATGTTCCAGATAATGAAGCGTTCTCTCCTCCTTTACCGTGAGAACATAGCCATCTCCGTCAAGCAGCCCGTAGTCAAATGGATGAATGCACTTGTGAGCCTTTATCAGGCTAACCAGTTGGTTCTTGCCAATCACGCACATAGTAAATCGCTTGTTCGAGGGTCGAATTTGATAGTTTCGGTGTGGGTATCACACGACAGATGTCTGGACGACTTGGATCGACAAGACAGCTGGATTCGCTAAGACAAGGGACTCATCGAAACTTAACAGCAGTAGAACGTCTCCAAAGCCGTTCGGAGGGATGGGTAGCGTGAAGTTAGCATTCAATGTCGGGGTATTTGATAGCGAAACGCGAGAGGACCCTACAAGCGCGGTCGAATTCGTCATGACCAATCGAATCGCATCATATCTGCCCGAGGTTATCTGGGCAGAGGCCACGATCTGTGGTAAAAACTGAGAGGCTATAGGGATGAGATCGATGGTTGGGGTCGTCTCAGTAACGTTGAACCATCCAGCACCGAATCCAAAACCGTAAGTGTGGAATTGCAAGTTCGCGAACTTGACGTAGAGATGGTCAATGACACCATGGGGAGTCAATCCATAAATGTGGAGCTTGATGGTGCCCTGAGTTATCGAGGGCGCCAAGGCAATGATTAGCACGACAACGAGTACCGCGACGAAGATCACTCGCCGCCATCCGGGGTAAAGATACATTGGTATTATGGCGCTTGGGAGAAAACACTGCTATTTAACAACCGACAAGCTTTGTGGTTCAGGCCACGCTTCTGTTGGACGCAGGTCCCCGGGCTGTGAAGAAGAGGTTCATCAGCAGGTTCTCATAGAACAAATTTGAATCAGCAAAGAAACTCGACAATAAAACCTTCAACTGAGGCTTTGAGAAATTATTGTGAAACGGTTCAGATTGGGGATGGGTCACACTTAGAACGTTTCGGAACCTCCACAATGGATTGCTACTTGGAACTGAACCTATGAAAGTACCATTAGCTCTCATTACTCTTGCAATTTCCCCGAGAGCCCGAGCGGGACGATACAGATGCTCGACCACTTCTGTGCAAACTACAAAATCCGCCAGACCATTTCGAAGCGGCAAGTGCTCGACGTCGCATTGTACAAAGTCGGCGTCCGAAATTCGTTTCTTTGCCCGGTCAAGGTTCCATCGATTGATATCAACGCCAACAATACGCGAAGACCGAATGTACCTAGTAATCAAACCGGTTCCGCAGCCGATATCCAGCGCGAACTGTGATTTGCCAATCCTTCGAATCAACCTCTTGGCAACGGTGGATCTTCCCCAATGGAAGATCCTCTCTAGGGCCCTAGGGTCGGTTACCCAATCGTAGAACTCACCCACGATATAATAGCACTTCACGCTTCGAGCGTCATCATGTGGGGGCGAGTCCATATCAGCAGTCCCCATCAGTCAATTGAACATCGCAATCTCGTGACGCGTTCGACCAAATACAACGTCCCCAGCAAGAGAAGCATGAGAACATAGCTCGCCCCTAAGGGCGTTAAATTTGCCTAAAGTAAATAGAGCTTGACTGTGGCTCAGGGCCGTCATTTGAATACCTAGTCTTGCTTCGGAAAGGAGACGTCAAAGACAAAAGGAACCTCGCCTTGGTGCCCGGTTCTTCGAAGAGACAAAACGAGCTTGCCGCGTCAAACCCCCATAACGGTTCTCGCCCTGGGCGGGAACGCTATTCTTCAACGCAAGCAACAGGGGACCTTCGACGAACAATATGAGAACGTAAGATCCACAGCGACTCAAATTGCGACGCTCGTAGATCAAGGTCTTAGAGTTGTCATCGTCCATGGAAACGGCCCACAGATAGGTGCAACTGTCATAAGGCATGAGATGGGTCGGACGAAAGTACCTCCCCTGCCCCTACACGCTTGCGGAGCAGAAACCCAAGGATTCCTGGGATACATCATTCAACAATCTCTTCAAGACGAATTATCCAAGCGTCAAACGAGCAAGGCAGTTGCAACGGTTGTCACACAGGTCCTAGTGGACCGGAACGACCCTGCATTCAAGCACCCGTCAAAGCCTATTGGGCCATTCTACACAAAGGCGCAGCGAGATACCTTGTTGAGAGAGAGAAGCGACCTTGTTATTGAAGAGGATTCAGGCAGGGGATACAGAAGACTCGTTCCATCACCGGACCCTAAGGCCGTCATAGAGGATGAAGCAATCCGGGTTCTTGTCGACGACGAGTCCGTGGTAATTGCATGCGGAGGCGGAGGAATACCAGTCATAAGACAAGGCAACCGGCTGCAGGGTATAGAGGCGGTGATAGACAAGGATCTTGCAGCTGAAAGATTGGCTACATCGATTCATGCGGAAAACCTAGTTATTCTGACCGATGTTGAAGGTGTCTACACTAATTACGGTAAACAAGACCAACATCTATTGTCAAAGATTAGCCGAGATGAACTTGAAAGGTACGCGAAGAAGGGGTCTTTCTCCGCCGGGAGCATGGGCCCGAAAGTGGAAGCCGCAATAAGGTTCCTCCGGAACGGCGGAAAAAGATCGGTCATAGCTAATCTCGGAGACCTTGGCAGAGCAATCAAAGGCTCTGCTGGGACACAAGTAACAAATTAAGAATATCAAGCGATCATTACCAACCAGGCTGCTTTCACATCTTGTTCTATTCGCGGATAGTCGAGACGTACGCCAAGATCGAGGCGACCACAAAACGACTGGAGATCACTCGCCTTCTCGTCGAACTCATAGACGCTACTCCACACTCGATTATAGATAAGGTAGTTTATCTTACTCAGGGAAAGCTATACCCAGATTTTCTCGGAATTGAGCTAGGAGTAGCAGAGAAGCTCCTGTTTCGTGCCCTTGCCAGAGTAACCGGACAAGCCGAATCAAATGTTGCAACTCTTTACAAAAAACTGGGCGACCTGGGAACAATTGCGGAGCAACTCTTCAAAGACAAAACCCAGGTCTCCTTTCAGAGAGAGGCCCTCTCCGTGGAGGAAATCTACAACGTCTTCAACATCATAGCGCATGAGAAAGGCCAGGGCTCCATCGACTCTAAGCTTAAACATTTGACAAGTCTCTTGGGGAAAGCTTCCCCGACTGAGGCGAAATACATCACTCGAATGGCTCTTGGCCGGCTCCGACTTGGAGTCGCCGACATGACCATCCTTGACGCTCTCGCGATTTCCCTCGGGCGTGGAAAAGAGTCAAGGCCCACTCTAGAGCGTGCCTACAACCGCACATCGGACCTCGGTTACGTCGCTAGAACTCTCGCAACTGGAGGAATGGAAGCAATTGAATCGCTCAAGGTTACGGTCGGTAGACCTATCCGGCCGATGCTCGCAGAACGACTCTCCGACTCGAAAGAGATCCTTGCTAAGATGAACGGCGAGTGTGCCGCCGAGTACAAGTACGACGGCCTAAGGATTCAAGCACATGTCTCCGCTAAGGAGATCACTCTCTTCTCCAGACGCCTTGAGAACATCACTGACCAATTTCCAGACGTGCAACAACTATTGAAGAATAACTTGGAGGGAACAGCGTTAATTCTTGAAGGCGAAGCAGTTCCGGTTGACCAATCGACAGGTGAACTTCTCCCATTCCAGCTGATCTCCCAACGGAGAGGCCGAAAATATGACATTGAAGGAACGATTAAGGACATACCGGTTGCTTTCTATCCCTTTGATCTTCTACACGCCGACGAGATTGACTATACCGACCGTCCTTACCTTGAGAGACGCGAACGTCTTCGAAGGCTGATTCGGAAGAATGAAAGACTTGACCTAGCGAGACAGAAGATTTGCAATGACCCAGTGCAACTAGATGAATTCATGCAGGACGCGGTCGCAGATGGTTGTGAAGGCTTAATGATCAAATCCATTGATCCCTTCTCGACGTACAAAGCAGGAGCAAGAGGATGGACATGGATCAAATACAAGCGGGAATATAAATCGGAAATGCAAGACAGCGTCGACCTAGCTGTTGTGGGAGCGTTCGCTGGCCGGGGACGGCGAGGAGGAGCATACGGCGCCCTGCTTCTTGCCGCTTACGACAAGAGCAACGATGTATTCAGAACTGTCTGCAAATGCGGGTCCGGGTTTACCGATAAAGACTTGGATGAATTGCCAAAGCTTCTTGAGAAGTATAGAGTAGATCACGTCCACCCGAGAGTGGATTCCAAGATTGAGGCTGACGCATGGCTCGTTCCAGGACTCGTGCTCGAGATAGTTGGAGCCGAGATCACACTGAGCCCTATCCACACTTGTGGAATGAACAGTATCAGGCCGGGAGCTGGACTGGCCGTGAGGTTCCCACGGTTTACTGGAAAATATCGCGAAGACAAATCAGCTGAAGACTGCACCACGTCGAACGAAATAGTGGAAATGTACCGTGCTCAGCTGAAGAAGGTCTCAGAGAGTCCTTCAGCAGAAGCAGCTTGATCTTGAGATCTCAATATCGATTCCCCGACCGTATGCGTCCCGCAACGGTCCAAGAGAGATACGAATTCTACCATCAAGAGTTCAGGACAAATCTTGTGCGAGAATGGTTTCGAGGCTGGACAACACCAATAGTTTTCGCGGTAGTTATCGGACGGCATACCAAGATCTTTCCGGTTGAATATCGAAGGGAGAGATCCCGAACAATTCTCATTGATGAATACGAAGGGTTGCGGGATCTCCGGCAATATTGCATGGAATTCCGGCCCGAGTCAGTATATTACGACAGGAACTTATACAGGAACTGGAACGAAGCGAGACGTGGCCAATACAAAATCGAAGAGCTAGGCAAATCGTTCGGCCAACAACTGGCTTTCGACATTGATCCCGAGAATTTCGAGTGTCCAATACACGGGACGCTTGGGAAAAAACTCAGCAAACGCCAAGGACTGTCCTTTTGTAGATTGGAACTCCAATTGGCCCAAGAACAGGCACTCGAGTTGATCGACGAACTGTCTGAATATTTCGGAGAACTCCGGCTGGTTTACTCTGGAAGGGGGTTCCATGTTCACGTTCTAGACGATGCTACGTTCTTCTGGACACGGAGGCAACGGCTTACGATGATTCGTTCGCTTGTTCGAAGAGGATATCTGATGGATGAGTGGGTCGCAGGCGGAGCGATGAGATTGATCAGACTGCCCCACTCCCTCAACGGCTTGGTTAGTCGACTCGCAATACCGTTGGACGGGATCGAGTCCCGTTCTCTAGACCTCGTATCTGATTCTCGCTGTATCCCTGGTTTCGTACGGACCCCAAAGCGTTAGTGCTTTAGTGATTTCCGCGCCGATTTTTTCGCGGGCTTCTTTGCCTTTTTCTTCGCAACTTTCTTTGCCTTGGTCTCTTTTCCAGCATAGTAATAGTATGCTTTTCGTTTCTTTGCCACGGTATCGGAACGTTTCACAGGCATAGGCCGTGATTTGTCCGCTGGACTGTCTTAACGTTTTGGAGACGAGTTGGGGCTAGGCGCTCTCGAGCATGGAAATTATTCGTTTGTGAGTCCCATCTATGCTGTCGATGCCCGTGTTTAGAAGCAGGCATTTGACGTGGAACTTGGAAATCATTCGCCGGAAGAACTGTTCTTGGCGAGCATGGTCCAATAGTAGTAGATAGGGGTTGTACCAGGGTTCACTTGCGAGCTTCCCCCACATCTCTTTCGGACCTGCACCGGGGCGTACCATGTACTCTCCCTTTCTGAGGATCTTTATCGCCTCATCCGCGTCTAAGCGGACTTCTGGTGGACTTTTGTCGTCTCTTCGCAAGAGAACTAGGAGCTTGATTCTTGCTTGATCTGTAACCTTTCCAGGCCCAAATACTCTTTCTCGAGGGACGAGTGCCCTGCTGTTTCCGAAAGCGTAGTAGCACCATTGAAGCCCTTCATCGAACACACACTTGCCACCTGTTAGCTTGCAACCTGTAAGGCCGTCGGTGAACTCGCAATTCTCTTTATTCGTAGTGACGTTTTCGCATTTGTTCTCGTCGAAGATCTTTCGAAGCCATGGCTTGCTCATCTGCGTTTCTGTTCTCATGTAGAGGCTTTTCTCAGGCTGCCTACCGATCAGGTAGCCGAGTTGTTCTCCTTCATTGTGGTCAATGTACACCCAATCGTCTCCAACAATTCTCCCTCCTGGAAGCTCCATCAGTTTGAACGCCTGAGTTGTCTTGCCCGTACCTGTTGGAGCAACAATGATGACCCCCCTCCCCGAAACGTCGACGCAGGCTCCGTGTATGGAATGAGTATTCCGGGTCTCCTCCATGATTGCCGCAGCCATGCCCAGGGCCCAGCTTTTGCACTGTCCGTAATATTCCGTGTTGAAGAAAACTGACTCGTGCGTTTCGGGGCAGTAGTACGCGGCAGGCTCGTGTCCCTCAACCCCGAACGCTGAGTAGATCCTTGCGTCAGGGCGGGAGGAATCAAGAGCTTCCTTCCAGTTTAGCTTCCAAAAATCGTACTGATGTTTGCTGTTTCCGTAAAACTCGACTGTAACGCCGTTGAGGTTAGCCTTAGACCTTAATGCGCGGGATTCTAGGAGCTTTTTCTCAACCACTGCCTTGAGCGTTTCAAACTTCGCTCTTGGTACGTTCTTGTCGCTTTTGACTCGAGCGGTGGACGCCGTGACATGGTTGTTCAGTTTCACGTGTCATGGCTCCGCGTTGACAGAGCGGCAATAGCCTCGAATATGACCTTTACACCGACCGCGGCTGTCTGGCCTGAATCCAGCTGTGGTGACACCTCGACGAGGTCGAACCCGACGGTGTTCTTTTCCATTGATGCATCGACCAACGTAAGAAGCTCGTCTGTTGAAAGGCCATCCGGCTCAGGATTTCCGACACCTGGAGCAAACGCTGGATCCAGCACGTCGATATCTACTGTCACATAGCTCTGCGAAAATCCGGACAGGAATCCTCTGATTCTCTGAGCGGTCTTTGAAATTCCCGCTTCCCTCAAATCCTGTGGAGTAATCATCGTGACCCCTGATTTCCTTGTGAAGTCGAGCTCCGGCTTGGAGAAAGCGCGGATTCCGACTTCCATGATGTGATCCGAGCCAAGCCGCTCGGACACCCTCCGCATGAAGGTCGCATGAGAGAGTTTCTCTCCCAGAAACTCATCCCGCAGGTCAAGATGGGCGTCAAAGCTCACGAGGCCTGTGTCCTCCGGCAAGGCATCAGCGGCCGCTTTGGTTATGGAATGCTCTCCGCCAACCATGATAGGAATCTTGTTTGAGTCTAACAGTTCAGAACAAACAGACTTGACTCTACCGAGAGTCTCTACGAGATTCTCAACAATATCAACATCTCCCCAGTCGTGAACCGCGACTTGCTCTAGATCTACCTTTGACCTAACGCTGTAGAGTTCCATGTTCGCCGAAACATCTCGGAGGGCTCCGGGGGCAAATCTCGATCCGGCTTTGTAAGTGCTAGTCTTGTCGTAAGGGACACCGAAAAAGACGAAGCGTGACTTGTCATATGCCGATGATATCCCGGTGAATGGAACTCTAGGTGATAGGTAGAGTTTCGCTCGGCTCAATTCTGCTCGACACCGTGCGGGAAGTCGTTGTAAAGCTTATTGGGGAAGATGCTGACCCGGCGTCCGAACACAAACAATGCCTAAGCAAGACACCAAGCAGGAGCCGAGAGACAAGGCAATCTCCGGAGGAGTGATACGCCCAGTTGGTCTCTCCTTCTCCTCGTTCTTCTACGCCGCCTCGGGTCTCTACTACCTCATCTATCCTATCGTAATACAGGACACGACACTCTACCCGTTATACATCATCGGAGCCTTGTCTATAGTCGGGTCCGTGGGAATAATGAGGGTGACGAGATGGGGTCTATGGGTCGGCCTGGCTCTCTTTCCGCTCCAGATAGTAGCCCCTGCGTTCGCTCTAATGACCACCCTCCAATACCCAGGGGTAGCCTCAAGCAGCATCGCGCTAGCCTACATTGTATCACTTGTGATATTGATGTTCTTTGCATCCCTGACTTTCCTTCTCGTTCTAGACAAGAGAAGGAGCTTCAAGTAGCAGCGAGAGCTTCCCGAGGTATTTGTATGGGAATCTTGCTCTTGCTGGAACCTGGCTTCACTTCTCTAGCTTTCGTTGCATAGCAACGTGGACACGAGACTAGCGGTCGACGTCCTCTTGACCTCGCTTGGACCATCTGAAATCCACAAGCACTGCAACGGCGCTTCAAGAGCGTAAGATTGCCGAATTGAGGCAATGGAAGAGTAAAATTGCATCCGGTTTGCCATTTGCCGTTGCAACCGATGAATCTTTTGCCACTCCCGCGACTGCGAACGACAGCAAGTTTCAGCCCGCATTTCGGACAGGAAGTGTCAAAGGTGACGTCCTCTGCTCTTTGTGTCACAATAACATCTGAGAGCTGAGAACCGATCTCCTCTTCATTTTCTGCCAACGCGAGCATAATTGGTCGAAGATGATCAAGCGCTTCCACTAGAACGCCACGTCTAGACGCTGTTCCATTCTGGATGCCTTGCATCAAGTTCTCTAGATTCGCTGTGAAGGATGAGTCGATAATCAGAGGGCAATACGTCGAAAGAGTGTCAGTCACCTCGCCGGCGAGATCGCTCGCGCTCATCCGTTCTTCCCTAACGTACCCTCGCGCGTAGAGAAGGTCGATGATACCTGCTCTCGTAGCCTTCGTACCGATGTTGGCGTCTTCCATTTTCTTCAGCAAGCTACTTGGATTGTAACGATGAGGCGGTTGGGTGAATTTCTCGACAGTTTTGATGCCCTGAATTTTGGCTCTGTCACCAATTCTGAAGTCAGGTAGGGGTCTCGCATCATCGAGTGTGTACGGTCGATAGTACTCAATCCAACCCATCTTGATCACGCGAGACCCCGAGAGAAAGAATCTGTGGTTGTTGTGGGTGAGAATTATTCGGGAACTCGTTTTGAGGCTGGAATCAGCAAATGTGGCCATGAATCGTCGCGAAATGAGATCGTATAATTTGGCCTCTCCGCCTGACAGGGGTCGCTTGGGAGATTCGCCGGTAGGAAAGATTGCAGGATGAGCGGGGTCATTTTTGGGACCATTGTTCGGGCGAAGATACCCCCGAGTCATGAGCTTGGCGACTAAACGTTGGTAGGCTGTGCAAGATGCGATTCCCCCCAAGATTTCAGCGTACCCGATATCAGGGGGAAGTTTCTGGCTAGAGGTCCTAGGGTAGGAGATGAGCGCGTCGAGGTACAATCTCTCAGCGGACGCGAGGGTTCTCGCGGGAGAGTATCCAAAGTATCGATAGGCTTCGGATTGAAGGCTCGACAAGTCAAACGGGTAAGGAGGATATTGCTGAATCTCGCGGGATTCTATTGCTTTGACGTCGAGTAGAACATCTTTGCACTCGTCGCAAACGCTTTTTGCTTTTGCTTTAGATGTGATCTTGTCCTTTTCGTATTCTAGACTGTAAGTCTTATCGTCGTGAACGATTGTCGCCTCTATTGTCCAAAATGGAACCGGGACAAAACAGGATATCTCTTCTTCTCGCTCTACAACGAAGCCTAGGGTAGGGCCTTGTACTCTCCCAGTGCTGAGGGTAGCGTAGCCTCTCCCTTGCCTTAGCGCGGATTCAGTCAGTAGCCGTGAGAGATTGATGCCGTAAAGCCAATCTAGCTCGTGGCGACACTTTCCGGCATCTACCAAAGGTAGTTCCGTTTTTGAATCGAGCTTTTGAAAGGCGAATCGAAGCTCTCTCTCCGTCATTGTGCTGAACTTCATCCTGAGCGCCTTAGTGTGGGCCCCGTTACAGGCGTATTGTAGAATCGTGTGGCCGATGACCGATCCTTCAAGGTCATAATCGCACGCGTTGATGTAGCGATCTACGTTTGTTGCGATCGATCCGATGACCTGAACCCATCGAGCCAGTCCCGCGGAGGCTCGATCAACTAGATGTTTCGGTGCCCAATGGTAATCCCAGACAGGGTAGGAACGTCTACTGGATCGACCTTTCGAGTGCACTCCATAGAGGTGTCCAAGGGCTGAGCAGACGATGAGCCGGCCTCTTTTTGTGTGGCACTCGAAGTAGGGAACGCCCTGCGATTCTAGTTTTCGAGGAAGGTTCTCTTCATCGAGCGCTCTAGCGACTCTTTGAGCGGCGTCGGGCTTCTCGCAAACGACTAGGGTCTTAATCTACTTCCACTTCTCCGGATTGCGAATGAGGAACTGCGCCATCTCTCTGACACGATCACCAGTTTCAGGCAGTGCAACTAGTCGCTTGAGAAAATCCTCGGTCGTCAGGCTGCCATATGCGGCGGACCAGAGAGGGTAGGCATCTTTGACCTTGTCGTAAACCTTTGAGTGATTGGCACAAAGACCTGCGGGGGTTTCTACAATTTTCATTCCACAGACAGCGCACTGATCCAGATCTTGTCTCTCCAATCTCACGATACCTTCACCATCAGAGCCTATTGATTCGAGTCTGAATCCGTAATCTCCACCTATAGATGTGAGTCCACATCAAATGTCCTAGCAATCATGCCTGAGGCAAACTGTTTTAACTGTATTACCGTAAAATGGTCCGCTGGAAGTTCAACCATTGGCAGACAAAAGAGCAGTATTACTAATCATCGACGGAATGGCTGATCGGCCCCTGATCGATCACGACTACAAAACACCTCTGGAATACGCGAACACTCCTAATATGGACAGGCTGGCAAAAGGAGGACTCGTTGGCCAACTCGACCCTATCTCTCCCGGTGTACGCGCGGGAAGCGATGTCGCAAATCTAGCCCTGCTTGGATACGACCCAGCCAAGTACTACACGGGAAGAGGTGCACTAGAGGCAATGGGTGCTGGAATCGAGCTTCGCCCAGGCGATGTGGCGTTTCGATGCAACTTCGCCACAGTTGATGATGACTTCCGCGTAGAAGATAGGCGCGCCGGACGAATCAGAAAAGGAACCTCGAAACTTGCCAAGGTGGTTGACGCAATCAAGATCGATGGCGTGCCGGGGGTCAGGACCATTTTCAAGGCCACGGTCGATCATAGAGCCGTCTTGGTCTTGCGTGGAGAGAAGTTGTCGAGAATGGTGTCCGATGTCGACCCGAAAGAGGAAGGTGCGAAAATCGCAATTTCAAAAGCCCTTGATGGAAGCGAGGAAGCGAAACGAACGTCTGCCGCAATTAATGAATTCGTCAAGAGGTCTCATGAGGCGTTGCGGGAACATCCATTGAATCAAGAACGAGCGAATAATGGTGAAAAGGCCGCCAACATTGTTCTAACAAGGGGAGCGGGAACAATTCCAAACCTTCCAAGCTTCAAGTCAATGTTCGACCTCAGAGGAACATGCATCTCAGGAACGCCGATGGTCCAAGGAATAGCTATGGCCGCGGGGATGGAGGTTATGGATATCAAGGGTGCAACTGGCGGGATCAAGACAGATTACGAAGCAAAGGCAAAGGCAGTCATCGAAGGAAGCAAGGACAAGAACTTTGTTCTAGTTCACGTAAAAGCGCCCGATATCGCGGGCCACGACGGCGATTTCAAAGGTAAGGTCAGAACCTTGGAAGAGGTGGACACACTTGTCGGCCACATCATCGATGAAGTCGACATTGGGCTCAACTATGTCGCGCTGACAGCCGATCACGCTACCCCGGTCGGATATGGCGCTCATACCGGCGACCCGGTCCCGGTCATAATAGGTGGTCCAGATGTCCCAGCAAGCCGTGTTCTCAAGCTCAGCGAAGCATCGGCGGCCAGGGGAAATCTTGGAAGGATACGCGGACTTGACCTGATGCCCATAGTCACGGACCTTGTTGGGCGAAGTCGGCTCTACGGCTCATAGACCAATATGGTCTAGCCTAGCAACGAAATAACCAGCTGTTTTATCCCTATGAGGATAGAACCGTCGACAACTAGTTTGGCCCCAGAGCCCTGGTGAGCCATAGTCCTCTAAGACTGGATGAGTCTCGAAGTCTGGGTGTGCGGATAGAAATCTCGATATCAGAAATTCATTCTCTTCGAGCGTCAGACTACAAGTGCAGTACAGGATGCGGCCCCCCGGACGCGTGTACTTCGACGATTCTTCAAGCATTCTAGATTGGAGGATCGAGAACTTCTGAAGGAGTTTCGAAGAGAGGTGCCATTTCATCCTTGGATTTCGATCCAAAATGCCTGTTCCGGTGCAGGGCGGGTCGACAATCACTAGATCGAATTGCCCGGTGAGGCCTAGCTTCGACGCGTCTCCGATCAGAGGCGAGGCGGTGTTAACCCCAAGTCTTACCGTCTCCGTCCTCCACGACTCCATCCTGTTCTTGGAATAGTCGACCGAAATGATTCTTCCCCGATTCTTCATCAACTGGGCCACCGTAGCGGTCTTGCCGCCGGGGGCGGAACAAAGATCCAGAACACTCTCCCCAGGAGCAGGGTCTGCTGCCTTGACTGCTAAGTAGGAGGCCAAGTCTTGGACTTGGAATAGTCCGGTCTCGAAATAATTCGCAAGTATCGAGGGTGGCCCGGTCAATAAGTAGGTGCCGGAATCAGTCTCGACAAGCGGCGCCGAGCTCTTCTTCAATTCAAGGGGAAGGCTGGTTCGTCCACGATTTCTCAAAGGATTGACGCGAAGGTATCGATGACGCGCAGGTGGAGAGAGAATCTTGAGACCTGTTTCTCTACCGAAGTGGTAGAAGCAATACGAGACCCACCATGGCGGATTGTGAGTTTGGATGCCCACCTGATCTATCTCGCTCATATCGCTGGAAGTATTGTGGAGCGTACCTGCTACCAGCGACCCAAGTAACTGTTCGAGGCTTGGGCCTTCGCGCTCGGAGGATATTCTTCGCAGGGCCCTGATAAGATCAGTTCTTGCATCAGTATGGTCTGCGAGCATAATGTAGGCGGTGAGGTGGAAGAGAGCGAGGCTCCTTTTGTCAAATTTCTCACCTGGAAATATCGTCTCGACCGCTCCGTTCAGAGAGTCAAGTCTCGAAACCGTATCAATCACCAGTTTAAGCGCTAAAGATTTCTCACGTTGGAAAGAAGGAGCTGCACTAGCGATTCTTGACACTGCGGACCTTTCACTTTTTCCCTGTGATACAAGAAGCAGGGCCTCACGCGCCAGCCGCAGCCTCTCCACAAGATTCGATCCGGACATTTCTCGACTCCCTACGGGGAACCTTTTTACCGATAAGCCCTTCCGGCTTTGGCTCTACATGATGTCCAGCCTTGACCAATACCTAACAAAGCCACAACCCGAGGCTCCAAAGCCCAAGGCTCCAACGAAGCCGCAACTCGGGTTCAAGGCAAGTACACCGAGGGACATGACTCAGTCATATTTTGTCGGAGCTGGATACGATGGCGAGAGAAGAGCAGTTTTCCTCAAATTATACGATCCTCAAACCGAGAAGATACAATTCTGGTACGATAACACGGGCCACACGCCATATTGCCTTTCCAAGGACACGCCTGACAATCTCAAGAAAAACAAGGAACTGATGAGTCATCCGGGACTCTTAGGGCTCGAACCTGCGAGACGCTTCGACGCCCTCGAAGGGAAAGATATTCCTGTGACTATCGTGCTTGCGAGAGACCCGCTTTCCATAGGTGGACGACCCAGTGGGTGCATCAGAGACATAATCACCGCTTGGGAGGCTGACATAAGGTACGTTGAGAACTACATTTACGATAGACATCTTGAGCCTGGAATGTCCTACAACATACAACAAGGCGATCTAAAACCAGGAACCTCAGCACAGGTTCCCGCTGTCAAGGAAGCAATCGAAGAAAAAGACGAAGACTACCGTGGACTAATGGAAAGATGGCTGCGCCTTCTTGAATACCCAGTTCCAAACTTCAGACGAGTAGCACTCGACATCGAAGTCTACTCCCCGATAGAAACAAGAGTCCCCGACCCAACAACTGCAGAATACAAAGTCATCTGCGCAAGCCTCTGCGGATCCGACGACACAAAGAAAGTGCTCTTACTCAAGCAACCCGGCACAGAAACCGTGGAACTTCCAGGAATAGAAGTCGAGGTGTACGACTCAGAACCAGAACTCGTTTCAGCAATATTCACCGCCCTGAACGACTACCCGTTTGTCCTGACCTTCAACGGTGACGACTTCGACCTCCGATACTTGTTCCATCGCGCGCTAAGACACCTCGGCTTTTACCGAGACCAGATACCAATAGAGCTAGGAAGAGAATCCGCCACCGTCAAGTACGGAGTACACCTGGACCTCTACAAGTTCTTTTTCAACAGATCCATCCAAGTCTACGCCTTTAGCAACAGATACAGAGAGGTGACTCTAGACGCTGTTTCCGAGGCACTTCTCGAATCCGGAAAGCTCGATATTTCGGCATCGGTATCACGATTAAGCCCAGCAGAACTAGCGGCATACTGCTACCAAGACGCGGAACTCGTCATGAATCTAACGAGTTTCGATGAGGAGGTGGTCATGAAACTGATCACTGCACTCTCTCGAATAAGTTTCCTCCCCATGGAAGACATGTCTCGCCAGGGTGTCTCGGGCTGGATTAGAAGCATGTTGTTCCGCGAACATCGGGCTCGAGGTTTTCTCATTCCACGATCGGAAGAGATCACCGCCAAAAAAGGATCGACTAGTACAACTGCAGTAATCAAGGGCAAAAAGTACAAGGGTGGAATGGTCGTCGACCCAGTTCCAGGTGTACACTTCGATGTTGCCGTGCTCGACTTCGCTTCGCTATACCCATCTATAATCAAAACATGGAACCTCGGCTACGAGACGATTCTTTGTGGACACGCTGATTGCCGAACCAACAAGATCCCCGACACAGACCATTGGGTCTGCAGACATAGAAAGGCAATGGAAAGTCAACTAGTAGGGTCCCTTCGGGATCTCAGAATACATTGGTACAAACCCAGAGCCAAAGACAAAGGACTCTCGCCGGAAATGCTTACCTGGTACCAGGTTGTGCAAAACGCTCTCAAAGTAGTACTCAACGCAAGCTACGGGGTCTTCGGGTCAGACAGGTTCTCCTTGTATTGTCCTCCCCTCGCAGAGTCAACTGCGGCTGTTGGAAGATACGCGATAACAAACACGATTCAAGAAGCAAAACGACTGGGAATAGAGGTATTCTACGGCGACACTGACTCGCTCTTCCTAGGCACCCCGGCTAGGGAGAGACTTGACGAGCTAATCCGGTGGTCCAAAAAGGAACTCGGAATGGAGCTAGAAGTCGACAAAAACTACAGATATGTCGCCCTCAGCCTCCGAAAGAAAAACTATCTCGGAGTTCACCCTGACAACAAAGTTGACATCAAGGGACTCACCGGTAAGAAGAGACACATCCCCGAGTTCCTCAAGAACACGTTCAACCAACTGATTGAGATTCTGGGTCAGGTCAAAACACCAATAGATTTCGACGTGGCGAGGGTCAAGATCAAGGATCTTGTACAAGATTCGTACAGCAAGCTCCGAAACAGGAAATACTCACTGGATGACTTGGCCTTCAACATGATGATTGGAAAATCCGTCGCCAGCTACACGAAAACGACGCCGCAGCACGTTAAGGCGGCCCAGCAATTGAGCAACAAGGGCGGCGACGTCAGAGCCGGGGACCTAGTCAGCTTCGTCAAAGTCACAACCGGGAGCGGGGTCAAGCCCGTTCAACTGGCAAGCATTCACGAGATTGACGTGGAGAAATACAACGAATACATCCGGTCAACCTTCGAACAGGTCCTAGACGCTGTGGGCCTGGATTACGAAGAACTCACGGGTGCGAAGAAACTGACATCCTTCTTCTCCGGAGGTTAGCATCGTTTTGCTCAGCATAATTCCCGTGAAAGGGATCCCAAACATTGAGTCGGGCGATAATCTTGGCGAGATCATTGTCGCCAGCCTGAAGGACCAGGGAGAGGAATTTCAAGAAGGTGATGTCACAATTGTTTCTCAGAAAGTTGTATCAAAAGCAGAAGGCCGAGTCGTAAACCTCTCTAAAGTAACGCCCTCTCCTTTTGCATCCTTCGTTGCAAAGGAGGCAGGCAAGGACCCGCGCCAGGTAGAAGTTATCCTCCGAGAAACCCGAAAGATCATCAGGATGAAGGCTGGACACTTAATCACCGAAACAAGGCACGGATTCATCTGCGCGAACGCTGGTGTTGACGCTTCGAACGTCGCAAAGGGAAAAGATACCCTTACACTCCTACCCCTAAATCCCGACGCTTCCGCCGACCGCATCGGCAAGACAATCCGAAAACTCACCGGAAAAACAATACCCGTCATCATAACCGACACCTTCGGCCGGGCATGGAGGATGGGCCAGGTCAACTTCGCAATAGGAATCTCTGGAATGAAGCCAATCCACGACTATCGAGGTACCCGGGACATGTACCGGCACACGCTCCATGTGACCGAGATTGCCGTCGCAGACGAGCTTGCCTCCGCCGGAGAACTGGTGATGAACAAAGCAGACAAGATCCCAGCCGCTCTAGTTAGAGGATACAAGATCAAACGAGGTAAAGGCACGGGTAAGGACCTTCTGAGACCGGAAGAAATGGACCTTTTCAGGTAAGAAAGACGATTGGTCTAGCGCTAGCCAAGTCTTAATGGCACTGAGAACTCGTCGGCAGAGCGAACGCGAATTGACAATGGAGCCAATCAAGCCCCCAATGCCCGTACACGTTCGAGACCTTCAGAATTTCGCCCGGTTGGCACTGGGCCTAACCGAAGGATCCCAAATGATTTGGAGCTTCAGGCACAAATCCAGCAACACTCTAGCATTCTTCACCGCGTACATGTACTGGGATGGAGATATTCCGATATTAGCTTACACTGAAGTGGACTTTGACAGGACCAAACCCTTCCTCGCATACAAGAGCGATTCTCCTAAAGGAGAGGAATGGCAATTTTGCGACGAGGCCGATGACACTCGGTTCAAGTACGCTTTAGTTATCGACGTGAAAAGTTTGCCAGACGCCTTCGCAAAGAGTATCGAAGGCGACTTTCCAGATGCTCGCGACCCTGTTTTGACTGAGCTCCAAGACACAAAGTCGCTGGCCAGGGTTCTACTCACACTTTCAATGCGAGACGGTAACGTCTTTCCTCTGTGGCACTTCCGGAGAGGAGAACAACACATACTGGGCAACTGCATACCTTTCGAACACTATTATGACTCCGATGCCCTTCCAGTCTTCTTCTACACATCGTCCATGACCCCGCCACCAGGGCCGTTTCTCAAATATCTGGCAGCAAAGCCACACGGAGAGAGACTGGAGTTCACGAACGCCGCCACAGATGCAAAATATTTCTACACAAAGGTCATTGACGTCATCGACTTTCCACTCTTTCCAAAATAAACCCGGGCCAAAGACTTTTCAGCAGTAAACATTCTCTCCAGCACAGCTGGTAATCGTCTTGCCAAGAGAAATTAGGGTCGCCATCGCAGGAGTTGGAAACTGCGCCTCAAGCCTGGTCCAAGGAACAGAATTCTACCGCACTACCCAAAAGAAAATTGGATTGATGAACGAGAAAGTTGGACCTTTCAAGGTATCAGATATTCGGTTCGTCGCCGCCTTCGACATTGACGAGAGGAAGGTTGGGAAAGATCTGTCAGATGCAGTCTACGCAGAACCGAACAACACGAGAAAAGTCGTTCAAGTGCGCCCCACAGGGGTCAAGGTCCAGATGGCCCAGCCTCTGGATGGAATATCGCCTATCGCCGGTGACAAGATACAGCCAAGCAAGGCGAAACCCGCCAACATTTCCAAGGGTCTAGAAGACACTAGAGCCGATGTGTTGGTTAACCTCACTCCGACGGGAGCGTCAAAGGCCAGTGAAATGTATGCCCACGCAGCGCTGCTGGCAGGCAGCGGTTTCATCAATGCTACGCCCGCAAAGATAGCTTCGAGTAAGGTGTGGCAAGCCAAGTACAAAAAGAAAGGGGCCCTCGTTGTCGGCGATGATATCATGGATCAGATCGGCTCAACAATCCTCCACAAGAATCTCCTATCCCTGCTAGTCGAGAGGGGCACCCAGATTGGAGAAACATACCAACTCGACATCGGCGGAGGAACAGAGTCACAACTAGCCCTTGACAAGAAACGGTACGAGATCAAGCGGGGGATAAAGACAGCGGCTGTCGCCGCTGCCGTACCGTACAAGTTCCCGATAGTCGCAGGGTCGTCCGATTTCGTGGATTTCATGGAGAACCGCAGAACGAGCTACTTTTGGATCAAGGGAGAATACTTCGCAGGAACAGACTTCACCCTTGACATGCGGATATCCCTCGAAGACGGACCAGCATGCGCAGGCATTCTAACGGACGTCATACGGATGGTAAAGCTCGCGTCGGAAAAAGAACAGAGCGGAGCACTGAACGCAGTCTCATCCTACGGATTCAAAGCGCCGCCAAAACGAGTGCCTCTAGAAAACCTTAACCAAGAACTAGGCTGGATGCCAAAGGGTCCAAGGCCCAATTGAGGCAGAACCGCAAGAAACCGTTCAAAGAACGAATCCTCCAGTCTTCGCGATCCAACAAGAGCCGAATAGTTCTCGCTATCGATGTCAACGATGGCGGACCAAGGGAACTGACTTACCAAGCAATCGACCTGCTCGAACAAATCCGCCTGTCAATATGTGCCGTAAAGTTCGGGCGCCAAACAATTCTGAGGATTGGCCCAGAGAGGACAACTCAACTGCTGAAGAAAATACATGGTCATGGGCTTACCACGATAATAGACGATAAGCTTAATGACATAGACGAGACAAACGCGGCGATCACTCGAGCTTATCTCAATCTCGGATTCGACGCCATGACGGTAAACCCGTTCGCGGGATGGAAGGGTGGCCTCGAAACCACGTTCAAGCTGGCTCACGAACATGGAATGGGGCTCTTAGTGCTCGTCTACATGAGCCATCCAGGAGCCTCCGAGGGATACGGACAGAAAGTGTTGATGGGCAGATCCAAAAAGACCCAACATCAGTTCGAAATCTTCGCCAAGAAGGCCGTCGAGTGGAAGGCCGATGGCGCAGTAGTGGGCGCAACCAGGCCCAAGGTAATTCGAAAAACCAAGGAGATCCTAGGCACGAGCGTGCCAATCTTCTCACCGGGAGTGGGAACCCAAGGCGGAGAAATAGCCAGATCCCTGAAGGCAGGAACAGACTACTTCATAATCGGAAGATCAATCACGAAAGCAAAAACCCCCGGAAAGGCAGCAGCAGAATTCGCAAAAGCGTCTGTCGTCCTAGACCCCTAGGCTTGGCCCGGTTGCCATAACTCGCGCCGCAGGAGATCGCGAACCGCCGCCCTAATGGCATCGCTTCTGCTATGATAGATTCCAGCCTTGACCAGCTGGTCAACATCGTCAATGAGCTTCTCAGGAAGTTTAACGGTTACGAGCCTCAAAGCAACGCAGGGGCATCGCTGAGACATAAAGCGAATAAGGGTTTCCCCCTTTTTTCGGTAACCTATTTATCCAGCAAACCGCAGGGAAGTAACCATGGGCGGCGCCAAGAAGAAAAGCATGGCACAGATGGAAAGGACCCAGGATCAGACGGACAAGAAAGAAGAACCTGGATCGAAGAAGGGAAAGGCAAAGACAGTTGTAGAGAAGAGACCAAGAGGACTGCAGAGCCCCGACATCTCCGACCCAAAGTTCCTTGCCGAGGTCCAGAGAATGGGAGCGATCACACCATTCTCAATAGCATCGCAGTTTAACCTCAGACTTAGCGTGGCCAAAGATCTGCTGGAAGATCTCGAGAAGAAACGGCTCGTAAGGCTGGTCGGCGGAAACGCGAGGATCAGAATCTACCAGCCGGCCGCCGCCTAAGCCTTCCTTATCGTTATCACCGTACCCTCCTTCAGTCGCTTGAATAGCTCAAGGCCCAGGGTTATTCGGCCCAAGAGATTAACCGGACTGTAGGGCCTAGTTGGCCCATAGAAGATACAAACTGCGTCACCCTGCGGCCAATAACCTATCGATCCCACTTCCATGTTGCTGCGGGGCTTCTCGCCTGGAGCCTTCACTGTGACTTGGAAATAGATCTCTTCCCCATATCTCACTGCCCTTCCGTTAACAGGAAGATTACGCAGAAGAGCATCAGATGTTCGAGGGGCGGCAAACCTGAAAAATTCTCCTTGTGCCTCCCCTAATCCTTCGATCGAAAAGGAGACTTTGGGGCGGGAAACCTCTGATGCTGGTCCTTGTGACAAGACTCTCAGCTCCGTGGTGAACCAAGTTATATAGCTCGCTCAGGGCGGACCGCCGACAAGCGAGTTCAGATGAAACGAGTGATCATAGTTGGAGCTGCAGGCAGGGATTTCCATAACTTCAACATGGTCTTTCGGAACTCGTCGGATCACGAAGTAGTTGCATTTACAGCGGCCCAGATCCCGGGAATAGAGGGAAGAACCTATCCGCCCGAGCTTGCGGGGCCGAAATACCCGAGAGGGATTCCCATATTCGCGGAGAAAGAACTTCCCCGTCTGATCAAAGAAATGAAAGCGGACCTGGCGATACTGTCCTACAGCGACTTGTCCTACGGAGAAGTGATGCACATAGGATCCTCGGCGCTTGCCGCGGGAGCGGATTTCCAGCTACTGGGCCCAAGGAGCACTATGCTTCGGTCAAGACTGCCAGTAGTTTCGGTTGGGGCAGTGCGGACTGGAGCTGGCAAGAGTACCGTCTCGAGAAAAATTTCGCTAACTCTCCGAGACGCTGGCAAGAAAGTCGTGGTAATTCGACACCCGATGCCATACGGCGACCTCACTAAGGAGGGAGTCCAGAGATTCGCTTCCTTCGAAGACCTAGACAAGGCGGACTGCTCTATCGAAGAGAGGGAGGAGTACGAGCCGCACATTGAACACGGGTTTGTGGTCTACGCAGGCATAGACTACGAACAGATTCTACGATCCGCAGAGAAGGAAGCTGACATAATACTCTGGGATGGAGGAAACAACGACATACCCTTCATTCAGCCAAACGTTCACTTCGCAGTCCTAGATCCACTACGCGCTGGAGACGAGCTGACACACTATCCAAGTGAAGTCAACGTCAGGCTCGCCAACGTCGGAATCATCAACAAGGTCAACGTTGCGGAACCGGAAAAAATACAGCTAGTGGAATCAAATCTGAAGGCATTGAACCCAATGGCTGTAGTCATCAAGGCGGCGTCAGAAGTCACGGTGGACAAGCCTGAGCTAGTTAGGGGAAAGCGAGTCCTGATCATAGAAGACGGCCCGACCGTCACCCATGGCGATATGGCCTACGGGGTCGGGTACGTTGCGGCGAAATCCTTCCACGCCAAAGAAATCGTGGACCCGCGCAAGTATGCCGTTGGAATTGTGAAGGACATTTTCAAGAAGTACACTCATGTCACCGAAGTTCTTCCTACAGTCGGGTACGGGAACCAGCAGATACGGGACATGGAAGCGACCATAGCCAAAGTGGACTGCGACACCATTATGATCGCAACACCCGCGGATATCAGGCGGATAATCAAGTTCCCGAAGCCTACAGTGAGAGTAGGCTACGAATTGAAGGAACAAACCAAACCAGGAATCAAGGACGTTCTGCACTCGAAAGGGATCATCTAGACCCTAGCTGACAGCTAGGCAATCGTCTTCCGCAGCGTCTCAGCCACGTACTCAATCTCAGTCTCCCCCAACCTCGGATGAACAGGCAGGGAAAAAACTTGTCTCGACGCCTTCTCAGTCTCAGGCAGTCGCCCCCTTCGAGCGATGTTCGAGTCCCGATAAAGCGGTGTAGAATGTACGGGGGAGGAATAGTAGACCCCTGCCTCGATGTTCTTGTTCCAGAGCTTATCCACAATCTTGTTCCGCTTTGCGGCGTTCACACCTCTCAAGCGAACTGTATACAAGTACCAGCTGTGTTTTCTGCCATTGGGCTCTTTAGGCAAGAACAGTTTTCCAGTCATGCTCAATTTCTCGGTGATCAACTCAGCATTCTTCCGCCTCTTTTCAAGGAAAGAGGGTAGCTTCTTCAGTTGCGCGTAACCGATCGCTGCAGCAATCTCGGTCATGTGATAATTGTGACCTGGCCTAACGGTCCAGTATGGACGTTGTTCTCCATGGGAACGAACCATTCTCAGGGCCTGAGCATATCCATCATCGTTTGTAGTAACCATACCTCCTTCGCCGGTTGTGATATTCTTGCCAGCGTAGAAACTGAAACATGTCATGTCGGCAATGGAACCGATTCTCTTGCCGTCAAGCTGAGCGCCGTGCGCTTGGGCCGCATCTTCAATTACGACGATGTCTTTGCCCCTGGCCAGGCTCGCGACGGATGCAATGTCAGAAGGGAGCCCGTAGAGATCTGTGGGGATGATCGCTTTCGTCTTTCTTGATATGCATTCCTCGACGCTCTCGATTCTCAGGCAGTACGTGTCTTTGTCAATGTCCGCAAACACGGGGGTTGCACCGGTCAAGACGACCGCATTGGCTGCTCCAACGAATGTGAAAGATGGAAGGATGACTTCGTCACCGGGACCGACATCCGCAGAGAGTAGTGAGGCGTGCAATGCAGCTGTACCATTCACTACGGCCACAGCATGTTTTGCTCCGACAAATTTTGCGAAGCCTCTTTCGAATTCTAGTACTCGGGGCCCCATTCCGCTCTTGTCGGTCAGGATTCCGCTGCGCAATACCTCGACTGCGGCGTCAATTTCTTCTTTTCCGAGAAATGGTTGATTGATCCTGATTAGTTCCCGCAATCCCGAGTCTGGCTCCGGAATTCAGCGTCAGGGCTGTGAAGCTAAAAAGAGTTGGCCCCAAAACGAATCTCAAGACCATTCGTCAGAAACGAAAATTCAGCACTGGATTGGAGATACGTTACCGAAAATGGAACAATTCGCGGCCACAAACTAGTTGGATCTGCAAGCCCTGATCACTCCATCAACGAGGGGAAAATCGTCAGAAATGAGCCGATAACAGGGAATTAGAGCCGCCTAACCCGTCTAGGCTATGTTTGCTTCCGGTTTCGGACCGCTAGCGCTTGATAAATTTTATATTGCACGCGAAATCTCTCGCCCGTCAAGACTAGGGGATAAAGAAAATTGTCATCAGAATTAGCAGGCCAGCAAATAATTATTTTGAAAGAAGGAACTTCGAGAAGCCGCGGCCAGGACGCACTCAAAGCGAATATCATGGCCGCGAAAATAATCGCCGAATCTGTCCGATCCTCATTAGGACCTAAAGGCATGGACAAAATGCTCGTGGACGGATTCGGAGATGTGACCATCACGAACGATGGGGCGACTATACTCGATGAGATGGAAGTACAACATCCCGCCGCCAAGATGATGGTAGAAGTTGCAAAGACCCAAGATGATGAGGTTGGAGACGGAACAACTACATCGGTCGTAGTGGCCGGCGAGCTCCTCAAAAAGGCGGAAGAACTTCTCGACCAGGGAATACACCCGACAGTAATCGTAGACGGTTACAGAGAAGCCTCAAGCAGGGCTCTAGAGGTCCTTAACCAAATCGCGATCAAGATAGAACCGAATGACAAGGTGTTGCTTCGAAAGGTTGCCGAGGTATCCTTGGCGAGCAAAATACTCGCCGAAGATAAAGAGGCGATGGCAGAACTCGCCGTCAACGCGATTCTCCAAGTTGCCGAAAAGACCCCCGATGGATACAAGGTCGACATCGACGATGTGAAAGTTGAAAAGAAACCTGGCGAATCTTTGACCGACACCTCCCTCATCAAAGGGATTGTCCTTGACAAGGAAATCGTTCATCCGGGAATGCCCAAGAGAGTAGAAGATGCGAAGATCGCACTAGTCGATGCGCCATTAGAGGTGGAGAAGACCGAGTTCGATGCAAAGATCAATATCGAGAATCCGGAACAAATGAAGGCATTCCTCGACGAAGAGGAAAAAATGCTCAAAGAGATGACAGACAAGATCTCGAATTCCGGAGCAAACGTCCTCCTTTGCGAGAAAGGAATAGATGATGTCGCGCAACACTATCTGGCGAAGAAGGGAATACTTGCAGTCAGGCGAGTAAAACAGTCTGATATGGAGAAACTTGTTAAGGCGACGGGCGGAAAAGTTGTCAGCAACGTAAACGATCTAAGGCCGGAGGATCTGGGATTCGCCAAGCTAGTTGAAGAACGTAAGGTCGCAGATGACAAGATGACCTTCGTAGAAGGAAGCAAGAACCCCAAGGCCGTCACAATCCTTGTGCGCGGTGGAAGCGAGAGACTTGTTGACGAAGCTGAGAGAGCGATTCATGATGCACTGTGCGTTGTTCGGGACGTTGTTCTGGATCCAAGAGTCGTTGGAGGCGGTGGGGCCCCTGAAGCGGAGGTCGCACGGCGCCTAAGAGAACATGCGCAGAAATTATCTGGAAAGGAGCAACTAGCAGTCATCGCTTTTGGCGAGGCCCTCGAAACTCTGCCCACGGCCCTTGCTGAAAACGCGGGGCTCGATCCGATCGACATACTCGTCCAGCTTCGAGTCGCTCACGAGAAGGGGCAGCTCTGGGCAGGGGTAGATGTGAACGAGTCCAAGGTGGCGGACCTCAAGGAGAGAGGTATTCTCGAACCAATAGGGGTAAAAATACAGGTGATAAAATCGGCCTCTGAGGCCGCAGGAATGATACTGAAGATCGATGACGTGATCGCCGCTGCGAAGTCCAGCCCCGGTGGTCAAGGTGGACCGAAGGGAAAGGACGAGGGTGACGACGAGGGAAGCGGCGATTACTAGAGAGCCCGATAGCATCGAGATCGGACCCCCAAAACTCACACGCTTCGAGAAAGCGAGGGTAGTAGGGGCTAGGGCCCTCCAGATATCAATGGGAGCTCCGGTTCTGCTCGACTTGAAACAAGGACTGCTGTCGCCTATTGATGTGGCTCTGCTTGAACTTGACGAAGGCGTTTTACCTATCAGCATCCGTCGATCATTGCCTGACGGAACTAGCCAGAACATACCCTTGAAATGGCTCCTTCATCCGGTGGAAGAAGAGAAGAAGCCTAGGTCAAAGAAGGAAGACGAGTAACCATTCAGCCGTCTCAAGAACCAGTCCTCCTTACAGGGGTAAACGCAGCTGACGAGCGATTCTCGTGGAGAGCCGCCCTTGTATCGATGATAGTATTGTCTGTGGTCGCGAGCCTTGCTTATGCATTCAACGTGAACCCTTTCGCGCTTAGTTTCAATCTCTCGTTCGTTTACTTGCCTACAGCGGTCTTGATTCTAGGGCCGCTTGTGGCGAGAGCTAGGAGAAAGGCCGAAACTCCGCCTAGTTCATCGGCGGGTTATGGGGCAACTTGATGCTCATAACGTAAGCATCAGCGCCATCATGATAGTAGTGTGTCGCAACCCTGGCCGTGTCAAAACCCATATTCTTGTAGAGTCTGACCGCGTCCTCGTTGGCAGTCCTAACCTCCAAGAAGCACTCCTCAGCCCCGTGCAGTTCTAAGGCCTTCATCGCCGCGAGAACGAGTTCCTTTCCTATTCCTTGGCGTCGATAATCTGGCATGACCGCGACTGAAACCACGTGTCCCTTTCGAACCATTCTGAATCTGCGAACATCCGAGAAACCGAACTCAAGCCTGCACATAATATATCCCGCTACCTTGCGTTCCTTCTCCGCGATGATGAACGCTTCGGGACAGCTCTTGTAGACCTCCATGAAAAAGTACGGGCTATAATTCTCGGGAAGGCAGACCCTGTTGATTTCGATAACCGATGATAGATCGTCCGGGCGGAATGGACGCAACAGGTACGGTGCTTCGAGCAACTCTCTTTCTAAGATAGTTGGGAATCTTGATGTATAATATCTTGTCGTCGAATTCGACAATTTCTAACAGTTTGACAACACGTTTAAATCGCTCAGAACGGAGCGAGCCGCGAAAGACAGGCGACTCTTGAGTGAGTGATGCGGCCCCAACGCCGACTCCTTTACCGGCGACTCAAACTACCTTCGCAGTCTATACTGGCCCACCGCTGGATTCCATCAAAACGATGGTCGCTACAGAGTTTCACGTCACGGACGCTTTCTTGGACCCGTACGGAATCCCCACAGTTCAAGTAACGCCAGAACCAGCTAAGAAGAAATTCCAGAGATTGTTGGACCAACTACGTCAACAAGGGCTGATAGCTGCCATCAGAGGGACGACAGACGGGCTGACAGTCAAAGTCTTCCAGAAACCACAAGTCAAACCATCTCTCAAGACTATCAACCTAGGACTTTTCCTCGCGACTGTCACCACAGTCTTCATCGCCGGGTACTATCTTTGGACAACGGGCCTATTCGGAACCCAAGTCCTCCAGCAACAACTTATCGCGATAATTGATCCTACGGCGAACCCGTACCTTAAGGGCGGGCTGTTCGCAGGGGGTCTTCTTTCAATAATAGGGCTTCACGAATTCGGGCACAAAGCAGCGGCTCGACATCACAAGATGGATGCAACCCTTCCCTATTTTGTCCCAGGCCCCCCTCCAATCGGGACCTTTGGGGCACTCATCTCTCTCAAATCACCCCCAGCCAACAGGGATCAGCTCTTTGATCTCGGCTTAAGCGGGCCCGTGATCGGCTTCATTGTAACAATAGCTGTCGCAGCGCTGAGCGTCTTCATAGGAATACTCCCCAACGCCAGCCAAGCAACCCAGCTAGATACGTGGAATGTTACGTGCGCTGCACAGCTCGGAGTCTCAAGCTGCTTCTCTAATATCGACTTTGGCTTGATCGCGAGACAACCTCTTATTCTGATAATCGTTTCTCAAATCACGAGTATGGTTCGGCCCGGTGTGCTTCTTGACAACCAGCTTTTCTTCGCGGCACAAATCGGAGCTCTGCTGACCTTCCTCAACATAGTCCCAGCATGGCAGCTTGACGGCGGCCATATTTCCAGGGCAGTCTTCGGTCCGGGCGGACATAGAGTTGCCAGCGTGATCGGATTGGCCCTCTTATTCATTGCCGGGTACTATCCATTCGGCCTGCTCGTTTTGGCCTTCATGTTCTTTTCACGCCGAGGATTCGCGGGCGTTGAGCCACTTGACGATATCAGTCCAGTAAGCAACTCAAGAAAACTGCTCTACATCTTCGCTCTCTTTATGTTGGTACTTACCTTCGCATACTCTCCATTCTAGAAGAACCGCAATGAATCTTCTTATCAAAGGAGGCACGTCAAGAGTCTTGACCGAAACTCTGAAACTAAGCAAAGACGGAAACAGAGTGGAGCTAGAGGATATCGCATTAAATGCGAAGACCACAGAATCCTTTGCAAGACAAGTCCTGACAAGCGTAATAGGAGATGTTAACACTCGGATTTCTCTGAAACCCGGGCTTCGAATCCAGCTCGCCCTAGAAATCGCCCGAGCTGGAATGCTAAAAGAAGCTGCGCAAGTTCTCACTTGGCAGGAATTCGAGAACTTCGCGGAGAGATGTCTGGAGGAAGCAGCATTTCGAACCCAGAAGAGTGTGCGAATCAAAGGAGAAGGTAGAGTTTGGCAGATCGACGTCGTCGGATTTCGCGGCGAGCTAGTGCTGGCGATTGACTGCAAGCATTGGAATACCCCAAGTAGTCTTTCCAGATTCAAGCCTGTAGCGAATCACCAGCGAATCGCGACCTTGCATCTCCTGCCGAGACTTCGAGAAAAGATGATTCGAAGAGACAACGAGCCGCACGTACTCCCTATGATTCTGACGCTATCCGAGCCCCCAGCTCAATTCGTCGAAAGCGCGGTTCTCCTTTCGGTTGAGAAGCTTCCAAACTTTCTAAGCGGCGTGACTCCTTATGACGAGAATCTTCCATTCATACCCTCACCTGCTTCCGTTGTGGAAAACCCTATGAGCCAATCCAACTAACGTCAGACAAGAGACACATGAACGTCGTCGTTATTGGCGCAGGTACAATGGGCTCAGGCATCGCTTACGCTTCCGCAGCTTCCGGACACGCAGTAACAATTGTCGAGCAGGATCAGAAGCTCCTCGACCAAGGAATGCATCGAGTCGACGACTACGTCCAGAGGAATCTAAGTCGCGGGCACATCAACAAGGAGCAGGCCTCTCAGATCCACTCTAGTGTCAAAGGAAGCATCGACTTCACAAAAGCCTGCCACAACGCTGATCTAGTGGTGGAAGCAGTATTCGAAGATCCTCAGATAAAAGAACAAGTCTTCGCCACCCTGGACAAGGTCTGCCCCAAGAACACGATACTAGCTTCGAACACCTCTTCAATAAGCATCAGCAAGATTGCTTCGGCCACAAGACGACCCGAAAAGGTCCTAGGACTGCACTTTTTCAACCCCGTCCCAACAATGAAGCTAGTGGAGCTTATCAAAGGCGAACGAACGTCCCCCGATTCTGTCGAAGCCGCGACGTCTTTCGTAGAAACCCTCGGAAAGACCGTTGTCCAGTCCGCCGACAAGACAGGCTTCATAGTCAACAGAGCCCTGATGCCGTTCATCAACGAAAGCGTTAAGCTTCTGGAAGAGAAGGTTGCCTCACGCGATGACATCGACAAAGCATTCCTTCTCGGAACAAACCATCCCATGGGACCTCTACAGCTCGCCGACTTTATCGGAATAGACGTGGTCCTATCTACGTTGAAGGTTCTCGAAGCAGAATTCGGCCAGACCTTTACACCAACACCCCTACTCGAACAAATGGTTAAGGAAGGAAAACTGGGAAGAAAGACGAAGAAGGGCTTCTATGACTACTGAAGAACAGGCACAGATCCCAGACGATGGATCGAAGCAACTCACCGACCTGATCCTGAAGGGTGATCATGAAAATGCTGCCCGAGTTGCTGTCGAGATAGTCACCAAGAGCGGAAGCGCAAACGACGTTGTCGACACGATCTCAGACGCGATGAACATTGTCTCCGATCTGCACGAGATGGAACGATATTCCGTAGCGGAGGTGGAAAAGTGTGAGAATGCGGCCGAAAAATCCCTCGCCGCCGTTAGACCCAGGATCAAGATCGACCGTAGGAAGATCAAGGGACGCGTCATGGTGTCCTCCCTTGTTGAGGATCCTCACAGCTTTGATAGAACCCTCCTCCTAACCATGCTCGAGATTGGAGGATTCACAGCCATCGATGGTGGGACAGATCTCTCACCAGAACAGGTAGCCGGCAAGGTAAAACAGCACAAACCCGACATCCTCGCCGTACCACTGATAACAGAAACAGCTGCAAGAAGACTAGTAAACGCGAACACTCTCATCGAGGACACCGGCGGCAGAATAACAATCATCGCCTACGGAAGAGGCGCGCAAAGCCTCTCAGGACAGAAATTCACAACTGTAGAAACAGACTCGCTCAGCGCGTTCAGCAAGATTGCCGAAATTCTGATCTCGAAGGCCTAGGATCTCCGCCAAGCAACATCATGCTACACTCTCGCGAGAACGGACATTCTAAGGCTCAATTGCTAGTTTTTATCGCCCCTGCCTAAGAAGCGACCATACGGGACCGTAGTCTAGATTACGGGTGACCCCGAACGGTCATCCGCGAGGACAACGAGGATAGGACATCGGGCTCCGGCACCCATAAAGTGGAGAAACCCGAAGGTCGTGGGTTCAAATCCCACCGGTCCCGCTACAAAACACATCTATGGGACAGTAACCTCAACGAGCTATGCTAACACCATTCAACCAGTAGAAACTGCCAAAGGCAAAGAAAGGTGGCTGAGGATGGTGAAAATGGGCGAGGTCCCTACGAAAAGAGTCCAACGCTCATCTTGTCACGCGGTTAGTGTGAACGTGAATATGTTGTTCCGTGCGGTTGTCAGAGCTATGTTGTAGGTATTCTTGGATTGGAACGTGAACGCGCTTCCATCTATGATTATGTTAATTGCTACGAGCTGGTTGGGATTCATGAACGGTGTTGTCCAGTTCATGTTTGCGTATTGATTGTCAAGCGAGTCTTTGACGACGTACGAGGTGAGCGTTATGCCCACCGAACCCATGTTCCTGACGCTCAAAGTCATATTCGTCGGCGAGTTGACCTGTGATGTCTCGATGTTCAATGATTCTCGTCCTGGGCAAGGGGTAACAAGGCACCCAGGTGCATTGTAGCGATAGCATCCCCCGCATAGGGGCGACGGACCAACAGTCTCCCACATGAGTAATCCTCCTAAGACCCCTCCTACCGCAATGACAACTAAGAGGATGCTCGAAGGCTTCACTGGGTCTGCCTAACAGCAATGGGTGAGCCGAGACAATAGTCGAATTGAACCGAAGCCCTGAGAACTAGTTACGTCAACGACTCGCGACGTGGGTTCAACGGTGTACCCACCTTCACTGCCTCTGGGTTGAACTACGCTATTATCGTTGTTTTTCTCAATCATCTGGAAAGGCAATCGGATTGAGAAAGGAACTCGAACATTATCAGGGAGGTTATGCGGGCCAATGACCAACAACAACGCAAGCTTCTGGAAATGTGACAATTGCGAGTACTCCAACGATGCGAGAGACATCATCTGCGAGAACTGCAAGCGGGGGGTCCGTCCGGAACATTCGGAGATTGACGATTATCTCGCCAATTCAATCGTAAGAGAGATGTGGAAGAGCCAGAAATAAGTCAAATACCTCTCCTAGTTTTGGTCAGACGTACATCGTTGAAACCACCGCTGAAATTAGGAGGGTCCGGGTTGCTATCGCCGTCTACGGAAGCATTTCTTGAGAGCCTAAATAGTTCCGAAATTCGTCACTTTACTGGGGACATTGGCCAACCGACGGTTGAAATGTCCTATTCGCGACTGTTCTCTTGAACAAGCACGAATAGTGGAAGAGGAGGCAGGGGTTCCCGGGCAGCTTGCGACCACGGAAACCTATCTGACACACTGTCAGAATGTGCACCCCGACTTCTTGGTGTGGGAGAAATCCAAGGCGAAAATGACGATAGTTTTAGGGGCTGCTACTTCTATCCCTGTGAGCATAGTCGCCTTCTGGTTCTTGCTCTTCGTTCTCCACGTTCCATCCTCCGCCGGCAGGGGTCTAGCTTTCATACCCATCGGCGCGTTCCTCATCCCCGGTTTCTTGTTCGTCAAGCTTGGAACTCGAAGGTTTCGGCGCGATTGGGAAGCGCGAGGCGGCCTTCCATCCCCATCCACGATACCTCTAACCCCAGCAGTCGAGCCAAAATATCCAGACGAGGAACAGGGAATCCTGGCAGTGTTGACAGATCTATCGAACAAGCTCGGCATGTCTGCAAGTCCTGCCTCAAGCGTTGCTTGGCAGACGATGGTCCCCGGGCGACGAGCCCTTCAAACGGTTTCATCCGACAGATGCCTCTTCCAAGACAATACGGTCTACTTTGCCGAGAACATGAGAGCCCGGCTCAGCCCTGAAGACTGGAAACCCATTCTCGCCTCCGCACTGATCTACAAGAAGCTCAGCGGAAAATTGGCCCAGGGGATCGCTATCAGGCTTGTCCCGGTAGTAGTTATCTACGTTGTTGCGTGGTTCTTAGTACCATCCCTTTTTCCCACGATAACCTATTACTCTCCTCAAGGTCAGCCAGTCTCTGTCAGCAATGACGGTTGGCTGATTCTGATCTTCGTGGGCTTCGCAATAATGTTCCTGTCTATCCCTATCGGAGTATTGTACTCTAGAAAGGTTGGATTAATCGCAGATCGAAGGGCAGCAGAGCTACTGGGGGGAACGGCTCCCTTTTTGGACTCCCTCAACAAGCTGCGCGAAGCATCGCCCTCTGATGTGCGCAGCATAGAAACGAGAATCGAAAATCTTCAAAGGATTACAGACCCGGCTACGAGTTGAATGATATTCTCCCATTGTCTCCCACTACAAACAACTCTAGGCGGAGAGGGGTGGAGTGAAAGGCTCAGCCTTCCCTTCCCGCGTATATGAACTACCGTGGTTAGGGCCAAAAATCTTTTTACCAGCAGATTTTTGATGGACATACTATTATTCCCACATAGGGGGTGCTTTCTCTCCTATTCTTGGTTTTATTGAGGCTTGTTTCCCAGAATAGCTTCAACTTGCTCAAGGACACCTGAATCGAGTTTTGGTGCGACTTCGAGTGCCTTCATATTTTCACTAACTTGCTCTGGCCGGCTTGCACCGGTAATGACGGTGGTCACGTTTGGATTCTTCAGGCACCAAGCAAGAGCTAACTGAGCTAAAGTACAACCAATATCTCGGGCAACTGGCTCAAGCTGTTTGGCCTTTTCGACATTTTCTGAGGTGATGACATTTTTTCGGAGCCACTCGTACCCAGGCAAGGTCGCGCGGGAACCATGGGGAATGCCTTTCGCATATTTCCCGCTCAGGAGCCCGGAATCAAGCGGACTCCAGATCGTTGTGCCCAGTCCGATTTCTCGATATAAAGGCAGATACTCTTTCTCAACACGCTCACGATGAAGCATGTTGTACTGTGGTTGTTCCATTTGAGGAGGAGTCAGATCATATTCTCTAGCAAGCGCGTGCGCTCGCATGATGTCGGCAGCATTCCATTCTGATGTGCCCCAGTAGAGTATCTTTCCCTGATGAACCAGATCATCCATGGCACGAACAGTTTCTTCAATAGGGGTGTTCGGATCTGGGCGATGACAGAAAAAGAGGTCGAGATATTCCATCTGCAATCGTTTGAGGGATTTGCGGCAGGCCTCGAAGATGTGCTTGCGAGACAAGCCCTTGTCGTTTGGTCCGTCGCCTCCCCAGAAGACCTTGCTAGAGACAACTATGCTCTCCCGAGCCCACCCGAGCTTCTTGAAAATGTTCCCCATTACAATCTCGGCCTTCCCGTCAGCGTAGGCCTCCGCACTGTCGAAGAAATTGACGCCCATATCGTATGCAATGGACATACACTTGACTGCGACCTCTTCGCCGACCTGTCCACCGTAGGTCACCCAAGAACCGAGAGACAGTTCGCTTAGTTTGAGCCCTGCCGCACCAAGTCTTCGATAATTCACGCGCCGACACCGATCAACTAAATCAGCCGATTGCCCATTAATATGTTCGTGGCAGGAGTTTTGCAGGAGCCAGTCGAATAGTCATCAATTCAAGAAAGCTCTTCGCCATTCTTTATGAACCACTCATGACATAGTTGCTAGCCAGTCCTTGACCCTCGAACCTCCCCAGATCATCGGAAGAGGAACTTGGCTCGACAAGATCGCCGCCGATATCGTCGAGCGGGAAAAAAGACTTAGACGAGCGGGAACGTCTTTGCGAGTGGAGAGCGGGCTTGGAGCTTCTGGTATCCCGCACATCGGGAGCTTTGGGGATGCTGCAAGAGCTCACGGGGTCAAGATGGCGCTCGAGAACATAGGCGTCCCGACTGAACTCATCGCATTTTCGGATGATATGGATGGGTTGAGAAGGGTCCCCGCGGGGTTCCCTAAGACGCTGTCAAAATACCTCGGGTTCCCAGTTTCCAGCATTCCAGATCCATTCGACTGTCACGAAAGTTATGGGCAGCACATGAGTTCGCTTCTTCTCGATGCTCTTGACAAGACCCGTATAGAATATCGCACAGTATCTGGGACTAGGGCTTACAGAGAGGGTTTGTTCAAGGAACAAATTGATAAAATTCTTCGCAATTCCGCAAAGGTTGGCTTGATCATCAAGGAAACCATGGGCCAGGAGAAGTACACGGAGACTCTGCCCTATTTCCCTGTTTGCAAGAATTGTGGCCGAATATACACGACCAAAGCGCTCGAGTACATTCCTGAGCGGCACGTCGTGAAATATGTGTGCGAAGGAATGCAACTTCGGGCAGGGACGCTTCAGGGCTGCGGCCATCACGGCGAAGTTGATGTTCGAAGTGGAGATGGAAAGCTCAGCTGGAAGGTGGAATTCGCAGCCAGATGGTCAGCCCTCAAGATCAACTACGAAGGGTACGGAAAGGACCTGATCGAATCAGTACGAGCAAACGATCGGGTGATGGAGGAAGTCTTGGGCGAGCCTCCTCCCTTCCATACCAGATACGAGCATTTCATCGACAAGACAGGTTCGAAGATCTCCAAATCGGTCGGTAATGTCATAGCTCCACAACTATGGCTGAAGTATGGTGCTCCGCAAACACTACTTCTCCTCATGTTCAAGAGGAGCGTGGGTTCTAGAGCGGTTTGGGTCAAGGACATTCCCATGTACATCGCCGAACTGGATGAGCTGGAGGACGTCTACTTCGGCCGCAAACAGGTGAGAGACCACAAGGAACTCGCGAAGCTCAGAGGACTTTACGAATACTGTTGGAACATGAAGCCGCCATCAGCACCTTCGGTTCATGTTCCGCACAATCTGTTGGTTTACCTTGTCAAAGTTGCTCCCAAGGGCAAAGAGACCGAATTCGTTCGAGAAAAGCTCGCAAGCTACGGCTACAAAGTGAACCCTACAGACCCTGACTTCTTAGCGAGACTGGAAAGGGCGTCCAATTGGGCACGAGACATTGAGACCATCGCAACCAGAGAGAGACAAATCGAAGGAAAAGAGAGAGACGCAGTACTCGAATTCGCCGGAATAATCAACGCGAGCACCGACGAGGTCTATCTCCAAAACGCCGTATTCACCATAGCTAAAAAGCACGACCTTGAACCAGGCCCATTTTTCAAGACACTATACCAGATACTGATTGGGGCCGATTCTGGACCCAGACTGGGACCATACATCCTCGCCATGGGCAGGGAGAACGTAGCATCCGCTCTGGTCGCGGCCGCAAGATCTTCAAAGGGATAAGGATCAGTTGCAAACAACCGAGGAGGTTAACGTCCGAGCAGTAAACCAGGACGACATTGAACGGGTCTCAATGCTCGAGCAGGCAAGCTTCAACGATCCGTATCCATCTTACTTTCTGTCTGAACTCGCGCGAGACAATCCGGAAACCTTTCTCGTGCTCACCCTCAACAACGAGATCGTAGGCTATGGGGTTGTCGATCGATGGGAGGACCATGATCACTTGATCTCGATCGCGGTACGCCCGGATAGTAGAAGGAAGGGCTTGGGAGAAGCATTGCTTGTCGAGCTCGAAAAACGGCTTTCCAACGAAAGGCCATTGAGGCTCGAAGTACGCCAAAGCAACTTTGCCGCTATCCACCTCTATTCGAAGAGAGGGTTCACGAAAACCGGGTTGGCAGAAGGATACTATGGCGACGGAGAAAATGCAATTGTCATGGAAAAGAGGCTCGTCAAAGACCCCTTAGTGGAGAGTTAGATTCCCTGAAGCCGATCCTCACTACGTTTTTCTCCATTGGACGTCTGGGCCCTTGGCCGGTTTCAATATAGGAGCCATTGAAAGTCCCGCCTTTTGCACCCACTCAGGAATTATTACTGCTCTGACCAATGTCTGAACTCGTATCCCTTTTTCATTGGCAATCTCTTCTAGTTCTTTGAACATTTCATCACCGATAGTTTGCATGAATTTGTGTTTAAGATCGGGCTCAGTTTGGCCTTGCTTGCTTCGTCGGAACTGGTTGGTTTTGTTGTAACTAGATAGCGGAGCTTGGGCAATAATACTTGGTAACTATGAATGACTGTCTCAAACCCAATGCGAATTTAACAGTTTACCCGTAAACATCCAGTAAAATGCTAAAACAGGTTCATGATCATGAGCTATGCGCGCCTTTGACCTCCGATGGCGCGTTATGCTGATTGTTCTCGAGGATCGGAAGCTTGCCAGGCTGAGAGGCTCGCTGCGGGCGAACCCTGTGGGGTTGTTGATCATGGAGCGTAACCTTCGTTGCCTTTACTAAGCCGAGCCTTTTTAGAGTCTCATCCAGCATTTCAATCTGCTCGACAGTCAAGTCCCTATTCACTTCGATTACTATTCTTCTTACTCCGATTCGCGTTGTCATCGACAATTTGGTCATATCCGCTTCTCCCCTTCTTGTTCTGAGTCTTGTTAGCTTCTCGGAGCGGGTCGATAAGTTCCGATTGTTACTTTGGCTCCCCGGTTCAGTTCGAGCTCGAAAGCGGGCCGGGTGGGATTCGAACCCACGATTTGCGGCTCCGCAGGCCGCCGTCTTGGTCCTGGCTCGACTACCGGCCCCGCGCACCTCAACCGAATCATCGCCTTATAATGAGTTAAGATGAAAGACGGGTCCTGCTCGAGGTCCTGGGTGGAATAGTTAATAGCTCATTGAGCTGTGCAACTGCGCCATGCCCGAGCAAACGAATGTCTGGAAGATCAGGGTGAAGAAGGGTAACTACGAGGTAGAAGTTGCTGGTCCATCACATGAAATCGTTCAAAAAATGTTCGAGGAACTCGTAAAGAAGTACATGACCAAGCTCGCCTCGTCCCGGTAAGCTGAACTACAGCAGAAGAGAACTCCGAATCCAGAAGCCCATCATCGGACGGATGCTCTCTTGTGATACAGTATGCGAAAGAATATTCTTGTGGCTGGAATCACTTTGCTCGCTCTGGCCCTTCTCTTCGGAGTCTCGGATTCGACCGGTCTTTTCTTCAGTATACCGATATCGATTCTCAACATTATCCTCGGGCTAGTCACCAGAGCGCCTCCAGGATTGGAAATTCAGCCAGAATCTGCCAGCATCAGATTTGTGATTGACAGGGGGGTTGTCCGGGCCAGCATTTACCAGTTTGTCTTCCTAAATTCCAAGCTCATTCTCAAACGGCTGAGTTCGGTCATGGTGACTGTCGTTCTAGCCTTTGTTCTTGCCGTTGTCGGGTTGGCGTTTCTCTTTATTGTTGGAGCCTTGATGGGGGGAATTACCGGGTTCTCTCTGCAAGAGTTTCTCACGCAGAGAATGCGGAACAAGATCGGGAGTGAAATGGAGCTGACCTCCGTTGAAAAGGGCGACATCGAGATCGAGTACGATGATATATTGGAGGTTAGACTAGTCAAAAGCCGCCTTTATCTGACAGCCAGAAACAAATCTCTCTCGGCGAGCTTCCCGAGGGGCTACTCTCGAAAGATAAAGCCGATGATGGCGAACATTTTCGAATCGAGATTCACAACCGAGGAGTCAGTCAGAGCGGCCGAGGCTGCGGAGAAAGAGAATGAAAAGAGCCAGCATCCCGGTGGCGACCGTGGCAAGTTCCCCCGCCGCTAGTACTCTGTTGGGTTCGATGAATAATGCTCCTCTTCCGGTTGTTTCAACGTAGAACGCCCAGGCCATAAAGATCATGCTCGCCAGACCGGTGGCCAAGGAATAGATCCATAAACCACTCCAAAAGAACTTCTCGCGCGAAGAGGCCAAGAGTAGGACTCATAGTGCTCGTCTGCATAATTAACATCGCGATGTGGGGAAACTCCACATCACGCTCAACTCGACTCTAAGCAGTCTTACTTTCGTCGTTGAAATGCTCTCACTAGGTTCTTAGTCCCCTTAACGCGCCAGAGTTGCAAGCCAGCAATGATTAGCGCGCCTAGAGCCGCAATCATTTGCGATATGATGAACCTAGTTGCGCCGTCAATCTGCGAGACAGTGAACGCCCAGTTGTAAAATGACTCCGTTGTTGGCTTGAACGCTTGGATCGATGCAACTGCGTTCACGAACCAATTCGCCTCGACTATGTATGGCGCGAAAAGAATGATGGTAAACGGAGCCAGTACTAACGCCGCTGTTCTCACCATCCGGAGGGGGTACAGTATTCTCCGAACTTGCCTGTCCGGTCCAGCCTTAACGTAGGCGGTGCTTTCAAACACGTTCATCCAAAGGGTAACCACAACCAAGGCGTTTCCAAGTGAGAGAAATAACGCGATAGAAATCGGTAGTGTCCATGAGCCTATGGGGATAGAGACGGTCTTGTCAACGAAGCCAGTGTTCAGCGCATTGTAGAAGAAGAGAAGTTCCAAGCCTACGCAAATCGCAGCGAAAGTCATAGCCGGAATCCAGCCGCGAAGAACCTCCCAGCGAAGAAAGAGTCTATGGTAT
>Ga0209807_1000031_pt1 | contig 59003 bp, 58 predicted proteins | sample GraSoiAngelo_154_FD_186168 | JGI IMG/M metagenome (GOLD analysis project Ga0209807, IMG submission 186168) | Grasslands soil microbial communities from the Angelo Coastal Reserve, California, USA - 14_1009_13_20cm (SPAdes) (version 2) | ecosystem: Environmental > Terrestrial > Soil > Grasslands ... | reverse complement strand
CGAAAGGAGTCCCGGCGGTGCATCCCGGCACCACTCCTGCTCCAGTGAGCGTTTCAAGATGAAGGACCTCTACCGCCTTCTGCGAACGGCCGTCTGGCTCGCGTTCTTCGGCGCGCTTTATCAGGAGCTCAAGAAGCCCGACGCGGAGCGAACCTGGCACGGCAAGGTCGCGGGCGTCGTGCCCTACGATTTTCGCCTGCCGACGTTCGAGCGCCTCCGCGGGGCCTACTGGAATCCGGACTCCGATGAGATCTTTAGCGAGCGGGTGTTCGGCGTGGGCTGGGCCGTGAATATCCCGGTCGCCGCGCGAAGGGTGGCGGCGCTGGTGGATCAATACGCGGACGCGAGCCGTTCGATCCGGGGCCCAAAAAGGAAGAGTTCTTCTTCGCACGGATCTGAATGAAAGCGGGGAGCTTTTGCTCCAGCGCGTCGTCGGATCCGGCGGGGCCGCCCTGGTAGTGCGGTGACCACTCCCAGAGTCCATCGACGCTGAGTCCTGCGCGTACGCAGCTGTTGACCAGATCCGATATTCGGTGTGCGTACTCGAACGTTGGCGCGTGGACCTTCACCCGGCCGAAGTCCCACGTCGGGTCAAAGACGGGCACCGGCCGATCGCTGAAGTAGTTTTTCTTCGGTCGCCATCCGGTGCCGGTCCATGTCTCGTAGAAGAGGAAAGTCACCGGATGCATCGTCGAGAACACGTACACGCCGCCGGCAGCGAGCACGCGGGTCACCTCGGCGATCACCCGTGCGGGGTCCGGTACGAACACCAGCGAATGCTGATGAAAGACGAGGTCGAACTCGCCGCTCCCCAGGGCGCTCAGGTCGCGCATGTCGGTCCGCAGGTAGGCGAGCTCGGTACCGCGGCTCCGCGCGAGGCGCCGCACCGTCGCGAGCTGCCGCCTCGAGATGTCCACGAGGGTCGTCGCGGCGCCGAGCTCCGCGAAGAGGATCGCGTCCCAGCCCCCGCCGCCGGCGAGGGAGAGCACGCGTTTTCCATCGAGGTCGATGCCGACGAGCGTGCCGTTCGTGATGCGATCGAGAAAGCGTCGCTTGCCGACCTTCGTGCGGGGCGGCGTGCCCTGCGGTCGCGTGTAGGGGATGCCAGCCTTTGCGAGCCGCTCCCACATGCGCTCGTTATGCGCGGCCACCTCGTCGACCGCGACGCGTTTGGGCACGCCGAAATTGTGGCGGCATAGACTCGCTCGCGCTCGTGAAGATCGTGGTGACGCGGCCGATCGCCGACGACGCGCTCGCGATCCTGCGCGCCAACGGCAACGTTTCTGTCGGCCCGGACGAGCCCCCGATCCCCTCAGCCGACGAGGTCGCGCGGATGATCGCCGACGCCGACGTCGTCTACACGCTCCCGGCGAATCCCGTGAATGGCGCAGCCATTCGCGGCGCCACGAAGCTTCGGATGATCGCGACGATGGGGACGGGCTACGACAACATCGACGTGACCGCGGCCAAGGAGCGGGGCATACCAGTGACATTCGCCCCGGGGATCCTCGACGAGACGACCGCCGACGGCGCGTTTGCCCTCCTCCTCGCTACCGCGCGCCGGCTCGGTGAGGCCGAACGCTTTCTACGGGCCGGGCGCTTCCGAGGCTGGACGCCATTCATGTTCACCGGACAGGACGTCCACGGCGCGACACTCGGCATCGTCGGCATGGGCCGGATCGGCCTCGCGGTGGCGAGACGCGGTCGCGGCTTCGCGATGCACGTCCTCTATCACGACGCACGCCGTAACCCGGGCGCGGAGCAGGAGCTCGGTGCCGAATACGTCGACAGCCTCGACGACCTGCTCGCGCGCAGCGATTTCGTCTCACTGCACGTGCCGCTCCTCGCCGAGACTCGCCACCTCATGGACGCCGACCGGCTGCGCAAGATGAAACGGACGGCGATCCTCATCAACACCTCCCGCGGGCCGGTCGTGGACGAGAAAGCTCTCGCGCAGGCGCTGACGGAAGGCGTCATCGCCGGCGCCGGCTTGGATGTGTACGAGCGTGAGCCGGCGGTCGAGCCTGCCCTGCTCGGGCTCGAAAATGCCGTGCTCCTTCCGCACATCGCTTCCGCGTCCGAACGGACCCGCACGCGCATGGCGGTCCGAGCGGCCGAGAACGTGCGCGCGTTCATCGAGGGCAAGCCGCTCCTCGATCCGGTGCCCTGATGGCGACGGCGACGAGCGTTCCGCCGCAAGAACGGCTGACCGTTTCGAGCGATGGGGAAACGATCCAGGCCGACCTCTACGGAAGGCTTCCCGCGACGCGCGTCGCGATCCTCGTGCACGGCCAGAACTGGGATGCGTCGGGGTGGCGCGGCGTCGCACCCCTCTTCGTGGCGCGCGGCGTCCCCGCCCTCGCCGTCAACCTCCGCGGGTACGCCGGGTCGACCGGAAAGACCAATCGCTATCGCCCGGGGAAACCCTGGACGCCGGTCGCCGACCTGCGCGCCGCCAAAGACGCCGTACGCGGGCGCGGGGTCAAGGAGATCGCCCTCGTCGGCTCGTCGATGGGCGGGAGCGCGGTGCTCGCATCGAGCTTCGAAGGTGACATCGAGGCCGTCGTCGCGATCTCGGCGCCGGTCGCAGCCGTCCCGGACGAGCTTTCGAAGAAGATCACCGGCCGGAAGCTCTTCGTGTGTGCTGACCGCGACTCGCTTCGGGCTACGCCGAATGTCCTTGCTTGCTTCACCGCCGCGAGCGCTCCAAAGAAGCTGGTCCTTTTCGGCGGCCGCGAACATTCGCGCGCCATGTTCGCCGCGCTTTACGGGGACGAAGCGCTCGGTGAGATCGTGGAGTTCGTATGCCGGCGCGGGTGAACCCTGACGTACCCGGCGAGCCGCGCCTTCTCCGCAAGGTAGGAAAACGGATCCGCGAGCTCCGCGAGAAGAAGGGGCTCACCATGGCCGAGCTCGGCGCGAGCCCGAAGGGCGTCGTCTACTTCCAGCGCCAATACGTCTGGAAGATGGAGACCGGGCGCGTGGCGCCGTCCCTCTCAGCTCTCGCCCACTTCGCTAAGCGCTTGGATGTTCCGTTGGCGGAGCTTCTCCGGAACATATAGCGCTCGGTTACGAGCTTGTTGCTGGCGCGTTGTTCGATCTGGTGACACCATATTTTCTTCATGCAGCGGAAGCTGAACCGGCGGGTTCTCGTTATCGAGGACGACAACGACATCCGCAGGTTGATTACCGAGTCTTTACGTGGTGCGGGTCTCGACGTCGTCGCGGCCATAGATGCGAGCCAAGCACTGCGGACAGCTCTCGCGCGAAAGCCAGCCGCCGTCGTTCTCGACATCGGGCTACCGGACTACGACGGGACCCAGTTCGTCGCGCGCTGGCGCGAGCGCCGGCCGGACGCAAATGACGTCCCGATCGTGATCGTGAGCGGCCGCGCCGACCGCAGGGAGATCGCGAGCCTTTTGGGCGCCACGTGGGTCTGCGGAAAGCCGTTCATCGTGGATGAGCTCGTCGAACAAGTGGAGCGCGCGGTCCTGAACTAGTCCGTGCGAACGCGCCTCCCGCTCGGCGCGGTCCTTGGCGCGATTCTGCTTGCGTCGTGCGGTAGCCGTCCTGGCGTGGCCGTCACGATCGCGGGCGTGGCGATACCGATGGTTCTCAGTAGCACCACCGACCGAACCGGATGCTCGAGCGAGCACGGCGACGCCTTCCCGCAGAGCGTGCCTCTGACGACCATCAACGCACCGGCTCCAGTGACGCTCGAGGTCGAGGCCGGCCAGGGTGCCACCGAGATTCGCGGCTGGATCTACGAGCTCGACGCGTCGTCGCCCTCGGGTGGACCGACCGAGGAGTTCACGTTGTCAGGACGCACCGGGACATACGCGCCGCGCTCGATCATCTCCGCGCGGACGTACCAGGTCGTCTTGAACGTTCGATGGTCGTTCGTCGTCACGGACGGCGAAGTGACGCATCTCTTCCGATTGCGAATCGGCCCGTGAAATCGGGGATTCTGTGAGCCGCCCGGGATTCGAACCCGGAACCAAGGGATTAAAAGTCCCCTGCTCTACCGTTGAGCTAGCGGCCCGGAGGGTGGTTCAAGTTTAGGGGCGCATACTCCCGCGAATGCCGCTGGTGTTTGCGTGCATCGCACCGCACGGATCGATCGCCATACCGGAAGCCAAGCCAAAAGATCGGCCAACCCTCGCAAATGCGACCACCGCGGCGATGCAGGAGCTCGGCCGACGGTTCGTCGCCGCACAGCCGGATGTCTCCATCGTGCTTACTCCGCACAACATCCACGTCGAAGGTGCAATGGCGGTCGTCGACGCGGCGGCGGTTTCGGGAGACCTGGTGCAATGGGGGAGCCCCATCTCGATGCGGATCCCGATCGACCGCGAGATCACACTCTCTGTTCGGGACGCGATCCGTGAGGCGGGCATACCGGTCGTGGCCGTGAGTTACGGCGCGAACGATCCAGCGTCCGCCGTCTTTCCCATGGACTGGGCGGTGTTGATCCCGGCGCACTTTATGGGAGGCCGAACGGAGCCACAGATCCCGGTTGCCGTCGTCGCGCCCGCCCGCGATCTGAGCGACGACGTGCACGTCCGAGCGGGGCGGACGATCGGAGAGGCCGCCGCCGCGTCGCGAAAGCGCATCGCGCTCGTCGCGAGCTGCGATCACGGGCACGGGCACGACGCGAAGGGGCCCTACGGGTTCACGCCGAAATCAAAGGAGTTCGATGAAGCCGTCGTCGGCATGATCCAAAACGGCGAAGCCCCGCGCTTCTCGCGCCTCGGCTCGGCGTTCGCCCGCGAAGCAAAGGCCGACAGCTACTGGCAGATGCTCATGCTCGAGGGCGCACTCGAGAATGGCTGGAAAGGCGAGCTTCTCTCCTACGAGGCGCCAACGTATTTCGGAATGCTCTGCGCTGCCTATGCCCCTAAGCTGGCGAGCTAGCGGTCGTCTAGCTTCCGTAGTGGCAGGGGGGCTACCTAGAATCGCGTCCGCGTGAGTGCACTTGAGCTCGTTTCTCTTCTCACCGAGTTGATCTTCGTGCTCGTCTTCCTGTTGGTCGGCTGGAGCGCCGTTCGACGTCGGACGAGAACTGGTGTCGACATCGCACTGTTCTTCGGCGCGATAGCCGTTTTCATCGTCGAGTCACGTGTCATCACGACTCTCGGCCTAGAGCAAGTCGAGCTGGCCACCGATGTCGTGACCATCCTCGTGATCGCGATGCCCTATCTGTTGCTGCGCCTGGTGGACGATTTTTCGAACGTCCCGTTCGTCGCGAATCGTCTCGCCGAAGCCGGGTTGATCTTTTCGGCGATCGCCTTCCTCGCGACGGTGGGACAACCGCCCACATCGATCGTTCTTGTGATCGTCATCTATTTCGCGGCGCTCGCCACGTATTGCGCAGTGAAGTTCATCCGGGCGGCGCGACGGTCCTCGGGGGTCACCCGCCGGCGCCTCGAGGCGGTAGCGGCCGCCACCCTTCTTCTCGGGCTGACGATCCTCGTCGCGGGTCTCTCGCCGCTCGTGCCGGCTGCGGCCGGCGCGCTCGACGGACTCGTCCAGGTACTCGCGCTTGGATCGGCGATCGCGTACTTCGTCGGTTTCGCGCCGCCGCCGATTCTTCGGCGGGCCTGGCAAGAGCCCGAGCTCCGGGCATTTCTCCGCCGAGCGGCGAGCCTGCCGCGTCTTCCGGACACCGCGTCGATCGTGCGCGCGTTGCAAGAGGGAGCAGGTGCGACGCTCGGTGCGCGTGCGACGATCGGTCTTTACGACCGGGAGACCAACACGCTGCGCTTTCAGGACCCACACGGCGTCTTGCCGAACGAGATCGGCCCGAGCGACTACCTGATTTGGCGCAGCTTCGAGACCCAGCGGCCCGAGTACTACGCGGATGCGGCGCGGGCTCACCCAGGGCTTGCGCAGGCGTTCCGGGCGCACGGGGTGCGATCCCTGCTCATAGCCCCGATCTCGGCGGCGGCGGAGCGACTGGGAGCGCTCGAGGCGTACACGGATCACCAGCCGGTGTTTAGCGAGGATGACCTCGATCTCGTGCGGCTCCTCGCGGATCAGGCCGCCGTCATTCTCGAAAGCCGCAGCCTGATCGACGAGGCTGCGCGCGTCCGGGCGCACGAGGAGGCGGCGCGTCTCAAGGAGGACTTCATCTCGGCGGCCGCCCACGACCTGAAGACGCCGCTCACGACCCTGGTGGCCCAGGCGCAGTTCTTAGAACGGCGCGCCGTCACCGAGCCCTCGGCGCCGCCCGACATCACCGGGATCAGGCGCATTGTGCTCGAGGCCAGACGCCTCTCGGCGCTGGTCGTCGAGCTGCTCGACGCGGCGCGGCTTGAGCAGGGCAAGCTCGTCGGGGAACGCGAGCCAGTCGACCTCGTCGAGCTCGCGCGCGACGTCGCCGGCCGCGAGCCCTACCAGGGCCGCCGGATCACGCTGTCTGCCGACGCGCCGGTCGTCGGAAACTATGACCCGCGCCGGATCGGTCAGGTCCTTGAAAACCTCGTCGAGAACGCGGTGAAATACAGCCCGGAGGAAAGCGAGGTCCGGGTCGAGATCACGATGCGCGATGGGGTGGCCCGGATCGACGTGAGCGACAACGGGATCGGGATCCCAGCAGGCGATCTACCGCAGATATTCGAGCGCTTTCACCGCGGCACGAACGTCGACGACCGCCGCTTCGCGGGTATGGGTCTCGGCCTCTTTATTTGTAAGGGCATCGTGGAGCAACATGGGGGCCGCATCTCGGTGGACAGTCGAGTAGGCACGGGCACTACGTTCCACGTCGTGCTTCCCCTCGGAGGCGCGGCCTGAGCCGCATTCTCGTGGTGGACGACGATCCATCGATAGTCGCCGTCATCTCTGACATCCTCGTCGCCGAGGGCCACGAGGTCGTTTCGGCCGAGAACGGCCAGGAAGCGCTCGCGAAGGTGAACGGCGAGGCGCTCGTTCTCCTCGACATGCGCATGCCGGTGCTCGACGGGTGGGGCTTCGCTCGGCGCTTCCGCGCCGCTGGAAAACGATCTCCGATCGTGGTGATGACCGCCGCCGAGAACGCGAGCCGCTGGGCGGCCGAGATCGGGGCCGACGGCTACCTGGCCAAGCCTTTCGAGATCGACGCGCTCATCGCCGCGGTGGAGCGGCACGCCACAAAACCGCACTGATCAGGGCGCCGGCCGCGAGCGTGGCGAGGGCTGCCGCGCGGATGACGTCGAACTGTCCTTGAAACGCGAACCACGGCGGCGTGAGCACCAGGACCTGAGCTGACCAGTAGGAGACCGCTACCGCATTGCCAACGATCCAGGTCCGGCGCGAGCGAAACCGCAGATGAGGCGTGAGGACAGCGATACCGGCGGCCGCCTCGAGCAGGTGGCCGACTCCAGAGGCGAATTGGGTCTCCGTCGCGTCGGGGATCGTGTCGTGGAAGCGAACAAGTATTTCGGTTGCGAGCACGAGGCTGCCGACGCCGAAATAAAGAAGCAGCATCGCGAGCGGCGGCGCCACCGTCCGCATGACCGGACCGGTCCGCGGGACCATGGAGACCGCAACCGCCCCGAGGACGAGCCCGGTCGTCATCACCGTGCTCGAGCTGATGAAGAGATACGGGTTGCCGAGAACGTAGCCAACAAGACTCGCAAGATCGTTCGCGGTCGGGACGAGTGACGCGTGCATCTACGACTCTCAACGCGCGTGATCTCATCAAAGGCTCGGCTGCTTGGCCGCTCATGCACGCTCCGGCGCGAACAGATCGGTCTCACTTCGCTTTTTGTCGCGCACGAGGTCCGCAATGAGCTCGCCGGTCGCGGTCGCGAAGGCCATGCCGTGCCCGGTGAACCCCGCGTTCACGAACGCTCCGCCGTCGAGCCGGCCGACGTAAGGCAACGCGTCGTGCGAAAAGCCCATGGTGCCCGCCCAGCGGTGCGTGACGGTCGTCTCGGGACAGCGCTCGCGGAGGAAGCGCTCGAGGTGATCCTGGATCCGTAGGGTCGTCCTCTCCTGTTCGCCGACCTCCTCGTCCGCGGCGGTGTCTCGCCACCCGCCGACGAGCAGGCGACCATCGGCGCGCTGGCGCCAGTAGCGGTAACCCCGGTTCGCGTAAGCGGGCCGCTCGAAAACGCGGCGTCCGACCGGCGCGGTTGCGAGCATCTGGCCGCGCACCGGGCGTACGCGGAGGGGCACCAGGTGCTGCGAGTACGCGTTGACGCAGACGACAACGGCGCCCGCCCGGACGCGAGCGCGCTCGGTGCGGACTTCGCTCTTGGTCACGGCGATCGCGCGCGTCCTGTCGTAGATGCGGGCGCCGGCCGCGACCGCCGCTCCGGCCAAGGCCCGCACGTAGCGCACCGGATGGAACTCGCCGTCGTCCTCGTAGATGGCGGCGCGTTCCTCCGGCACGATGCGGACGCGCACCGACTCCTTTCTGAGACGATCAGCGCTGTCGCGCACCTCGCTCCATTCCTCGTCGTCCCCGGCGATCTGTGCCGAGCCGTTCCAGGCGAGGTCGCAGGCGATGTTTTCTCGGGCGACGATCTCGCGGACGAGCTCTTGGTTGTGTCGCGTAAAGCGCCAAATGCGCAGCGCGCGATCGTCCCCGTAGCGACGGGTCGCCGCGACAAAATTCTCGGCGACGCCCGCGAGAAGAAACCCGGCGTTTCGCCCGCTCGCCGCGTCGGCGACCGTGCGAGCCTCGAGTACGACTGGCTTTACGCCGGCGCGCGCCAGGTGGTACGCGGTCGCGATGCCCGCGATGCCCGCGCCGACGATCGCGACGTCCGCGGTCATGTTCTCTTCGAGCGCGGGTCGGTTATCGGGCGTGACTTCGTCGAGCCAGATGCTCGTCACTTTCCGGTACTCTGCCTGAGGCGCAGCCGCGCAGCCGAGTCGCATGAGTGAGGGTGGGGATGTTCCGCAACCGTTTGCTCGCTTTCGTTGTCCTTGTCTCGATGGTCATGGCGTTGATGCCGCTCGGACAGCCGGCGGCGGCGGTCTCGACCACGGTCGTCATCAGCCAGCTCTACGGCGGAGGCGGGAACTCGGGCGCGCAGTTCACCAACGACTTCGTCGAGCTCTTCAACCGCGGCGGCGCCTCGATCGATCTTTCGAGCTGGTCTCTCCAGTACACCAGCGCGACGGGAACAGGGAACTTCGGCTCGAGCGCAAACCTCATCACGCCGCTCGCGGGTAGCCTCGCGCCTGGTCATTACCTCTTGATCCAGGAGGCCGCCGGGGCGACCCCCGCGGCAGCCCTTCCCGCGCCGGACGTCACGGACGCGACGCCCATCAACATGAGCGCGACCGGGGGAAAAGTCGCGCTCGTGAACACGACGACCCCGCTCGGCTGCAACGGCGGGTCAATGCCCTGCTCATCGGCAGCCCTCGCCGCGATCGTCGATCTCATCGGCTATGACGGCGCGAATTTCTTCGAGGGCGCGCCGGCGCCGACCCTCAGCAACATGACGGCAGCGCTCCGCAAGAACGGCGGTTGCACGGACACCGATAACAACTCCACGGACTTCGAGGCACTCGCACCGGCGCCGCGCAACACCTCATCGCCGCTTCATTTCTGCACCGGCGACAACGCGCCGGCGGTGACGGCGACATCGCCTTTGAACAATGCGGCTGATGTCTCCTTCAACGCCAACATCGGGATCACCTTCAGCGAGCCCGTGGATGTCTCGAATGCCTGGTACACGATCAGCTGCGGCACGAGCGGCTCGCACACGGCTGCCCAGAGCGGCGGCCCAACGACATTTAGCCTCGACCCAGCCGTCGACTTCGCGTTCTCCGAGAGCTGCACCGTCACGGTGCTGGCTTCGGAGGTCACCGATCAGGACACGGTCGATCCGCCGAACAACATGCTCGGCGACTACGTATTCAGCTTCACGACGGAGGCGACACCACCGCCGCCAACGTTCATCCACGACATTCAGGGTGCGGCGCACATCTCGCCCCTCGTCGGCCAGACCTTCGGCAACGTTCCGGGGATCGTGACCGCAAAACGGTCGAACGGCTTCAACCTTCAGGACCCCAACCCCGACAGCGATCCGGCCACATCGGAAGCCATCTTCGTCTTCACGAGCAGCGCACCAACGACCGTGAGCGTCGGCGACGCCGTTCGCGTCCGAGCGACGGTGAGCGAGTTCCGGCCGGGCGGCGCGACGTCGGCCAACCTGACCACGACTGAGCTCGTCTCTCCGAAGGTGACGGTGCTCTCGCATGGCAATCCGCTGCCTCCAGCCACCGTGATCGGAAACGGTGGACGCATGCCACCGACGGCGATCATCGAAGACGACGCGACCAGCACCGGCAACGTCGAGACGAGCGGGGTGTTCGATCCGGCGAACGACGGTCTCGACTTCTACGAGTCGCTCGAGGGCATGCTCGTCCAGATCAACGACCCCGTGATCGTTGGACCTACGAACTCCTTCAATGAGATCCCGGTGCTTCCCGAGGACGGCACGTGGGCCGGCCCGCGCACCGCGCACGGCGGGATCCTCTACAGCTACGCCGACGGGAACCCCGAGCGCATCATCGTCGACGACGGGATCGTCCCGATACCTCAGGGCCTCAATGTCGGAGACCATTTCGCCGGATCGGTCATCGGCGTCGTCGACTACAACTTCGGCCTCTTCATGGTCGAGCTCACCCAATCGCCGATCCGCGTCCCCGGAACGCTCACGAAAGAAACGACGGTCCTGCCGACCGTGAACGAGCTGACAGCCGCGACGTTCAACGTGCAGAACCTCGATCCGGGCGACGGCTCCGCGAAGTTCAACAACCTCGCGTCGCTGATCGTGAACAACATGAAGTCGCCCGACCTCATCGCCGTCGAGGAAGTCCAGGACAACAACGGCGCGATCGACAACGGCGTGGTCGATCCCGCCGTCACGATCAGCACGCTCATCACAGCGATCACCAACGCCGGCGGACCGACGTATAGCTACCGGCAGATCAACCCGGTCAACGACCAGGACGGCGGTGAGCCGGGCGGGAACATCCGTCAGATCTTCATGTTCCGGACCGACCGCGGGCTCTCGTTCGTCGATCGGCCCGGCGGAGACTCGACCACGCCGACGACCGTGACGAGCGCCAGCGGCACACCGCAGCTCTCGTTCAGTCCTGGGCGCATCGATCCGGCCAACACCGCCTGGAACTCGAGCCGCAAGCCCCTCGCCGCCGAATTCCAGTTCGACGGCCAGCGTCTCTTCGTCATCGCGAACCACTTCAACTCGAAAGGCGGGGACCAGCCGCTCACCGGACGGTTCCAGCCGCCGACACGCTCCTCCGAAGTGCAGCGTCACCAGCAGGCGACGATCGAGGCCGGATTCGTTCAGCAGATCCGCGCGATCGATCCGAACGCCAATATCGTCGTCCTCGGGGACCTCAACGACTTTGAATTCTCCGAAACCATCGACATCCTCGAGGCGGCGGGTCTCAGCGACCTCTACGACACTCTTCCGCTTCCCGAACGCTACAGCTACGTCTTCCAGGGAAACTCTCAGACGCTCGACCACATCCTCGTGAGCGGTTCACTCGCGGACCGGTCGACGCTCGACGTCGTGCACGTGAACGCCGAGTTCGCGGACCAGGCGAGCGACCACGATCCATCGGTCGTACGGATCGTGTTGAATGACACGTCGACGCTCTGCGGGCTGTCCGTTCGGGTGTCCGCGAAGGACGGCATCGGAGGCTCGCTCTGCGTGAAGCTGCAGAACGCCGCCGCGGCGCAAGACCGAGGCGACCTGAAGGCGGCGCAGAACATCCTGAAGGCGTTCGCAAACGAAGTGAACGCGCAACGCGACAAAGCGATCGCCGGTGATGACGCGGATCTCCTGATCCTCCTCGCAAATCGCTTGTAGGAGTGGTGTGACGAGGCGGGGAAAGCCGCCCCGGTCACGCGCGAGGGGTCGGTGGGGTCGAGGGGGCCAGATCCGGTGGCGGCGCGAACGCGAAGCGATATGAGAGCCCGGCGAGCGCCGCGCCGACGAGCGGACCGATGAAGTAGACGTACCAGTGGTCGTAGAAACCGGCGGGAACAGCGGTGCCGAACCAGCGCGCTGGGTTCATGGCCGCGCCCGTGATCGGGCCGCCCGCCAGAATGTCGGCCGCGACCATCAGACCGATGCCGAAACCGCCGATGCGCGGTGCGAGCGGCGACACCCTGGTCCCGAACACGGCCCAGAGTAGGAAGATCGTGAGGATCCCCTCGACGACGATGCCGGTCAGGTCGGTCACGTTCGCACCGAGTCCCGGCGTGCCGACATGCGTACGCGAGAGCGCGCTCGGATCGAAGTCGAACGAGTACCGCAGTGCGAAGCCCGCGACGAGCGCGCCAACGGCCTGCGCGATCCAGTAGGTCGGCACGCGTACCCACGGATGCTTGCCGGCGACCGCCAGGCCGAACGTGACCGCCGGGTTGAAGTGCCCGCCGGAGATCCAGCCGAAAGCCGAGACCGCGACCGACAGTCCGAGGCCGTGCGCGAGCGCGATCGCGATGAGGTTGTCGCCGCCAGTCGCGATGATGGCGCCGGCGCCAACGAAGAAGAACATGAACGTGCCCGCGGCTTCGGCGAGGAGCACGCGGACGTGGTCGGTCATGCGGCGGCTATTCTGCACACATGGCCGACTTCCGCCCCGTCGAGGCGAATAAGGGGCACATCCTCATGATCCATCCGGGGTCTGCCGACACGTCGGTTGAGGATGCCAACACGGAGTGGGTCGAGATCATCGCCGACCTCTCGAGCGACTTTGCGAACTGGCGGCTCCAGCACCTCCGCGGTCTTTGGAAGCCCGAGGTCTCGAAGCCGGTCGAATGGGAGTGGGTCTACACGTGGGGCTCGCCCTCATTCGTCAGAGCTGGTGAGGTCTATCGGATCCACTCCGGTTCTCGCGCTCGCGCCGCGACGCATCCGCTTGCCGACGATCTGGCGCCGGGCCGGAAGCACGTCTACGCCGCCGGACCGATCGGCGCCGCCAAATTGATTTGGAAGAAGGGCGATTACGTTCGACTCGTCGACGCTTTCGGCACCGTGATCGACGAAGTCGTCGTGTGGCCGGAGGCAAAGCCGCCCGAGCCGAAGCCCGTAGAGACGAGGGCGGCCCGCTAAGCCGCGGCGAGCAGAGCTAGCTCGGTCGGATTGCCCTTCTCTCGATTGCGATCTTTCGGATGACGTCTTCGAGGACGGTTACTCCGATACCCGGCCGCGTGGGCACCTTCATCGTGCCGTCTTTCTCAACGGTGAACGGCTCGCCGATGATCTCGGTGGCGAAGTAGCGCGCCGACGCCGACACATCTCCGGGGAGCCGGAAGTTCGGAAGAGATGCCAGATGGACGTTGTGCGCGCGGCCGATTCCCATCTCGAGCATCCCTCCACACCAGGCCGGGATGTCGTGGGCGGCACAGACATCGTGCACCCGCTTCGCCGACGCGAGCCCGCCGACCCTGCCCGCCTTGATGTTGATCACGCGCGTCGCGCCGATCTCGATGGCTTTGCGAGCGTCTTCGCTCGTGTGGATCGACTCGTCGAGGCAGACCGGCGTCGTGATCTGGCGCTGAAGCGTCGCGTGGTCGACGAGGTCGTCGTGCGCGAGTGGCTGCTCGATCATCGTCGGGTTCGTCGGGTCGATCCGCTTGAACAGCGCGACGTCCCTGAGCGTGTAGGCGGAATTCGCGTCGACCATGAAGGCAAGGTTGGGAAAGTTTTTGCGCGTGGCTTCGGCGATCTCAACCTCGAGGCCCGGCTTGATCTTCAGCTTGACGCGCTGGTATCCGCCTTCGAGCTCGCGGCGGATCGTCTCCATCAGCGCGTCCACCGACGGCTGGATGCCGATCGCCACGCCGCAGAGAATCCGGTCGCGCGTTCCTCCGAGGAGGGCCGAGAGGGGCTTGTTCGCGCGTTTCGCGAATAGGTCCCACACCGCCATCTCCACCGTCGCCTTCGCCATGCGGTGCTCGCGAATCCAGGCGAGCTTTCGATCGACCTCTTCGGCCGAGGCGAGCTCGGTCTTGAGGAGCTCGGGGAGGATGAACTCCTCGAGGGCATAGAGCACCGTTCCCCAGGTCTCGCCCGAATACCAGGGCAGCTCTCCCGCGACGCTCTCGCCCCATCCGACCGCTCCCTCCGACTCGACGCGGCAGAGCACGCGGGTCATATGTGTCTCTCGCGCGCCGCTCGTCTCGTACGCGTTCTTCAGAGGAAGGCGGACCACGAAGAGCTCGACTCGCTCCAGCTTCATGGCTCGTCCGTATCGAGGGTGAAGTCGCGGCGTGGCTGCGGGACCAGTAAGTACGCGCCTCGGCCGTCTGCCGCGCGGAGGAACTCTACGGCGGCGTAGCCCTCGCCGAGGGCGCGCTCGAACGCGGCGCGGCCCAGGAGCCGCCACTCGAGGGCGAGCTTCGCGTCGCGAGCCTTCAGCTCTTGGAAGGCGCGCGGAATCTCGATCAGTAAGTGCGACGCGCTTTTGGTCTCGGCTAGCGCGCCCGGACGGTCGCCGTCGGCGCGCAGCAGGTACGCGATCCCTTCGCGCTCTGCGTCCTCGAGAGTCGGGGCGCGGTCTTCCCCGCGGAGGCGCTTGTAGGTGCGGTCGTGGCCGATCGGCCACTCGACGTAAATGCGATCCGACGGAAGGCCCTGGTTCAGCTTGTCGGGCATCGCGCCGTAGAAGTCACGGTGATACGTGCGCGTGTACGCGCCGAGCTTGCCGAAGTTGAAGCGCGCGTTGCGCGCTTCGAGCGGGTCCATCGTCCACGCGACGATCTCGATGCCCTGATCGAGGCAATGGTCGCGCTGCGCCTCCTTCAGCTGCTGCGCGAGCCCGCTTCCGCGATAGGGCTCACGAACCGCGAGCATGTGGGAATGGTGCCTGAAGTGGTAATCGTGGATGCCGAGGAATCCGAAGACGAAGCCGGCTGCCACAGGGTCCTCGGCCGCGTACCCGCACGCGACGAACCCGCCGTTGTGCACGACCGCGAGCATCAGCTGCGGCGGCACGATGACGTCCCCGCTCCAGGTCTCCTCCTGAAGGCCGATGGTCGCAGCGCAGCCCACGATGTCGTGGGCCACCTCTATGCGGAATTCGGGCATAGATAGGGAGTATCGGCTAGCATCGCGCCCGTGCCGACGACGAGCATCGACTTCCTGAAGCGGGTCTCCATGTTCGAGGATCTCGACCAGCGGTCACTCGAAGCGATTGCCAACGCAGCCGTCGAGCAGCGCTACGAAACGGGGCAGGAGATCGTCCGTCAGGGCGACACCGGCGTCGGCGCGTTCATCATCCGTTCGGGCAAGGTCGACGTCGTCCAGGACCGGGAGGGCAAGGAGACAAAGCTCGCGACGATGGGCCCCGGCGAAGTCTTCGGCGAGATGGCATTGCTCGACGAGTTCCCGCGGTCCGCGACCGTACGCGCGGCAGAGCCGACGACGGCGCTCGGAATCCAGCGCTGGCACTTCCGTGGAATTCTCGAGAGCCACCCGCAGATCGCGCTCGCTCTCTTGCCGATGCTGACTCGCCGCATACGGCACGCCGAGCAACTGCGGCCGGAAGCCGCCCGGCACTAAACCCGCTAGGGCTCGATCGCGATGATCGAGTAGCGCGCCGCGGCCTACGCTAGCCTCTCGCGCGGTGGCGAAGCTTGTCGAATGCGTCCCGAATGTGAGCGAAGGCCGGCGCGGCGACGTGATCGACCGCATGGCCGACGCGATCCGCGCGACCGAAGGTGTTCGCCTGCTGGATCGCACGAGCGATGTCGATCACAACCGGTCCGTCTTCACCTACGCCGGCGAGCCCGACGCGGTCGTGCGGGCTACGCACACGCTCATCGACCATGCGTTCCGCGAGGTCGACATGAAAACCCATAAAGGCGAGCATCCGCGGCTCGGCGCGGTCGACGTCGTGCCGTTCGTCCCACTCGCGGGGATGACGATGGAGGAGTGCGTCGACCTCGCTCATCGGTTCGGCCGCGAGGTCGCGACGCGCCACGAGGTGCCCGTGTACTTCTACGCGAAGGCGGCGATGCGGCCGGAGCGCGTTCGACTCCCGGACATCCGCAAGCCCGAATACGAGGGCCTCGCCGCGCTCCTCGAGACGACGCACGTCCCCGATGCCGGGCCGAAGCGGATGCATCCGACCGCAGGCGCCATTGTGGTGGGCGCGCGGCCGTTCCTCATCGCGTTCAACATCGAGCTCGACTCGACGGATCTGAAGCTCGCGCAACGGATCGCGAAAGAGATCCGCGAATCGTCGGGCGGCCTGCCCGCGGTGCAAGCGAAGGGGTTCACGCTCACCGATCCGCCACGTGTCCAGGTCTCGATGAACCTGCTCGACCACACGGTCACGTCTCTTGGGACCGTGTGGCGGGAGGTGGAGACCCGCGCGACCGCCGCCGGCGTGACAGTCCTCCGCGGCGAGCTCATCGGTCTGATCCCGCTCGACGCGGTCCTGCAGGTCGCCGCCGACTCGCTCAAGCTCGACGCCTTCACGCGTGACCGCGTCATCGAGAGCCACTTCCTCGAATGACCGCGGCGGACCTCGTCCTTCACGGCGCGCGCCTCCTCACGCTGGCGCCACTGAAGGACGAGCGTCCGCGCGTTGGGCCGGCCGCGGGCGACGTCGGCGCGGTGATGGACGGGTTCGTCGCGGCACGCGATGGCGCGATCGTCGCGACCGGTCACGGCGCCGCGCTCCAGGCGGTCGAGCGTGTGGAAGACGCAGTCGATGTCGATGTCCATGGCCGAGTGGTGATGCCTGGCTTCGTCGACCCGCACACGCACCTCTGCTACGCCGGCGAACGCTGGGAAGAGTTCGCGAGTCGGCGCAGCGGCGCCGACTACCTTGCGGTGCTCGCGGCCGGCGGCGGGATCCACGCGACGGTCCGGGCGACGCGCGAGGCGACCGACGAGCAGCTGCTCACGCTCCTTCGGCGACGCCTCGGCGACGCGGTGGAGCTCGGCACGACGACCATCGAGGTGAAGAGCGGCTACGGCCTGGAACCGGATGAGGAGCTGCGCCAGCTCCGCCTCCTCGCACGCGCGAAGGCCGATGCGCCGATCGATGTCGCCGTCACGTATCTCGCCGCGCACGCGCTGCCGGCGCCGTACGCCGACGATCGCAAACGGTTCATCCGCGACGCGACGAAAGCGATCGCGGCAATCGTCGATGGGAACCTCGCGGAGGCGGTCGATGCGTTCGTGGAGAAGGGCGTCTTCGACGTGGACGACGTTCGTCCACTCTTCAGTGCGGCGAAGAAGGCCGGCCTCGCGGTGACGATGCATGCCGACCAGCTGAACGACGTAGGGGCGTCGGCGTTCGCCGCGCGGCTGCACGCCCGCTCCGCCGATCACGTGGCGAACGCTTCGGCCGAAGGGATCCGCGCGTTGGCGCGCGCCGAGGTCCCCGCGGTGCTCCTCCCGGGGAGCGCGTTCTTCGTCGGCTACCCGCCGCCCGACGCGCGGCGATTCATGTCGGCGCGGGTCCCTATCGCGCTCGCGTCCGACCACAACCCAGGGACGTCGCCGCTCGAAGGCATGCCGACCGCGATCGCGCTCGGTGTAACGCTCTGCGGGCTCACGCCGCACGAGGCGATCGTGGCGGCGACCATTAACGCCGCGCACGCTCTCGGCCGCGCTGGTCGCATCGGGGCTCTCGTAGCGGGCCGGCGCGCGGACATCCTGGTCCTCGACACCGACGACGAGCGCGAGCTCGCCTATCGCATGGGCGCGCCGCTTATCGCGGAGGTGTATGCATCCGGAAGGCGGGTCGCGTAGCGAGAGCTAGACTCGCGTGCCGTGGCTGACGCCCGCATCGATCGATTGCGCTCGGTACCTCTCTTTGCGAGCTGTTCCGACAAGGAGCTTGCGTTCATCGCCTCGCGCGCGGACGAGGTCGACCTCCCTGCCGGAAAAGCTCTGACCGAGAAGGGCAGGAGCGGTGGGGACTTCTTCATCATCCTCGAGGGCCGCGCCGAGGTCGACGCGGATCAGGGCAAACGGACGCTCGGTCCGGGCGACTTCTTCGGCGAGATCGCGCTCATCGACAACGGACCTCGGACGGCCACGGTGAAAGCGGCGACGGCGATGCGCTGCTTGGTGCTTGGGCACAGCCAGTTCCGGGACGTGCTGCATCAGAACGGAGAGATCGCGGTCAAGATCCTCCGCGCGGTCACCGAACGCCTCCGCGCAGCCACCCCGCTACCCACCGGCTAGCGTTACCCTGCGCGTGCGGCGTGCACGCCAAGGAGGTATCGCGACCGCATGACTGATCGCGTCGCCATCTACCCAGGCTCCTTCGATCCGCCCACCAACGGGCACGTCGACATTGTCGACCGCTCGGCGCGCCTGTTCGACCGCGTCGTTGTCGGCGTCGGCCGCAACCTCGCGAAAAAGACGGTCTTCACCGCCGAGGAGCGCATCGAATTGATGCGCGAGGCTTGCGCGAAGCATCAGAACGTGGAGGTCCGCGCCTTCGACGGGCTCCAGGTCGAGTTCGCGCGGGCGTGCGGCGCCAGCTTCATCGTGCGCGGGATCCGGGCGCTTTCCGATTTCGAGTTCGAGTTCGAGATGGCGAACATGAACCGCTCTCTCGCCGGCGAGATCGAGATGGTCTACCTGATGACGGCCCCGGAATACCTCTTCATCTCAGCCTCGCGCGTCAAGGAGCTCGCCGCGTTCGGTGCTCCCATCGACAAGTACGTGCCCCCGAATGTCGCGAAACGCCTAAAGGCGATGGGGAAGCGCGGGATGCGCACAGGTGCGACGGAAGCGAAGGACTAGTGACCACACTGCTGGCCGCGGACGTCGGAAACACCAACGTCGTGCTTGGCGCGTACGAGGGAGCCAAGCTCGTCTCGACATGGCGCACCGCGACTCGACATGACCAGACGGAGGACGAGCTCGCGGTCATGGTCGACGCGCTGCTCGCTCGGGAGGACCTCTCGCTCGACGACGTCGATGCCCTCGTTCTCGGCTCGGTGGTGCCGCCGCTCACGGCTTCTTTCACCCGCCTGGCTGAGCGCTATCTCGACCGTCCCGCCCTGGTCATCGGCCCCGGCGTCAAGACAGGCGTTCGCTTGCGGGTCGATAACCCCTCCGAGGTCGGAGCGGACCGCATCGCGAATACCCTCGCGGCGCATCGGCGTTACGGCGGCCCGGCGATCGTCGTCGACTTCGGTACCACTACGAACTTCGACATCGTGAGTGCCGAGGGCGACTTCCTTGGCGGTGCGTTCGCGCCGGGTCTTGAGGTGTCCGCGGAGTCGCTCTTTGGACGCGCCGCCCGCCTGTTCCGGGTCCCACTCACGCCGCCCGCGAACGCGATCGGCAAGAACACCGCCGATTGCATCCGGTCGGGGATCGTCTACGGGTACGTCGGGCTCGTCGAGGGCCTGCTCGTGCGACTCATCGCCGAGCTGGGGCCCGCGACGCCGCGGGTCCTCGCGACCGGCGGCCTCGCTACGACCATCGCGCCACTCGCGAAGGGCATCGAGCGCGTCGACGAGGACCTGACGTTGGAAGGGCTGCGCCTTCTGTGGGAGCTCAACGCGTGACGCGGATTGCCGGCCGCTTCGTCGTGCTCGCAGTGACGGGCTCGATCGCGGTGTACAAGATGGTCGAACTCGCCCGTCGCCTCGTCCAGGCCGGCGCGACGGTGCAGGTCGTCATGACGAAGAGCGCCGCCGAATTCGTGACCCCACTCACCTTCCAGGCGCTGACCCATCGGCCGGTCGAGATCGAGATGTTCTCGATGCAGGACGAGCGGGCCGCCGGGCACGTCGCCATGGGCCGCCAGGCGGACGTCGTCGTGGTCGCGCCCGCGACCGCGCACGTGCTCGCGCGCCTTGCGCATGGGTTTTCCGACGACCTCGTCGCCACCACCGTCCTCGCGACGTCCGCGCCGGTCATCGTCGCCCCGGCGATGGAAACGCACATGTGGCAGAACGCCGCGACACAGGCGAACGTCGCCGCACTTCGCGCTCGCGGTGTCCGCGTGATCGACCCCGAGACCGGACCGCTCGCCTCCGGCGATATTGGTCCCGGTCGGCTCGCGTCCCTCGAAAAGATCGAAGCAGCGATCGATGAGGCCATCGGCGGGGCCCAGGGACTGTCGGGACGCTCGGTCGTAGTGACCGCGGGTCCCACGCTCGAGGCCATCGATCCGGTGCGCTTCATCTCGAACCGCTCCAGCGGCAAGATGGGCTACGCGATCGCGGCCGCGGCGCGCGACGCCGGTGCGGAGGTGACCCTCATCACCGGTCCGACGGCGCTCGTCCCACCGACGGGCGTGCGGACCTTCCCCGTCGAGAGCGCGGATGACATGAAGGACGCGATCCTCGCTCAGCTGCCGCGCGCGGATGTTGTGATCATGGCGGCGGCGGTCGCGGACTATCGCCCGATCGAGCGCGCGACCAAGAAGATGAAGAAGAAGGACCTCGGTAACGAGATGAGGCTTCGCCTGGTCGAGAACCCGGACCTGTTGAGCGCGATCATCGCGACACGACGGCCGGGGACGATCGTCATCGGCTTCAAAGCCGAGACCGGCGACGCGGCCGCGGAGGCCGGCCGGATGCTGCGCGACAAGAAGCTCGATCTCGTCGTCGCGAATGACGTGGCCGATCCACGCTCGGCGTTCGGCTCGGACGACGATGAGGTCGCGTTCGTGAGCGCGGACGGCGTCGAACGGCTGCCCCTCCTGAAGAAGACCGAGGTCGCGCGGCGGCTCGTCGAGAAGCTGGCAGAACGACTCGCGCGATGAAGGACGAGCCATCGCTCCGGTCGCTCGAGGAGCGGCTCGAACGGCTCGATAGCCCGATCCGGATCTGGCGCGAGGCGCGGGACCGCGCGTTCGCCGCTGCGTTCGGGCCGAAGGAGGGAAAGCTCTCGAATCTGATGGGGCGGCTTCCCCAGGCCTCAGGTGCCGCGGCTTCGGTCGGTCTGGGTCCGCGCGATGAGGTCTTCGCCGCCTTCGATGAGATATGCGATCTCTACGCGCGTTCCGATACAGCGCACTGCGCCCTGATCCGCGGCATCGTCCACAACAGAGAGGCGCGCGTCCTCCTGGGTGATTACATCGCCTACGCATCCCGCGTCCTGAAGCAAGGCGGTCGACCCGAGTGGCTGGAGCGCGGGATCGTGGCGGCTTCGATCGACGATCAGCGGGTGGACTACCGGGACTGGCTCATGTCCTTGGGGGATCTGTACCTGAGCGCCCGCGCGGCGCGCCTCGATCCAACGCCGGTCTTGAAGCGCATCGCCGAGCGATCCAACCCCGAGCGGCACGCCGCCTCGCCGACACCGACCCGCGATGCCCTCGCGACATTCGAGGACAGCGCGTATTTCATGACGTCCATCCTGCCGCAGCTTTGATAAAGGTCGTGCCCAAGGAGACCATCGCCGTCGTGCTGTTCTTGGGCCTCTCGTTCGGACTCTTCTGGGGATGTCTTTCGCTCGTCCTGTGGAGCGCCAACGAGCGGATCCCGGTGCTGATCATCGCCCCGCTCTGGCTCACGGCCGAGATCGCCTCGCGGCTAGTCATCCATCCGGACCTGGCCGGCGCCATGGCCTGCGCGCTCATCGGAGGTCTGCCTGCTGCGATCCTCCTTGCCCTTGCGCGCGCACGCGAGGCTTGACCCTACTTGCGCGACAGCCGACGACGTAACCCGTAGTCTCCCGCGATGCCGGTCGACTGGGTGACGTTCGACTGCTACGGGACGCTCATCGACTGGGAGCGCGGGATCACCGACGCCTTGCTGCCGCTGTTGCCGCCGGGAACCGATCGGCGGGCGCTCGCCGAGTGGTACATCGCGATGGAGGCGCAGTTCGAGAAGGAGGGCTATCACCTCTACCGGGATGTGCTCGATCGCGTCGGCCGGCGCGTTTTGCGGTCCCTCGATGCTCCGATACCGGACGAGATGACCTCGCCGCTGCCGTCGTCGCTTGCCGACTGGCACCCCTTCCCCGAAGTCCCCGTCGCGCTCCGTGCGCTCGTCGACCAGGGGCGATATCTCGCCATCCTTTCGAACGTCGATCGAGACCTGCTCGAGCTCTCGATCGGCCGGCTTGGGATCCGTCCCGACCTCACGATCACCGCCGAAGATTCCCGGAGCTACAAGCCGGCCCCCGGACACTGGCGACGGTTCCTCGAGCGAAGCGGCGCGTCGCCCGAGCAGACGGTGCACGTCGGGGCGAGCCAGTACCACGACATGCGACCGGCAGCCGCGCTCGGATTCCGGACGATCTTCATCGATCGCCACGGCGAGACGCTCGAAACGTCGCCGACCCGAGTCCTGCCAGATCTGCGCGCGTTGCCGGATGTGATCGTCGAGCTCGCGAAGGGCTGACCGTGGACGACGCGCGCCGGCGTGACCTGCTCCTCATCGCACTCACCTTCGCGGCGGGCGCAGTGGATGCCGTCGTGTTCCTGCGTCTCGATGTCTTCACCGCTGTGATGACCGGGAACATCGTGCTGCTCGGCCTGGCGATCGGGCAGGGCGCATTCCGTAACGCGCTGCGTTCTCTCGTCGCGCTCGCCGCTTACGCCGGCGGTGTGCTCGCCGCCGCGCGACTCGTTCGGGCGACCCCGCGCGATTCGATCTGGCCGGCGCACGCCACGCGGGCACTCGCTATCGAATGGGCGCTCCACGCGGCGTTTTTCGCCGGCTGGATCCTGAGCGACGCACGGCCCGACGGCCTCGCCGCGGCGTCGCTCATCGCGGTCTCAGGTGTGGCGATGGGCATCCAGGCGGCGACGGCGCGGACGCTCGCACCGAGCATGTCGACGACGTACGTGACCGGCACGCTCACCGCGCTCCTGAGCGAGCTGAGCGCGCTTGGTGCGCTCGGTCCCGACGCGCGCCGGCGTGCGGCGATCGTGGTCGCGCTCGGTCTCGGTGCGGTCTGCGGCGCGCTCGTCCTCGTGTCGGTCGCGGTGGTCGCGCCCGCGCTGCCCGTCATCGTGGTCGGTGCGGTCGTGCTCATCGCCGCGACGCGCTTTCGTTAATGCGTCTTCCGCGCATCGCCGAGCCGCTTCGTCATCGGGACTTTCGCCTGCTCTGGCTCGGGCAGACCGTCTCGGTCTTCGGCAACTTCGTCCACGGTGTCGCGCTGCCGTTCCAGATCCTCGCAATTGGCGGCGGTCCCCTCGAGATCGGGCTGTGGGGCGCGATCTTGAGCATCGCCTCGATTGTGTTTCTCCTCCTCGGCGGGGCGGTCGCGGACCGGGTCCCGCGCCGGCGCCTCATCCTGGCAAACGATCTCGCATGTGGCATCGCCGTCGCGGCGATCGCGACGCTCTCAGCCACGGGAAATCTGCGAGTCGAGCATCTCTACGTGGAGGCATTTGTCTTCGGTGCGACCCACTCATTCTTCGAGCCCGCGCTGAACGCGATCATCCCCGAGCTCGTGCCGCCCGAGATCTTGCAGACCGGAAACGCCGTGCGCGGGACCTCACGTCAAATCGCGTTGATCGGGGGACCGATCGTCGGCGGACTCGTGATCGCGAGCGCGGGATTGCCTGCCGCGTTCGGTCTCGACGCGGCAACATTCTTCGCGAGCTTTGGGGCCGTCTGGCTCGCGCGGCCGCCGCGTCGCGAGCCTGCGGCCGCCGTGCCCATCTTGCGGCAGGTGCGCGAAGGTCTCGCTTACACGTTCTCAGTCCAGTGGCTTTGGGTCTTTATCTTTTCGTGGGCGATCGTCGTCTTGGGCCTCTTCGGTCCGCTCGCGGTCGCACTTCCGATCTTGGTGCGTGATGTACTCCATGGCGATGCACAGATGTACGCCGCGATCACAGCTGCCGTCGGGGTTGGCGACATCGTCGCCGGCGTCGTTCTCGCGCAGGTCCACATCCGGCGTCTCGGGATAGCGATCTGTCTCTTCGCGATCCTGGGTGGCGTCTCGGTGGTGGGGATGGGCCTCGTACCCGTCGTGTCGGCGACGGTTCTCTTCGCGGTGGGATTCGGCGTTCAATTCGTGGGGGTCGGCGTGCTCTGGACGACGGCAGTACAGAAGCACGTACCTAGGGAACTCCTTGGGCGTGTGACGAGCATCGACTTCTTCGGCGGATCCCTCCTGCTCCCCCTGGCTCCAGTCATTTTTGCGGCGATCGTCGCAGCGCTCGGCCCGGCTCAGGCCCTCGTCATCGGGGGCGGCATGGGAATCGTGATCGCGACGGGTCTGCTTTTCATACGCTCGATCCGCAATCTGGAGTGAATCGTGCGAGATACCACCGCTTGATAGGATTGCGTTGACGCCGGGACCGGCCCGCAGCCGGCCTGGACGGAGGTTAGACATGAGCGACCAGTACGGCGGCACTTCCACGCCGGCCCCAAAGAAAGTCACCGTACCCGACCTCGTCGCCATGAAACGCGACGGCAAGCGCATCACGATGATGACCGCCTATGACGCGGCGTTCGCGCGTCTTGTCGCGGACGCAGGCATCGACGTCATCCTCGTCGGCGATTCGCTCGGGATGGTCGTCCTCGGTTATCCCACGACCGTGCCGGTGACGATGGACGACATGGTCCGCCACGCCGCCGCGGTTTCGCGCGGCGCGACGCGACCGCTGCTTGTGGGCGATATGCCCTTCGGCTCGTACCAGGCGAGTCCCTCGGATGCCCTCCGCAACGCGGCGCGGTTCCTGAAGGAAGCGGGCATGGACGCGATCAAGGTGGAGGGCGGCGCGGAGGTCGTCGAAACGGTCCGCACCCTCTCGGCGAACGGCATCGCCGTCATGGCGCACGTCGGTCTCACGCCGCAGCGCGTCGCGCAACTCGGCGGGTTCAAGGTGCAGGCAAAGACCGCACGCGCGGCACGCCGTCTTATCGACGATGCGCTCGCGCTCGAAGATGCCGGTGCCTTCTCGATCGTGCTGGAAAGCGTTCCGGCGCCCGTCGCGGCGCTCGCGACCGAACGGCTCTCCATCCCAACGATCGGTATCGGCGCGGGCGTGGACTGCGACGGACAGGTGCTGGTGCTCCACGACGTGCTCGGTCTGTACGGCGATTTCAAGCCGAAGTTCGCGAAGCGCTACGCCGACATCGGTGCGGCGGTCTCGAGCGCGTTGCGTGACTTCGACCGCGAAGTGCGTGACGGCTCGTTCCCGACCGAGGAGCACAGCTTCACGATGAAGGAGAGCGAGCTGCTCTCGCTGCAGCGGAGCCTGGCACAGCAAAAAGCGAGTTAACTGACCGCATGCGCGTGGCGATCTTGGGCATGGGTGCGATCGGCCACGTCGTCGCGCGCGCGCTCGACGGCCGCGCCGAGCTCGTGAAGGTCGACCGCACCCGCGCGCCGCTCCGTGAAGCCGAGGCGGCGGTCGATGTCGCGATCGTGACGACAAAGACTCCCGGTACGGCGTGGGCCGCGGAGATAGCCGCGAAGATACTCATGCCCGACGGCGTGGGACTCACGATCCAGAACGGCCTCGGTAATTACGAGACGCTTGTCGAACACCTCGGCGCTGCACGCGCGGCTGTGGGGGTGATCTACGTCGGAGCGCAGCTGGTGAACGGCGAGCTCCGTGCGACCGGGCCGGGAAAGGTGGAGCTCGGCCGGCCCGCCGCCGGGGCGTCACGCGCGCGCTTGGACGACCTCGCCGGATTGCTCGGCGCCGGCGGCATGGATGTGACGGTCGTCGAGGACCCATGGCCGGCGGTGTGGCGAAAGGTCGTGACGAATTCGGCGGTCAACCCGCTCACTGCGCTCATCCGTCGCACGAACGCGGAGCTTCTCGCGGACGCACCCGCATCGCTGGTGGCGGACGGCATCGCGCGCGAGGTCGCGCGCGTCGCGACGGCGTGCGGCGTGCCCATCGGCGAGGACGAGGCGACCAAGCAGTGGCGCGCGATGGCCGCGCTCACCGGCGCGAACCGGTCGTCGATGCTGCAGGACGTCGAGGCCGGCCGGCCGACGGAGATCGACGCGATCTCCGGTGCTGTCGCGCGGGAGGGCGAGCGGCGCGGCGTCGCCGCTCCTCTCAATCAGGCGATGGCGCTGCTCGTCGCCTCGCTCGCGCGCGCTTAGGTCGCGACGGCGGTCTTCACCTCCGCGTCCCGATCGGGCTGATCGCGTTCACCGAGGAGCCACCACGTGCGCATCGGGCCTTTTCCTTTGACGTCAATCGTGCCTCGCGGCTCGCACACGAAGTGATCCTTCAGGAGCTCGTAGGTCGCCTCCGTCATCTGGATCTTCCCCGGTTCGCCGTGCGACTCCATTCGCGCCGCCGTATTGACGGGATCGCCCCAGATGTCGAATACGAACTTGCGTCGTCCGATGACTCCGCCGATCACCGCGCCCGAGTTGATGCCGATCCTGAAGTTGAGGCAACGCTGCCCGGAGCGTTTGCGTTCAGCCACGTATTCGAGCATCCCGAGCGCGAGCCGCGCGACCGCGTCGGCGTGGTCGGGGCGCGGCTGCGGCACGCCGGCGACGCCCATCCAGTTGTCCCCGATCGTGCGGATCTTCTCCACTCCGTGACGATCGGCCAGGCCGTCGAAGATGCTGACGTACTCGTCGAGCAACGCGACCATCTCTCGTGGCGTCAGTTCGGCGGTGAGCGGGGTCGAGTTGACGACGTCGGCGAAGATCATGGTCGCCTCGCCGTAGGCGTCGGCGATCACCTCCTCGCGCTCCCGGAGCCGCGTCGCGATCGGCGCCGGAAGCACGTTCAGAAGCAACCGCTCCGAGCGCGCGCGCTCCATAGCGAGCTGGCGCGCGTAACCGGCGAGCAGAGCGAACGCGACCGCCGAGATCGTGGCGATGTTCGCGGCGAAGAAAGCGGTCACGACCCACGCAGGTAGGCCGTTTGCCTCGCGCGGCTGAACGAGTGCGGCGAGTACTACGACGGCGGCGAAGGCCACAAGCCAGCGAACACCGGCGCGGATGCCGCCAAATACGAGAGCGCAGAACGGCGCGAGGACGGACCAGAGCACCACGCCGCTCGATAGTTGGAAGCCGCCCAGAGCGACATGCACGCCGAACGGAAGCGCGAGGATGATCAGGGACTCGATCTGGCGGGCACGTTCGAAGTTGTGAGTGCGTGCGAAGGCGGCGAGGTTCGCGAGCGTGAGCGGAACGGAGACGAGGGGAATGATCGCGGCGACCGATTCTCCGAACGTGTAATAAACACCGGCCCAGGGCGGGACGGACGCGAGGACCGCGAGCGCGAACACGACCAACAACCGGTTGCGCCTCCGGTCTTCGGGCGAATCGGTCATCGTGCTTCCCATCCCGAGCACGCGGTCGAGTACTCGCACCCGGTGCATTCTCCTGCCAGACCGACCGGCTGACCGACCGAGATCGACGCGACGTCTGGGCTCCGGCGTGCTCGCGCCCACCCGTTGAAGCGCGACGATCACCGTGCAACCTGAGACGATGCGGCCACCCGGGAACCTATGAACCGGGCGAGCGTTACATGGAAATGAGGCTCCTGCTGTCGCTCGCCCTCGTGCTCGCCGCTTGCGGCGGCGCCGTCGGTTCGCCCGGGCCTTCTTCGACGCTGCCTCCCGAAGCACGCGGCGCACTCGAACAGGTCTTCGTCGATGGCCGCTCGTACACGCTGCAGGCCGACCTGTACCGAGATCTCATGCCCGGACCCGCGCCGACGCCGAAGCGCGGCGTGGGCGGGACTCTTTTCCTACGGCCCGACACCGAGAGCGCTCCGCCGCAGGGCATGCGCGCCGAGAAGGCATGGCTCGTGAACGGCGCCGAGGCCTGGGAAACTGTTCCGCAGCCGCTCCAAACGTTCGCCGCGGACCGCCGGAACCACCTGTCGCTAAGTGTCCGCGATGGACCGACCTGGGACACGAGCGCGAAGGTGGATGTCGTCTTGCGATTCAGCACGGCGACTGGGACGTACTTCATCCAGCAGCGAAACGTTCAGATCATCGGAGCGCTCTAGTCGCTCCCGACTACCGACTCGCGATGAGCAGCGACGCCCCCAGTTTCTGCTCCGATGCGCAGCTCATTGCGATCCAGAGCCCAAGCGCCGCCCGATCACGAGCGCGACAACCGACAGGGCGACGAATGCGATCCCCATCCAGTTGAAGGCGTTCGCGAGGCCGACCGCCTCCGCGAGAAAGCCGAAGAGCGGTGCGCCGATCCCGCCGACGTGCGCGTTCAACAGGTAGTACCCGCCGAGCACCGTGGCGCGGCGGCCCGGCGACGCGCTGTCCATGACGAGCGTCTCGGTCACGGTTGAGCGCATCGACCAGAGAAGTCCGAAGACGACGAGGGTGGCGAGGAGAGCGTCATCCGGCACCGCGGTGATCGCGTAGACGGCCGGACCCATCAGCGCGAGCCCGCCGACCATCACGCGCCGCCGGCCGAACCGGTCCGATAGCCAGCCGCCGAGCGGCGCTCCGATGACGCCGACCAGCTGGGGCACTCCGAAGAAGACCGCGGCAAGTGCCGGCGAGAGGCCGCGCGCGTCCACAAGGTAGAGCGCGAGGAACGCGAGCAGTGCGGCGATGCCGAACTGAAATGCGATCGAGAGCGAGACGACCGGGCCGACGTCGCGGAACACCCGTCCGATCTCGCGGAACGCTGCGAACCGATCGCCGGGCGCGGCGCGCTCGAGAGCATGCGGCGCGACGAACCACAGCAGCGTGCCGAAGACGACCGGGGCCACGGCAAACCAGATGTATGGCGTGCGCCACGTCCCCGTGGCCGTCGCGAGGATTCCGGCGAGGGCGGGAGCCGCAAAGAACGAGAGGTGGCCGCCGGTGATGTGGATGCCCATCGCCGTCCCGCGCACCCGCGGGGAAAACGTGCGAGCAATGAGCGCCGCGGCGGGGCCGTGGTACGAGCCGGACACGATCCCGAGCACGATGAGGAGTGCAAGCAGCTGCCAGTACGAGCCAGCAGCCGCGAGCGCGACGCTCGCCGCCCCCATGAGGAAGAGCCCCCCGACGATGACCACGCGTGAGCCGACCCGGTCGGCGAGCATGCCCCACGGGGCATTCGCGAGCCCGGCGGCGATGGAGAACGCCGAGACGGCGAAGCCGCTCTCGGCGTAGCTGAGCGCGAAGGCGTCGCGGATGAGGGGCAGCAACGGATTGAGCAACGAGTTCGCGACGTGGTGCGAGAAGTGCGCCGCCGTGACCGTCCCGAGGAGGACCTGGCCGCGCCGTTCCTTGAGCGACAGCTCTTCGACCGCGGGTTCGGTCGAAGCGGCGAGAGTGGTCTCGTCCGCGATCGTCGTCATGCGATCTCCTCGAGTCGGATCCCGAGCAGAACGTTGTCGATGAGCCGCGTCTTCCCAACCCGCGCCGCAAGTGAGATCACGGCCCGCTCGGCAGGCCGTGCGAGCTCGTCCAGCGTCAGCGGGTCGGCGACCGACACGTATTCCAGCGCAATCCCGAGAACACCGGCGATGTGCTTGACGCGGTCGCGCAGCTTCTTGGGATCGCGTTCGCCGCGCGACCAGTCGTCCTTGGCCGCGAACAAGCCGCGCGAGAGCGCGAGCGCCGCCTGCCGGTCATCCGCCGAGAGGTACCGGTTACGCGAGCTCATCGCCAACCCATCGGGCTCACGCACGATCGGACAGCCGACGACGCGCATGCCGAGGCGCAGGTCGCGGCTCATGGTCTGGACGACGCGGAGCTGCTGGAAGTCCTTCTGGCCGAAATAGGCGACGTCGGGCCGAACGATGGAGAAGAGCTTCGTGAGAACGGTCGCAACGCCGGTGAAGTGGCCCGGACGCGCGGCGCCCTCCAGCCGCTCGGCGATCGCGCCCGGCTGCACGCGCGTCGCGTCGCCAGGCGGGTACATTTCCTCGACGGCCGGCGCGAAGACCATCGCCACCCCAAGGCGCTCGCACGCCGCGATATCGGTCGACTCATCGCGCGGGTACGCCGCGAAATCCTCATGCGGTCCGAACTGCGTCGGATTCACGAAGATCGAAACCAGCGCCAGATCGTGGTCGCGCACCGCACGTTCGATGAGCGACGCGTGACCCTCGTGTAGCGCGCCCATGGTGGGGACAAAGCTGACCGAGGCCGCCGCCGACGCGGCGCGGAACGCCCGCGCGTCGGCGACGAGACGAAGGAGCTTCAACCGGCGGCAGTATCGAACGGCGAGTTCCGCCGCGCCTGGTACGCGGCGATCGTCGCCATCGGCGGCCGCTCGATGTCGATGATGTCGTGCATCTCGAGGTGGAGCTTCCCGCCGCCCGCCGCGATGAGCTTCATCGTGAAGTTCGCTTCCTCGAGAAGATTGGTGCCGTGCGCCTCGCCCACCCGTTTGATCGCGACCTGGAGGACTTCGAAGCTCATCTTCGAGAGGTCGTACAGCGACTGATTGCGGTGAATCCGCTGCTTCATGTCCACCTGACCGATCGCGCTCAGCCCAGCGCGCTGCAGCGTGTCCACAAGAAGGCCGGTCTCGACGCCGTACCCCGAGAAGAACGGCAGCTGCTCGAGCAGCGTTCGACGTCCGGCCTGCTCGCCCGACAGCGGCTGGACGATCCCCGAGAGCTCCGGAAAGAAGAGGTTCAGGATCGGCCGCGCCGCGAGCTCCGTGACGCGCCCGCCACCGGTCGCCTGAAGCTCGTCGCCGATACGCAGCGGGCGCTGGTAGAAGGCCTTCACGAACTGCAGATCCGGCCGCATCAGAAGCGGACCAACGATGCCGTAGACGAACTTTGGATGCGCGCTCGTCACGTCGGTGTCGATCCACGCGATGATGTCGCCGCTAAGGATGTGCAGACTTTTCCAGAGCGCCTCGCCCTTCCCGCGGTAGCTGCCGGTCTCGGGCAGGACCTCGTCGTGGATGAAGACCGGAACGCCCTCCTCTTCGGCGATCTCGCGCGTGCGGTCCTCCGAGCGCGAGTCGATGACGACAAGCTCGTCGACGAGCGGAACGCGCTCGACGAGCCGGGAACGGATCGCGCGGATGACCTTGCGGATCGTGGCCTCTTCGTTGAGCGTCGGAAGCCCGACCGAGATCCGGAGGTTCTGACGCTCCTTCGCGTCGACAAGCCGCCGGAGGTCGGCGAACTCGCTCGAGCTGAACGTGTTCTCGGCGAACCACTTGTCGGCTAGCTCGCCGAGCACGCGACTGCGTTCGGCGCGCTCGACCGGCAGTCGAGTCCGCTCGACGAACATCGGCGAGACGAGCGGTGCGCTCGTGCGGACGACCAGCGCATTGCGGGCCTCCGCGATGATCGCCTGGCCGACGGGCCCGAGCGGGTCGCGCGCGCCTTCCCGGCCGGTCGCGCCAAAAACGATCGTGTCGTGCTCGGCGAGCTCGTCCGCGATCACCTTGGCCGGATCGCCGGATCGCGTGACGAGCCGCTCGACGCGCTCGTCATACGCGCGCTCGCCGAGGAGCTGGTAGAGCGTCACGGGCCTGCGCCCGCCGTTGCGCTCGGCAACGTGAAGCAGCGTCACGGCGCCAGCCCCCGATCGTGCGAGCTCGATCCCCAGTCGCGCCGCGAGCTGCGCGTACCGCCCGCCACGGACCGGTACGAGGATGCGCTTGGCCCGCGCCGGCCGGCCCTTCACGACGGCGAGATCGCAGGGCGGCTGCCGCAGGATCGCTTCGATCGTTGTCCCGAGCACGTCCCATCCGGGACGGCGCCACGCCACAAGGAGGAGATCGGGCCGCTCCGTCGCGCAGGCTTCACGGATCGCGTCCCAGGCGACGCGAGCGACCGTCACCAGGCTGCGCGCGTGCCGTCCCGGGACCTCACCCGCCAGAGCGTCGAGCGCGCGGCGCCGGGCACGGGCTTCCGGCTGCGCCGACGCGAGCGTTGCGTCACCGGTGACCTCGATCGCCGACGCGAGCACCACCTCGCCGTCCCCGGCGAGGGCCGCCGCCGTCTCGAGAAGCCCGCTCTCGCGCTCGGGATCGCTGATCGCGACGAGGACCTTCATGCGGTCCCTTCAAGCACGAGCGGGACCACGCGTTCGGCGAGGACGCGGGACCACGCCATGGCACGCACGCGCGAGCGGAAGCGGGCCAGAGGCTCCTGAAGCGATCGTTCGATCGCGTCGGCGATGACCTCGCCGGACGCGTCGGCTGGGACATAGGTCGCCGCGTCGCCGGCGAGCGCACGGAGGGTCGGGAGGTCGCTGCACACGATCGGCAGTCGGTGGAGGGCGGCTTCGAGCAGCGGGATACCGAAGCCCTCGCTCTGGCTCGGCAGCACGAGCGCATCGGCGAGCGCGTAGAGGTCGGCAATGACGCGATACGGCGCTTTCATCCCGAGCGCGTAAAGCAGATGGACGCCTTCGATTCCCTCCGCGAGACGTGTGAGCTCCGAGAGGTAGAGCGCGTTCGCCGCGTTGTGCGGCCCCGGCGGCCCGGTCACGACGAGCATCGCCGCCCGGCCTCGTCCCCTCAAGGCCGCCGTCGCCGCCATAGCGGCCTCGATGCGCTTGCGACGCGTGAGCCGAGCCGGCAGCACGAGCAGGGGATCGGCGCGATATAGGTCGAGGCGCTCGGCCATCCGAACCCCGGCGGACGACATCCCGAGCGCGGCAGCGATGTCGACACCGTTCGGCACCACGGCGACGGCGTCGCGTTTGAGGCCCGCCAGGGCGGCGAGCTGGTCCGCGCGCTCGTCGGAGACCGCGACGTAGCGAACGCCAGGATGCGCGCGGGCGATCAATCCCCACGGGTCGCCGGGATGGCGTTCGCCTGCGTACTGCGGATCCGACCACGCGAGGTCGTGGGTCCACGCGATCACGACACCCGGGCGCTCGCGCGCCAGCCGCACGAGCGCTTCGGTCAAGGCCAGGTCCTTGTGCATGGTCATCACGTTATGGACGACGACTCGGTCGGCCTTGGCGATGATCGGTCGGAGCTTACGCACAAGGCGTTCGACGAGCGCGTCATGCGCTTTCGTGCGGTCGCCCTGCGCGAGCGAGCGAAAATCACGAAGCACGCTCTCGTTCCGCGAATCGACCTCGGGGATGCGGACGAGACGCACGCCCTTGGGCGCGCGGCCGCGTCCGGCGACGATGGTGACCTCGGCCCCGGCGTCGTGGAGCGCGGCCGCATGCGCGCCCATGACCTGCTCGACACCACCGAGGATCGAAGGAGCGGTGTAGTGGACGAGGACGACACGCGGCCGCCGGCGCGTCACGCCGTGGCAGCCGCCCTCGTGACCCGGCCGCGACCGCCGGCGATGCGATCCCCGCTCTGGCTTCGCCGGACGCGGAAGGTGACGCGCGTGTCGAAGACGCGCATGTCGCGAACGTCGATCCGGTCGAGCCACGGCGGCAGCGCTGGATCGAGCAGGAGGCGCTGCGTGTTCATGTCCGGCTGCATGCCGAGGAGCGCCCGCAGGCACAGGAACACCATTCCCGCGGACCAGGCCTGCGGGATGCACGACACGAGGTAGTCGGCGGGCCGCGCCGAAAATCGCAGGTCGCGCTGAAAGCCACACCACAGCTCCGGAAGCTGGGAGTTCGGGAAGCGGCGACCGGCCTCGATCAGGGCGCTCACCACCTCGGCCGCCTCCTCGCGGTGGCCGTAACGAGCGAAACCCTGGACGATGAGCGAGTTGTCGTGTGGCCAGACCGAGCCGTTGTGGTAGCTCATCGGGTTGTACGTCGGGTATTTGCTCGAGAGCGTACGGATGCCCCAGCCCGTGTACATGTCGAGCTCCATGAGACGCCGCGTGACCGCGGCGCCCCGCTCGGGGCTCGCGATCCCGCACCAGAGCGCATGACCGGCGTTGCTCGTCACGGCCGGCACCTGCTTCTTGTCGCCGTCGAGAGCCTGCGCGTAGCACTGCTCGGCTTCCATCCAGAAGTCGCGCTCGAAACGCTCCCGAAGCTCCTTCGCTTCGCTCCGCAGGCGATCGGCGCGCGTCCGATCACCGTCGACGTCGTACAGATCCGCGATCCCCATCTTCGCCGCGTAGACGTATGCCTGCACCTCGACGAGCGCCGCAGGAAGCTTCGACCACTTGCCATCCGGATCCGAAAGGGATTGGGCGGAGTCCTTCCAGCCCTGGCTGCGCATCTCGCCAGGGCGGTGACCGTACTCGACATACCCGTCCTTGTCGGGGTCGCCGTAGGTGTCGCACCAGGTGAGCGCGCGCTCGGCGTGCGGGAGGAGGTCCCGCCAGAGAGCGCGGTCGGCCGTCCATTTCACAGTCTCCGCGAACACCATCGCGAAGAGCGGCGTTGAGTCGACCGACCCGTAATACGGGTGATGCGGGACCTCGCCTAATCGCGCAAGCTCGCCGCGACGAAGCTCGTGGAAGATCTTTCCGGGCTCCTCCTCGGTGAAGTCGTCGACCTTATGTCCCTGATAGCTCGCGAGGAGACGCAGCGTCCCCCGTGCGATATCGGGATGCCAGCCGAGGGTCTGGTAGGCCGAGATGAGGCCGTCGCGGCCGAACGGGACGGCGTACCAGGGGATGCCCCCTGTCGGATACGGGCCGCTCGGGTGGAACTCGAGAAGCGCCCGCAGGTCGAGCGCGCTCCGCGTGATGAGGCCCTCGTCGAGCGTTTCCGAGCTCGTCGTGTACCGCGCGCACGACCGCAGGAATCGCCGATACCGCGCGTTCAGTGCGTCAATGGCGTCGTCGAACCGATCCGGCGACGCCGCCGGCGCGGCGCCGTCCTCGCGCGGGATGGCGGCGAGCTCCAGCTGGAGGAACTGCTGCGGGCCAAGCGTTCGCGCAAAGCGGAAGACGCTGCCCTCGATGGTGTCGGGAGCGGGCCGCATCGTGATCTCGGTCGTTCGGCGCACGCCATCCCGGCCGACGCGCTCGAAGACCAGGCCGCCCTCGCGCGGCCCCCGCGTCGACGCGAGGGGCGCGAGGCTCAGGTCCCGATAGGCGCGCACGGCGAACATGTCGCGGAAGGCGGCCTCGAATTCGACTTCGACGCGGATATCGACCGGGTGGGCGTTCGCGTTGAGGACCCCGATCCGCTCGCGCAGTCCGTCGGCGAGGAACCGCGTCCGCCGGATCGAGAGCGTGTCCGCGGCGTGCCGCGCGGTGCCAAGCACGGCGCCCTCGGAATGCATCAGCTGAAATGTCGCGACGTAGTTCTGCTCGGTGTTCGCCGAGAGCAGGAGGGGCCGCGAGCCGTTCACGCGGAGCGCGTAGCCGGAGAGGTACTGCGTGTCGTGGTAGTAGAGGCCGAGCGGGCTCATGGCGCCGAGCGGCAGACTCCCGTCATCCTCGGTGACGAGGACGAGCTGATCCTCCTTTAAGGAGGCCGTCAGGCCCAGCGCTCCAGGAGGTACGGCTTCGTCTGCTCGAACGCGAGCGCCTGCTGCTCGACGACGCGCTCGGCGCCCGCCTGGTCGAGGCCCTGCATCTCGCCGATGAGCGCCGCGACACGTCCGAAGTACAGCGGGAGGAGCGCCCGTGCGAGCGTCTCGGTGTCCTCCCGTGTCTTCGCCGCAGCGACGATCTCGTACACGGCCTTTGCCCAGAACCGGCCGCCGATCGCGCTCGCGTTGCCGGTCTCCGCCGCCTTCCGCGCAACGTCGCGCGTGTCGGAGGACAGGATCTCGGCCCACGCCTGGTCCTGATCACCGGCTCCGGCGCGGAATTTCTCGACGAGCACGCGCACGCTCGCGTTCACCGCTTCGGGCTCGACCGGTGCGATCTCGCCGATGACTGGAACGTCGCGTGATCCGGTCACAGGGCGCCAGACATCGGCGTTCTTCCGCGCGAGCGTCAGGAGGGTACCGACCACCTGCGTGAACATCGGTCCAAGGTCCGCACCGGGATCCTTCGGATCGTGGATCTTCGCGCCGAGGAACGCCTGCACGATGCGGACGCCACGCGCGAGCGCGGTGGTCGTCATGAAGATGTCGATCCCGAACTTCGCGACGTCACTGTCCCACACCGGCTCGTCCAGATAGATCCTGGCGAGGGCCGCGCCGAAACCGAACTCGCCGCCGATCGGCTGCCGCACGCGGGCGCCGTAGAGAGCCCGGGTGAGCGGGTACGCGATCGTGTTGGTGATGGTCCCGTCGTGCTTGTGCCGCGCGTAGAGCGGCGTCACGTAGTCCGCCTCGTCACGCACGATCGGGCCGACGAGGCGCGCGATCCACTCGGGGGTGATGCTGCGAAGATCGCTGTCGACCACCGCGCAGGCGCGAGCCCCGAGAAGGGTGACGGCTTCGAAGATCGCTCGGAACGCGGAGCCCTTGCCCGACCGGCCCTCGTACCGGCCGGTCACGATCGGCACACCATCGGCGGACGCGCGCACGCGATCGCGCGTGCCGTCCTCCGACCCCCCGTCGGCGTTCACGATCACGGCGCGCATGTTGGGGAAATTGCGGCGCAGCCCCTCGGCTGCAGCCTGGGTCACGTGTCCGATCGTCGCCGCGTTTCGAAAGCTCGGTATGCCCACGACGATGTCCGCGCGCTCCTGCATACGCAGGGCGTCGCGCATATCCGCCGGAAGCGCGGACGTCAGCGGCACTTGGGTTAACTACGATACGGAGACTTGATCGAGGCCGTCGACCAATTCGTCCTGCCTTTCATCGACTCGTTGTACGGTCGTTTCGGTTACGTCGGCGTCGTCATCGCGATGGCCATTGAAAGTGCCGCGATCCCGATCCCGTCTGAGCTCATCCTTCCGTTCGCGGGGTGGAGCGTATCGAGAGGGGTCACCGAGCCTCTGACCGGTGGGCAGTGGACGTATTGGGGCGCGGTGATAGCCGGCGTGATTGGAAATACCGCTGGCTCAGTCGTCAGCTATGCGGTCGGGGCGTTCGGCGGTCGTCCGCTCCTCGAGCGCTACGGCCGGTATGTCCTGATCAGCACGCACGATCTCGAGACGGCGGACCGATGGTTCCGCCGCTGGGGCGACCTGACCGTGCTCTTCTCGCGGATGCTCCCGATCGTACGCACGTTCATCTCCGTCCCGGCGGGCATCGCCCGCATGCCCCTCTGGCGCTTCCTCCTCTTCTCGATCGTCGGCGCCGTGCCGTGGGTGATGCTCCTGGTGTGGGCCGGTATGGTCCTCGGCGATAACTGGCAGGACCTGAAGCACCAGCTTCGCGGTCTCGACTACATCGTCGTCGGCCTGATCGTCCTCGGCGTCGGCGTCTTCATCTGGCGCCACCTGCGTTCACGTTGAACGACCTTCTCGCCGCACTCGGCAACTTCGACACGCAGCTCTACCTCGCGATCGCCGCGCAGCGGAATTTCGTGACTTCGGTCATTGCCGTTGCCCTCACCTATCTGAACTGGGACGGCTTCTTCTGGTGGATCCTCGCGTTCCTTCTCCTCCGCTCGCGCGGGCTGAACCGTCGAGGGATCGCTGCAACCGGCACGGTCGTGCTCGCGATGCTCACCTCGTGGGGGTTCACCGAGATCGCGAAGCTCGTCGTGCGCCGGCCGCGTCCGTTCGATGCCCTCGCGAACGCTCCCGGCCCGCTGCCCGCGCCCGAGACCGTCATCGCGCATCCCTCCTCGTACTCGTTCCCATCCGGCGACGCGGCGCTGGCGATGGGCGCCGCGGTCGCATTCGCCTACGTGTCACCGCGCTATCGCGTGCCCGTTCTGCTGCTCGGGGTCTCCTGCGCGCTCGCCCGCGTCGTCGTCGGCGTTCACTACCCGTTCGACGTGCTTGGCGGCATCACCGTCGGCATCGTCTTCGGTCTCCTCGCACCGCGTGCGGTCGCGCTCGTCCGGCGGCGCCTCCGCTGGCGCGCGTTCGTGATCCCGCACACGCACTGGGATCGCGAGTGGTACGAGCGGTTCGAGGGATACCGCGCCCGCCTCGTTCCGATGGTGTCGCGCCTCCTGGACGTCCTCGAACGCGACCCGGACTTTCGCTCGTTCACGTTCGATGGACAGACCATCGCGATCCAGGACTATCTCGAGAAACGGCCCGCCGATCTCGCGCGAGTCGAAGCGCTCGTCCGATCCGACCGGCTCCTCATCGGGCCGTGGCATGTCCTGGCGGACCTCCTCCTCGTCTCCGGCGAATCGATCGTCCGCAATCTTCAGGAGGGGCTCCGGAGCGCGGGCGAGCTCGGGCGGGCCGCGCGCGTCGCGTACGTCGCCGACCCGTTCGGCCATCCGGCGCAGCTACCGCAGATCCTGCGCGCGTTCGGATACGACACCTACGTTTTCGCGCGCGGGATGGGGGATGAAGGCGAATCCGTCGGGAGCGAGTTCTGGTGGGAGGCGCCTTCAGGGGATCGCGTTCGCGCGGCGCACCTCGTCGATCACTACTCCAACGCGCTGCCGTTGGTCGGCCCCGCAAGCGAGGGTCCCGACGCGCTCCGCCGCCGGGTGAAGGAGAAGACCGCACTGATCCTTGATCGGCTCACGCCGTACGCGAACGGTGACGCGGTTCTCCTGATGGTCGGCGATGACCACGTCGAGGCGTACGCGCGCTTGCCGGAGGCGTTGCGCGAGATGCGGCAGGCGTTCCCCAACGTCGACGCGCGTATCGCGAGCCTCGAAGACTTCGCCTCGGCGATGCCCGCGCTTGCGCACCGGGTCAGCGGCGAGATCGCGAGCGGGCGATACCGCCCGATCCTCCGCGGCGTGAACTCGACGCGGGTGTGGATCAAACAGGAGAACGTCGCCTGCGAGCGGCTCCTCCTTGAGCGGTGCGAGCCACTCGACGCGCTCACCGGTGGCACCGCTCGCGACGAGCTCCGCGATCTCTGGCGAATGCTCCTGCAAAACCACCCGCACGACTCGATCTGCGGCTGCTCGATCGACGCGGTGCACGACGTCGACATGGCGCCGCGCTTCGAATATGTCCGCGAGCGTGGCACGGCGCTCGCGAGCCGGCTGCTCGAGCGGCTTGCCGGCCCAGGGACCGCGGCGATGCTCTGGGACTCGCTGCCGTGGCCCCGCGAAGTGGTTGTGCCGATCGACGGACGACCGACGCGCGTTCGTTCGAACGGGCTTGGCCTCGCGCCGCTGGTCGCGGCCCCGGCCTCGGCGCCGGCGGTCCGCGCGGACGGCGACGCCGCGATCGAAAACGGCCTTCTGCGCGTCGAGGTCGATGCCGACGGGACCTTCACCATTGTCGACAAGGCCACCGGCGACCGCGGCGGGCGGCAGAACCGGCTGATCTCGGAGGGCGACCGCGGCGACGAGTACACCTACTCCTACGCCGGGCCCACGGTCGGTTCCGAAGGCCTCGTTGGGACGCGAGCGACGTCCGTTACCGGCGATCGGGTGACCGCGACGGTCGAGCTCGTTCTACGACTCCCGGCACGGCTCCGCGCGGACCGGCTCGCACGGTCACCCGAGCTTGTCGACTGCCCCGTCAAAATCGATATCTCGCTCGACGCGGGCGAGCGCCGGGTCGACGTCACGCTCGAGGTCGAAAACCGTGCGAGCGATCATCGCCTGCGCACCCTGTGCGAGACCGGCACCCGCGCGCTTACACACCAATGCGGCGCCGCATTCGCGCTGCTCGAGCGGTCCAACCGCTTCGAGGTTCGCCGCCGATGGATCGAACCACCAACCGCGGAGGCATGCGTGCACGACTTTGTGGCGGTGAAGGGCGCAACCAGGGGACTGGCCGTCGGGGTCGACGGTCTGCGCGAGTATTCAGTCCTCCACGACGGCGGCACGGTCGCGATCACCTTGCTGCGCGCCGTGGGGTTCCTCTCCCGAGGCGACCTTCCCGAGCGCCACGGCCACGCCGGGCCCGAGCTCGCGACGCCTTCGGCGCAGTGCCTCGGGACCCGCTCTTACCGGTACACGATCGTGCCGATCGACGAACAGACCGATGTCACGCGGGCCGCACGGATCGTCCGCGAATGGCTGTCGGCCCCCCTCGTCGTCCTGGGGGCTGGTCGCCCGCGCTCCCTCCTGTCCTTCGTCGATCCGGCCACGCCGCTCGTGATGACCTCACTTCGGTCGGGGCCCGACGGAACTCTCGTCGTGCGGATCGCGAACCCGGAACGTGCGGAGGTGTCCGGCACCCTCCGCTTCGATCGGACCATCCGCGCGTCGCGCCCCGTCGATCTCCGCGAGGGCGAGGGGAGCCTTGGGAACAACGGGCTTGACGTGATCCGGACCGCGGCTCCGTTGGACATCGACGGAACCCTGGCGAAGGCGCATCTCGCGCCCTACGAGATCGGGACCTGGATGGTGCGGCTGGTCTGAGGGCGGTGCGCACAAATGTGCGACAGCTCTCGCACGAACGTGCGACGGGATCGCACAAATTGAGGACAGACACGCACGGGTCCGTCGGGTAGGGTCTCCGGCGTGTCAAAGAACCTGGCTTCGCTTGTGATCGGACTGGTTGCTATGGCGCTCCTCGCTCTATCGGCGAGCGCAGACGGCGGACCGCCGTACCGTCGCACGACGCCGCGCGGCTCGTTCGGCGCGGATGGACCGCAGCTCGTCGTCGGCGTGCCCGGCGGTCGAGCCTGGGGCATCGAGAGCGGGCTCCTCCCAGTGCCGGACGACCGGACCAGGGTTCGGGCGACGCTCGAAGTAAGCGACCCACTCATACGCGAGGCGTTCGTCCGGGTCGCCTGGTACGACCGCGCGAGCGGACGGCCCCGCCAGTTCGCGTTGACCGACGCCAGGTTCGTCCGTGCGGGCGAGACCGCGACGGTCGAGATCGCCCTCGACCCGCCGGCCGGCGCGGTCGCGTATCGGATGCGAGTCTTGGCCCGTCTTCGTGTACCCGAGGCGCTCTCAACGTCGGACGCCGTCCGGGTGACTTTCTCTCCGCCTTTTTCGTGGGCGGCCGCCATTCCGCCCACTCGGCTCCTTCCGTAACGGGGCGCCGGCCCGAGCGGGCTGACAAGCGACGTGCCCGCTTGGCGGCGCTGGGACATACTTGCGGCGATGGCAACCGTCACCTACGACCACGTCACCAAGCGCTTCGGGGACTTCGTTGCGGTGAACGACCTGAACCTTGCCGTGCGCGACTCGGAGTTCCTGGTCCTGGTCGGACCCTCCGGATGCGGGAAGACGACCGCACTCCGAATGCTCGCCGGCCTCGAGGAGCAGACGACCGGAGACATCCGCATCGGCGAGCGCGTGGTGAACGACGTTCCGCCGAAGGATCGCGACATCGCCATGGTCTTCCAGAACTACGCGCTCTACCCGCACATGAGCGTGTACGACAACATCGCCTTCGGTCTGAAGCTGCGTGGCATGCCCAAGCAGGAGATCGATCGACGAGTGAACGAGGTCGGCAAGATGCTGGGCATCGGTCAGCTCCTCAAGCGCAAGCCGAAGGAGCTCTCTGGTGGCCAGCGCCAGCGTGTCGCGGTCGGTCGCGCGATCGCGCGCGAGCCCGCGGTGTTCCTCATGGACGAGCCGCTCTCCAACCTGGACGCGAAGCTGCGCATCCAAACGCGCGCGATGCTGCAGCAGCTTCACCAACGCATTCGTCGGACGACGATCTACGTCACCCACGATCAGGTCGAAGCGATGACCATGGGCGATCGCATCGCCGTCATGAACGACGGAAAGCTGCAGCAGCTCGACACACCGGAGACGCTGCACGAGCGGCCCGCGAATCTGTTCGTCGCGGGATTCATCGGCTCGCCGTCGATGAACTTCTTTCCTGCGAAGGTGACCGGATCAAACGGCCAGGTCGTCGCCGACGCCGGATTCTTCAAGGCGCCGCTCAGCGGAAAGGCCGCGGATGCGGTCGGCCGCGACGTGATCCTCGGGATCCGACCTGAGGACATCAACGACATGGCGACCGAACGGCAGGACGGACAGCTTCCGCTCGACGCGAAGGTCGAGGTCGTCGAGTTCCTCGGCAACGAGCTGCAGCTCCTGCTCTCGGCGGATACAACGAACTTCATCGCGCGGGTCGGAACGCAGACACAGACCAAGCCCGGTCAGACGTTGCGGGTGGGGCTGAATCTCAAGAAGCTCCACGTCTTTGATAAGCAGACCGAGGCAGCGTTGCGGTGACCCTTCGGGGCTCCACGAGCGACTTTCCGCTCGAATCAGTCATCGGTCTCCTCGCGGGCACTTCGAAGACAGGGGAGCTCCAGGTACGGAGCGACGCCAAGGTCGGTGCCCTCGGCTTCGCTAATGGACGCCTCGTCGCCGCGGTCATGGATGGCGAGGGAGGCGAGAACGCCCTCGGCGCGATTTTTGCGATCTCGCAGGCCGACTTCGAGTTCACGCCCTGGGAATCGGCGCCCGAGGCAAACCTCGAAGGCGGAGATCTTGTCTCTCTCCTTAAGCGGGCCGCCGAGGCGCGCGATCGGATCACGAAGATCCGCGAGTCGATACCCGACGATCGGATGCGCTTCCGCCTCTCGGAGAAGGCCGCCGATCAGGGCGCGGTCACGTTCACACCCGACCGCTGGCGGGCGCTACTTGCCGTAAACGGCGAGCGCGACGTCGCCGCGATCGCCGAGCAGCTCCGCCTCGGAAAGATGCAGACGCTGACTCTGCTGTCCGGCCTCGTGAAAGACGGGGTCATCGAAGGCTTGCCCCCGGCCGAGAATCGCCCGGCCGCGCGACCGGCGCCGTACGCGGCTCCTGAGCCCGCTCCACCGCCGGAGCCCACCCCGCCACCTCCTGCGGCCGGGGCGTGGCCGCCGCCCGAGGCGCCCCAGGAGCCTGCGCGACCGACGCCGGATTGGTCGAGCAGCATCACGCCGTCGCGGCAAACGCCTGAGGCTCCGACGGAGCACCGAGCGGAGCCCGAACAAGTGTCTCCGCCACCCCCGATCCGCGAGGATCTGCAAAACGAGATCGCGGAGCGCATGGGTGGCTTCGCCCCCGTGCCTGAACCGGCTCCGCCTGCGGTCGAGGTCCCTCCGGCCGTCGACGACAGACTGTCGTCTCTCTCAGGCCTGTTTGCTCCCGGACCCGCCGCGAACGCGCCGCAACCGCAGGCTCCCGCGCCCGCGACGAAAGAGACGCCCCCGCAGGAGCCAAAGGACTGGTGGCGTGCGCCCGGTGGAGGCAGGCCGCCGGAATCCTGGACGACACCGCCACCGGCGTCGACCGAGGCACCCGCGAACGCCTGGGCCCCGAGCGCCAAGCCGAAGGAACAGCCGGCGAATGCCGATCCCTGGGGTGCTCCCGCGTCGGCGCCGCAGGAATCGGCAGCGACGAAGGCGATGCCGTCGCGCGCTGATGAATGGGCGCCGCCGCCAGCGCAATCTACCGCCGGGGATGCGACCGCCGAAAAGAAGAAGGGCGGTGGGTTCCTCGGCCGTTTCCGCCGCGATGAGGCGCCGACGCCAATCGCGCGCATCGAACCCGCCAGCGCGGCAGCGAGCAAGACGGGAAAGCTCGCTTCGCTCTCGAACGCGCTGCTCGTCGAATACAACAGCGGTGGCTACGGCAAGGGCAAGATCGAGACGCGTCTCGCGAATCTCCTCATGCGTGTAGACGAGCAGGCCGATCCGATCGATCGGCCGTTGCCGGTCGTGGATGACCTCATCGACGCGGCGGCACTCGAGCGTGAAGGCTTCGACGAACACCAAGCCGTCCCGTATCTGGCCACGCTGGTGCGACAGATCTACGAGGATGCGGAGCAAGCGTTCGGCAAGGAGAAAGCAAAGAAGGGTTACAGGGCGGCCCAGCAGCAGGTGTTCGGCGGGGACACGAACGCGCTGCAGACGCCAGAGCTCGCGGGCAAGCTCCCGAAGGTCTGAGCCTCTATCTCGGCATCGATCTGGGGGCCTCGAACATCCGAAGTGTCGTCGCGCGCGACGAGCAACCGATCCCGCGCATCGTCGCTCGCGACGAGCGGCCGACGCCGCGAACCGGCGCGGCGGACGTCATCGCCGCGATCGCCGAGAGCTCACGGGCCGCGCTCGCCGCGATGGGGACGACCCCTCGCGATCTCGCCGGCGCGGCGTGCTCGGCTCCCGGTCCGCTCAATCATCTCTCCGGGATCGTCTACGACGCTCCGAACATAAACGGCTTCGCCGACGTCCACCTGGCGGAGGGCCTCGCGAAGGCGCTCGGAATTGACGCCGTGTTCCTGGATCGCGACACGGTGATGGCTGCGATCGGCGAGGGGGTGGCGGGCGCCGCGCAGGGCGTGCGCGATTTCGTCTACGTGACCATCTCGACCGGGATCGGCGGCGCGCTCGTGAGCGGCGGCCGGATGCTTCGCGGCGTCAGCAACATCGCGGGCGAGATCGGTCACTGGCCGGTCGCGCTCGAGGGACCGCGCTGCGGCTGCGGCAGCTATGGCTGCGTCGAGTCGCTCGCCGCGGGCCGTTTTCTCGCGGAGGCGTATGGCGTCGACGACGCCGCGCGTGTCTACGCCGGGGCAGCGTCGGGCGATCCGCGTGCCGTCGCGATCCTCGCGCGCGCCGAAGCGGCGCTCGGAAACCTCGCGATCACCCTCGTGAACGGCCTGAATCCGTCGCTCATCGTCATCGGCGGGTCGATCGCGGAGCACGAGCCCGCGCACACGCTCGAACCGATGCGTCGCGCGATCGATACCCGCGCGTTCCGCGTTGCGGCGGACGCGGTACGCCTGGTGCCCCCCGGCCTCGGACGCGACGTCGGCATGCTGGGTGCGGTGATCAGCGCGCGAGAACGGCTCGCTGGTCGGGCCGAATGGTTCCTCTAGTCTTCTAGCAGGGACCCGCTCCATCGGTCTGGGAGGCGCAGATGAAAGCTCGTGTCGCTATCAATGGATTCGGCCGCATCGGTCGGCAGTTCCTAAAGGCGTCGCTCGAGAGGCATCCCGACGTCGAGATCGTCGCGCTGAACGACCTCGCCGACCCCAAGATGAACGCCCACCTCTTCAAGCACGATTCGAACTACGGCAGGTACCAGGGAGACGTCTCGGCTACCGCGGACTCGCTCGTCGTCGACGGTCGCACGATCAAGGTGCTCCAGGAGCGCGATCCCGCAAAGCTGCCCTGGAAGGCGCTCGACGTCGACATCGTCGTGGAGTCCACCGGGTTTTTCACCGACGCCACGAAGGCGAAGGCGCACATCGACGCGGGCGCGAGGTACGTGATCATCTCTGCCCCCGCGAAGAACGAGGACAAGACGATCGTGCTCGGCGTGAACGAGAAGGAGTTCGATCCCGAGAAGCACCACATCATCTCGAACGCGTCGTGCACGACGAACGGGCTCGCCCCGTCGCGAAGGTGCTGAACGACGAGTTCGGCATCGAGAAGGGCTTCCTCACGACGATCCATTCGAAAACCTTGAGCCAGCGGCTGCTCGACACCGTCGCCGGGGACCCGCGTGACGCTCGGGCGGCATCGGAGAACATCGTTCCCTCCGAGACCGGTGCGGCGCGCGCCGTCGCGCTCGTCATTCCCGAGCTCAAGGGCCGCTTCACCGGCATGTCCTTCCGCGTCCCCACGCCGACGGTCTCTGTGGTCGACTTCACGGCGAATCTGAAACGCGAGGTCACCAAGGAAGAGGTGAACGCTGCGTTCAAGCGCGCGTCGGAGGGACCGCTCAAGGGGATCATGGATTACACCGAGGAGCCGCTTGTCTCGAGCGATCTGAAGGGCGACGCGCACTCGACGATCGTCAGCGGGTTGGACACGATCGTCCTCGGCAACATGGTCAAGATCATTTCCTGGTACGACAACGAGTGGGGCTACGCGTGCCGCCTCGCCGACATCACCGAGTTCGTCGCCTCGAAGATGCGCGTCCCGGTCGCCGCTGGCCGCTAACACGGCGGCGCTCTTTCACAAGCGGACCATCCGGGACGCCGACGTCCGCGGAAAGCGCGTTCTCGTGCGGGTTGACTTCAACGTGCCCCTCGAGAAGGGGGTCGTGGCAGACGACACGCGGATCCAGGCTGCGCTCCCCACTCTTAGCGCACTCATCGAAGGGGGCGCATCGCTTGGGCTCGTCTCGCACCTGGGCCGTCCCAAAGGGACCGACGCCAAGCTCTCGCTCGCGCCCGTCGCGAAGCGGCTCGCAGAGATCACCAAATGGGAGGTCCCGCTTCTCGACGACTCAGTGGGGCCACGCGTCGAAAAGGCCATCCGTGCGATGGAGCCGGGTGATGTCGTGATGCTCGAGAACATCCGCTTCCACCCCGAGGAAGAGAAAAACGATCCGGAATTTGCAAAGAAGCTCGCCGCGGGGTTCGACCTCTACGTGAACGACGCGTTCGGCACGGCGCACCGCGCGCATGCGTCGACCGAAGGTGTCGCGCACCTCCTGCCGGCCTACGCCGGCTTGCTCCTCGAGAAAGAGCTCGTGGCGCTCGGCGGCATCCTCGATCAGCCGAAGCATCCGTTCCTCGCGATCATCGGCGGCGCCAAAGTAAGCACGAAGATGGATGTGCTCCGCTCGCTCGTTCCGCGCGTCGACACCCTCGCGATCGGTGGCGGGATGGCCAACACGTTCCTCCTCGCGATGGGCCGTCCCATCGGGCGGTCCCTCGCCGAGCCGGAGAAGGAGACCGAGGCGCGCCTGGTCACCGACGAGGTCGAGGGCGACGGAAAGGAGCTCCTCCTTCCGATCGACGTCGTGGCGGCGCCGTCCCCGGATGCCGATGGCGCGCCGCTCGCCGCGACCTACGACGTCGACGAGGTCCCGGGCCACCTCGCCATCGTGGACATCGGCCCGCGAACGATCGAGCGCTATGCGCGCGTGATCAATAGCGCTCAGACGATCTTCTGGAACGGTCCCGTCGGCGTGTTCGAGGTGCCCGCGTTCGCGAACGGCACCCGCCGGATCGCGGAGCTCATGGCATCGAGTGGTGCGACGACCGTGGTCGGCGGGGGCGAATCCGTTCAGGCGGTCGAGGAGGCCGGACTCGCCGACAAGATGACCCATGTCTCCACCGGAGGCGGCGCGTCGCTCGAGCTCATCGAGGGCAAGACCCTCCCTGGGGTCGCCGCGATCCCTGACCGGTGAGCGACACAAAGATCGCAGCGGTCACCGCACGCGAGATCCTTGATTCGCGCGGCGATCCGACGGTCGCTGTCGAGATGACCCTCGCCGGCGGCGCGCGCGCGACGGCCATGGTGCCGTCGGGCGCTTCGACCGGGGCACACGAGGCGGTCGAGCTCCGCGACGGGGACAAGAAGCGCTACCGCGGGAAGGGCGTACTCAAAGCCGTAGCGAACGTGAACGACACGATCGCGAGCGCGGTCAAAGGCCGTGACGCGACAGATCAGCGCGCGCTCGACAAACTTCTCATCGAGCTCGACGGCACGCCTAACAAGGCGAAGCTCGGGGCGAACGCGATCCTCGGCGTTTCGCTGGCTGCCGCCCGCGCCGCCGCCGTTGCGACGGGAACGCCGTTGTATCGCAGGTTCGGCAAGGGCACGACGCTGCCCGTCCCGCTGATGAACGTGCTGAACGGAGGCAAGCACGCCACGGACTCGGCAGACATGCAGGAGTACATGCTCGTGCCGCTCGGCGCGGCGACCTTCGCGGAGGCGATCCGCTACGGGTCCGAGGTGTTCCACGCGCTCAAGGACATCCTTCACGAGAAGGGCATGGGCACAGGCGTCGGGGACGAGGGCGGGTTCGCGCCGTCGAATCTCCGCACGAACGAGGAGCCGATCGAGCTGATTCTCGCGGCGATCGCGCGGGCCGGCTATCGCGCAGGCGAGGACGTCGCGCTCGCGCTCGATCCCGCGTCGACCGAGTTCTATGCGAACGGCACGTACACCCTGGCTCGGGAAAAGCGATCGCTCGATGCGCAAGGGATGACGCAGCTCTATGCGGATTGGGCCAAGCGCTATCCGATCGTGTCCATCGAGGATGGCCTCGCCGAGGACGACTGGGATGGGTGGCGGCACCTCACCGCGACCCTCGGCGACCGCGTCCAGCTCGTCGGCGACGACCTCTTCGTGACGAACGTGACGCGCATCGAGCGCGGGATCCGAGAGAAGATCGCCAATTCGATACTGATCAAGGTCAATCAGATCGGCACGGTCAGCGAGTCGGTCGATGCGGTCGAGCTCGGTCGCCGCGCGGGATACACGTCAGTTGTGTCGCACCGCTCCGGGGAGACAGAGGACACGACGATCGCCGATCTTGTCGTCGGCCTCGATACCGGTCAGATCAAGACGGGGTCGCTCTCGCGGAGCGAGCGGATCGCCAAGTACAACCGGCTCATGGTGATCGAGCGCGAGCTCGGAGGCGGCGCGAAATACGGCGGCCGTCTCCCGTTCAGGCGCTCAGACGCCGTGCGATCGGTTGTCCGTTAGATACCTGAAACAGCTCGTGCGTGGCCAACCGACCATTCCAGGAACGCCTGCCACGCCGTCTCACCAGCAGGCAAGGGCGGTGGATACATGCCGGCGGCGACGAAGACTTCCCGATTCTCATCGAGGAGCCTCAGCGCATCGACGGCGTTTTGAAGGTCACTACGCCTCGTCGCACGCCGGCCAAGATCAATGAGCAGGCCAAGCGCGCGGAACGTGTGCGTCCAGCGCGTCGCACGTTGCGGCACGGGGCCGACGAGGCCGGCGAGCTGGTCCGCCTTCGATAGAGAGAACCGATCTGCGTTGATGGCCCGGAAACTCCGCACGACGCCCGCGAACTTCAGAGGCTCCAGCTCATTGAGCACGTTTCGCTTGCGGTAGCTCGTTTCCGCGGAGAGTTCCGCCGCGGTCATTGCAGCCTGCGGACGGGATACCAGGACCCGCATGAGCTCGGCTCGAGCGCCAACGCCGAACACCGCGCGGATCCGTAACGCGAGAAGCGCCGGTCGGGCGAGGTCTTCCAGATAGGACCGCGCCCGGGATCGGAAAGCGAGGGCTCGCGCCCGACCCGCCGGCCATCCGAGGCCAGCCTTCGCATTGACTGTCGCCGCGTACTCCCGGAATTCGGAACTGTCGAGCGAGCCCCAATCGGTCAGGACGTTCTTTAGGCGGGCTTTGGACACCAAATAGCCGTACCGAATGACCCAGTCGATCGATTCGTCTCGAAGGCGCGCATCCAAACCGCCGTGCGTCGCCGTAAAGGCGATGAGTGCTTCAGGATCGATGACGTCGTTCTGATGCCGACGCGGAACCACAGCGGCAATGCCGAGCTCGTGCCATTGGCTCCACAGCGTCTCCAAGACGTGTTCGCGAAGCTCACTAACCGTGGCCATCGGTGACTCCCAGATCGCGGAGGGCAGCGCCAAGTTCGACCCCGAACCCTTCGCTCGGATCATGTGTCCGCGCCCAAGCCGCAGCATCGCGGAGCTCCTCGGGCGTCGGTTCGAGCAGTCGGAGGTCCTCAAAGTGCTTGCTGCGTGGGCCCTGATCGGCGGCTGCATAGAGCTTGAAGAAGATCTGGTCGCGCCGGTCGGCAATCTCGAGGATGAGACCGCCCCACTGTCGACGATGCGCACGGCCGATCGCACCTTCGGGCAGACCCAGGTCAAGCAATGACTGCGGTCCCGTATTGACCCACTGCGATGAGATCCGGAACACGCGAGCCGTGTCCTCGATCGCTCGCGCCAATGGCGGGGGCATCTTCGCTATCGGAAGAACGCGCTGCCCCTCTACCCTCCCGACGATGTCGATATCGCGCGTTGGGCGAGTGATTAGCCCCAGAAGCTGCAACGCGCCGCCGCCGACGGCGTATAGCTCATAGCGCAATCCGCGCTCCTCCAAGAGCTGGCCGAGAGCGGTTAAGGGGCCTTCAAAAGTTTCGCGTGATTCAGCCATCGCGCGCAGTTTAAATGCACGAGTCGCGCATGTAAACTGCGCGACGAGCCCAGAGAGTTAGCGACCGTCGGTGGCGCCCGGAAAGAGAACGGCGCCCACAAACGCGCCATCCGGCGCGTCTGCGCCAGCGACGTGCGCCACCTGTCCGCTCGCGGGATCGAATCGGCTGAGGAGGTTGCGCGCGCGTCCACCGAAGAGCCAGATCGACCCGTCGGGCGCAGCGCTACTGAAAAGGCCGCTGTCCGGCGGGATTGCGATCGGTGTCACGGACCGCGCGTCAACACGGAGGAGTTCGGCACCGTTATCGGTAACCAGGTGGGCGTATGTGGTCTTGGCGGTACTCGAGACGATGGCAATTCGGACGAACGGAAATGTCCTCCCCAAATCGATCGAAGCCTCCTCGCGCATGGCGATCGGATCGATCCGGCGGACGATCAGTCGATGAGATCCGCAATCTGCATCGGCAGTAATCGCGTAGAGCTTGCCGTCGGCTCCTGCCGTCATGGCGAGCGCGGGCCCGCTTCCCGCGACATCCAGCCGGCGACCGTCGGTCAGGTCGAGAATCGCGCCGTTCGCCGGCGTCGCGGAGAACGCGAAGAGATGGGGACCGAGCGCGGCCAAAGCGAACACGCTCGAAGCCTTCGGGTCCAGCAGGATCTTCTCGTACCCGCACAGCACCGGCATTCCGGGCAGGGCGGACGGGACGGCTATGTCGCGGGTCAGACCTTGTGCGTCCGTTGCCACGACATGGCCTTGGATCTCGTAGATCTCGCCGCCGAACGCTATCCCGCGTGGAGGTCCACCTTGATTCATCCGGTCGTAGATGAGCGTGGCAGCCGACGCGACGCCGAATGCCTGAACGTGGCCGTTGAATCGCTCGAGGAGGAGTGTCCTCGGACCGGCGGTCGCGAACTGCTGACCATCGCCGATCCGGACCGGCGGCTGTGCCGGGAAGCGCAGATAGGCGGGCCGATCTTCGCGTATGACTGGATCCGTGCCCACCTGGATGTACGCGATCGTCGGTTCGCTCGGGCGAACGGATTCCAGGGCGCTCGTGCGTGCACCGCTGTCCGCATCTTCCACGTGCGTGCCGCACGCGGCCAGAACGACGACCACGCCCAGCGCCAGCAAGTGCCGTCTCACTGACGGCTATTACGTTCGGCGGCCCATTTCGTTCCGCGCCGCCTAGGATCAGGCCGATGCTCGTTCGGTCGCTTGATGACCTGACCGCCGCGGACCTCCCCGAAGCCGGCGGCAAGGGTGCGAATCTCGGCGAGCTGCGACGGGCCGGGTTCCCGGTCCCGGACGGGTTCGTCATCACGTCCGCGGCGTACGCCCTCGCGGCGGAGGCTTCAGGGGTGACCGGAGAAACGCCCGCGACCGCGCGGGTGCGTCTTACGGCGTCGCCCGTTCCCGCCGGGATCGCCGACGCCGTGCGCGAGGCCTACCGCGCGCTTGCCGCATCGGAGGTCGCCGTCCGCTCATCGGCAACGGCCGAGGATCTGCCCGATGCGAGCTTCGCCGGCCAGCAGGACACGATCCTTGGCGTAGCGGGAGAGGACGCCACCCTCGACGCGGTCCGCAAATGCTGGGCGTCGCTCTGGAATGACCGCGCCGTCGCGTATCGGAAGACGCACGATGTCCCCGCGGGCGGGCTGCGCCTCGCGGTCGTCGTGCAGCGAATGGTCGAGGCGGAAAGCGCGGGCGTGCTGTTCACCGCCGATCCGATCACGGGGCGCAGGCGGCGCGCCGCGATCGAGGCGGTGCGCGGTCTCGGCGAGCAGCTCGTGTCCGGCGCGGTAAATCCGGACCACTTCGTGGTCGACACGAGATCGGGCAACGTGCTCGAGCGCCGCGGCGACATCCTGAGCGACGCGCAGCTGCGCGAGCTCGCCGCGATCGGGGCACGCATCGAGACGCATTTCGGCCGGCCGCAGGACATCGAGTGGGCCATCGACAAGTCCGGGAAGCTCTGGATCGTTCAGTCGCGCGACATCACGACGCTCTATCCCCTCCCGCCTACCGCGCCGCGGAACGACGACGACCTGCGCGTGTATTTCTCGGCGAACGTCGCCCAGGGTGTCTTCGATCCATTCACGCCGATGGGCCTGCAGACCTTTCGGCTCCTGAGCTCCGGATTCGCGGCTGCGATCGGTCGCCCAGTGCGCGATCCCGCGGTGGGCGCGTCGCTCTACGCCGAGTCGGGGATGCGTGTATTCATCGATCTGACGCCGGTGCTCCGCGATCCGTTCGGGAGAGAGCTGCCGCCTCGCGTGATGAGCGTGATGGAGTTCCGAAGCCAGGCCATTTTCACAAAGCTTCTCGACGACCCGCGTCTCGCGCCGCGCGGCTCGGCGTCGCGTTCACGAATACGCCTCATCGGCGCAGCGCTCCACACCGGTGCGCCGCAGAACGCGGTTCGCGCGATGCTGCGGCCGGACGCGACGCGAAAGCGAGTGCTTGGCGAGCTCGACCGTGCCATCGCGGAGGTTCGCCTTCCCGAGACCTCCGCCGACCGGCTCGACGCCTACGAGCGGCTCATCCTGACGTTCCCGCCGAGATTCTTTCCGCGGCTGGTGGGGATCGTCTTGGCGGGAGTCGTGAGCTACGCCATCGCCAATCGCGTGGTCGGCGCTCGGGCCCGGCCGGGCGAGATGCAGACCGTCCTTCGCGGTCTGCCGCACAACCCGACGACGGAGATGGACCTGGCGCTCTGGGACATCGCGCGTGCCTCGCGAGAGGATCCGGCGTCGCGCGAAGCGTTGAGCGCGCGCACTCCCGCGGACCTGTCGTCGCAATACCGCGCCCGCGCGCTCCCGCCTCTGCTCCAGCGCGAGATGATGAGCTTCCTCGAGCGCTACGGGCATCGCGCAATCGCCGAGATCGATCTGGGAGTCAAGCGCTGGTCCGAGGATCCGGCGCACCTGCTCGGTGCGATCGCCAACTACCTACGGCTCGGAGACGAGGCGACCGCACCCGACGTGCAGTTCGCTCGTGGTGCGCGCGACGCAGCGGCGATGATCCAGACCCTCACGTCGCGCCTTCACGGGCCGCGACGCGTGCTCCTCCGCTTTCTCCTCGGACGCGTGCGACTGCTCGCCGGGCTGCGCGAGCAACCGAAGTTCCAGGTCATGCGTGTCTTTGCATTGGGCCACGCGCTCGTCGCGCCGGTCGGCACCGAGCTCGCGGATCGCGGACTGCTCGACACCGCCGATGACGCATTCTTCCTGACATTGCCGGAGCTGCGCCGCGCGATCGCCGGCGAGGACCTGCGCATGACCGTGGTCGAGCGCCGCGAGGTCTATCGGCGCGAGCAGGGCCGTCGTCACATCCCGCGCGTGCTTCTCTCCGACGGCACTGACGCCGAGACCGAGCTATCCCCGGCGACCGATGGCGGCATCCGCGGGACGCCGGCTTCTCCCGGCATCGCACGCGGCATCGCGCGAGTGATCCTCTCGCCGGTCGGTGCTCGCCTCGAACCCGGAGAGGTGCTCGTTGCCCCGTCGACCGACCCGGGCTGGACGCCCCTCTTTCTTACGGCGGGCGCGCTCGTCATGGAGATGGGCGGGATGATGTCGCACGGGGCCGTCGTCGCGCGCGAGTACGGCATCCCTGCCGTCGTCGGGGTGCCCGATGCCACCGGTCGCATCGCGACCGGCGAGCAGATCACGGTCGACGGCTCAGCAGGAACGGTCGCAAAGGAAGTGGCCGCGGTCTAAGCGGCCTTGCTGCCCCAGCCGGGGTGACGGTGCTCACCCCGAGAGCATTCGAGGCAGTAGTACGCGCCGTCCATATAGCGCCCGAAGGGGACAGTCTTGTCGCAGCACGCGCACTGGTAGTAGAAGATTCGCTCGAGGACTCGGAACATCGCGGGACCTCCGTCGTGATCACGCGGAGCCGGCGAGGTTAGCTGTCGGGCTGGGGCGGCGTGCTTAGCGCCCCGCCTGCTCGCGCAGGTTTCGCCCCGGTGGTGGTTTCCCCGCTCCTGGTGGATTAGGCCTCCCAAATGGTATCCGGAGGCCAATCACAGCGACCGCATCGGCCGTTACTGATTGAGACGATTTCCCCCATAAAGGGGAGACCGGCCGCCTCTAAACTCACGCGAACGCGGAAACAGACGAGCGGGAGTGAGGAATAGATGGCATTACTGGAGCGCGTGCCCCAATTGGCACCGGCCGCGACGTCATCCGCGGAGGCTCCCGCCCCGATAGCGCCGGTCGCGATCGAAGAGACCGGTCTCACCCAAGCCTTCATCGCCGACCTCGTCCTCAAGATCCTGTACCAGAAGGGTCAGGCCACCGCCGCGGAGCTGGCCGATGTGATTTGCCTGCCGCTCCCGAAGATCCTTCAGGGCATCCTCGAGTTCCTTAAGACCGAGCACCTCGTCGAGGTGAAGGGCAGCTCGGGTATGGCCGCGGCGACGTACGTGTACGTCATCGCGACGAAGGGCCAGGAGCGGGCTCGCGAAGCTTTCGCAAAGAACGGCTACGTCGGCGCCGCTCCGGTGACGCTCGCGGCGTACGTGAATCGTGTTCGTGCCCAGACGATCGGCAGCCTGCAGGTCACGTTCGACGAGATCCGCAAGGCGCTGACGCATCTCGTGCTTCCAGAGAAGACGCTGCGGCAGCTCGGTCCCGCCATCAACAGTGGGCGGTCGATCTTCCTCTTCGGGCCTCCGGGCACCGGCAAGTCGTCAATCGCGGAGACCCTAGCCACGATGCTCCGCGGCAGCATCGTCCTCCCGTACGCGATCCTCGTTGGACAGCAGCTCATCCGCGTGTTCGACCCCTCGCGTCACCGCCCGCTCGTCGCGCTCGACGCGCGGTTCGATCGCCGTTGGGTCCCGGTCGCGCGGCCGTTCGTCGAGGTCGGTGGCGAGCTCACGCTCGAGGACCTTGACCTGGTGTTCGACGAGAACTCCAAGGTGCACGAGGCTCCCTTCCAGATGAAGGCGAGCGGTGGCGTCCTGCTCATCGACGACTTCGGCCGGCAGCGCGCCTCGCCCGAGATGCTCCTCAACCGATGGATCGTCCCGCTCGACCGCGACGTCGACTTCCTCACGCTCTCCGACGGTCGCAAGATCGAGGTGCCGTTCGACGTGCTCCTCGTCTTCGCGACGAACCGCACGCCCTCTTCGCTGGTGGATGAGGCGTTCCTGCGGCGCATCCAGTACAAGATCGAGGTCAAGCCGCCGACGGAGCAGGAGTTCTCGGAGATCCTGCGCCGCGTGTGCGAGACGCAGAAGATCACCTTCTATCCCAAGGCCGCGGAGTGGATCGCGGCGTACGCGCGCGAGCGGAACATCCCGCTTCGCTCGTGCCACCCACGTGACCTGATGCAGCACCTCGGTGCCGCCTCGCGCTTCCTGCTCAAGCCGGCCGAGCTCACACCCGAGCTCGTCGAGCTCGCCTGCGAGACCTACTTCGTCCCGATCTGAGCTTCCCGCGGCCGGACGCGCCGATACGCGGCGATTTGGGCCCGCTCGGCCAAGCGACGCGTGGCGACTCCTCCCGTGGGCTCTCGTGTGGTTACTTCCCGCCGCGCTCGTCGCGTTCGTGGTCGCCAACCAATATGTTGAGGCGGAGTTCGCAGGACAGGCGCGAACCGCACCCGGAACAGTAACGGCGAAAGAACCGAACAACCACGCGATCGTCCGAGCCACATACGTGGTCAGTGGCGAGACCTATGAGATCGCCGACTCTTTCATCGGTCCCCCGAATCCGGACTTCGCCTCAGTGCGTACCGGAGATACCGTCACCGTTTACTACGACCCCATGAGACCGTCGAAGGGTGTCCTCGCTGCGCCAGAGGCGCGGACGCCGGACCTCGGTTTCGCGGTGCTCGCAGCGGTTGCTCTTTCGACGCTTCTGACTGCAGCGCTTATCGTCTCGCAGCCTCTATGGAGGCGCCTGGCCGGCTGAGCGGGAAGCTCGTCTCGAGCCGCGCGGCTAGGTCTTCTTCTTCGCCTTCGTCGCGGCTTTCGCGATCCTGCTGCGGCGCCGGCGCGCGCTGTTCTTGTGGACCGAACCTCGCTTCGCGGCTTTGTCGAGCGCACTTGCCGCGGCCGAGATCACCTCGGAGGCCGCCTCGCCGCCTTTGCTGATGGCTTCGCGCGCCGCGCGCACGGCGGTACGCGCCGCGGAGCGGCCGATCGTCCGCATCGAGGTGCGCCGCTGGGTCTGGCGGATGCGTTTCAGCGCCGAGCGCTTGCGTTTCTTTGCCGGCATTAGGTGCGAACGATACCTGATGCCTCAATATCTGGGGGTTGCCGATGTCGATCGCGCGGGCCTCCGCGATCATGATCGTCACCCTCGTTGCCAGCCGCGTACTCGGCTGGCTAAGGCTGTCCGTCATCGGCGCGCACTTCGGCGAGACCCCCGACCTGGACGCGTATCTAGCGGCATTCAAGATCCCGGACGCGATCTTCGGACTCGTAGTCGCCGGCGCCCTCGCCTCGGCCTTCATCCCGGTGTTCACGAGCTACCTGGCTCGGGAACGCGAGGACGAAGCGTGGCACGTCGCGTCAAGCGTCATGAACGCCGTCCTGCTTCTGCTCGTGGGCTTCTCGATCGTCATGTGGATCGCCGCGCCGTACGTCGTGCCGACCTTCGTCGCGCCGTTCCACGACCCCAAGCAGATCGCCCTCACGGTCGATCTCACACGGATCATGCTGCTGTCGCCGATCTTCATGGGCCTGTCGTCGCTCACGACCGGCATCCTGAACTCATACCGGCAGTTCCTCTCGAGCGCGACAGCGCCGCTTGTCTACAACCTCGTCATCATCCTGTTCACTCAGTTCGGGTACCCCTTTCTCGGCATCCACGCGGTCGCGATAGGCGTCGTCGTCGGCGCTCTCGTGATGTGGCTCGTCCAGCTTCCCGAGCTCACCTTCCGCCGCACCCGCTACTCGTTCTCGCTGGACCTCTCGCATGCCGGCGTTCGCGATGTCATGCGCTTGGCGGGTCCGCGCACGCTCGCTTTGGGCGCGGTCCAGATCGTGTTCTTCGTCGACACGTACCTCGCCACAGGCATGGCGTCGGGATCCCTGACCGCGCTCGTCTACGCGAATCAGCTCCTCCTCCTCCCGCTCGGCGTCTTCTCGATCGCGATCAGCGCCGCGGTGTTCCCGACCCTGTCGCACTTCGCGTCGCTCGGTCAGGTCGGCCGAATGCGCGACACGGTGCAGCAGGCGATCCGCTGGATCCTGTTCCTGACACTGCCGACGGCGATCGTGATGATCGTGCTGCGCCGACCGATCGTGAACCTCCTCTTCCAGTACGGAAGCTTCGGACCGGAGGCACGCGAGGCGACCCAGGCGGCGTTCCTCTTCTACTCGCTCGGGCTTGCGGGTCACGCGCTCGTCCAGATCCTCGCGCGCGTGTACTTCGCGTCGCGGGACACCACGACGCCCCTCGCGCTCACGCTGATCTCGATCGGCGCGAACGTCGTGCTCAGCGTGACGCTCTCGCGGCCGCTGGGGATCAACGGTCTCGCCCTTGCAAACTCGATCGCGACGCTTCTCGAAGCCGCGCTCCTGTTCATCCTTCTCGCGTCTCGAGCCAGGTTGCGACTTGTCGGTCTCGGCATCTCGACCCTCAAGCAAGTTTGCGCGAGCCTCCTGATGGGCGTAGCGATGTTCGGGTTCATCTATGTCACGAACCTTCCGTTCGATCTCATCAAAGACCCGCCAAAGCTGACCCTGCTGCTTCAGACGATCCTCGCGGCGGCCGTCGGAGGCCTGGTCTATCTCGGCGCGGCGTATCTCTTACGGATCGACGAGCTGCAGGAGATCCTCGCGGTAGTCCGCGCTCGGATGACACGCGGGTCCGGTCCGCCCGCTGCCGCGTAGGGTGATCGCGCCCGTCTGACCGTAATCTGAGCGCGATGGCCGAGCTCGCGCGTATCCGCAACTTCTGCGTCATCGCCCATGTGGATCACGGCAAGACGACGCTGTCCGATCGCCTGCTCGAAACCACCGGAACCGTGCCGCTCCGCGAGATGCGCGACCAGATGCTCGACTCGATGGAGCTCGAGCGAGAGCACGGGATCACGATCAAAGCGCGCGCGGTGCGCATGGCGTGGCGCGACCACGAGCTGAACCTCATCGACACCCCGGGCCACGTCGACTTCACTTACGAGGTGAGCCGCTCGCTGGCGGCATGTGAGGGCGCGGTGCTGCTCGTCGACGCCTCGCAGGGCATCGAGGCACAGACCCTCGCGAACGCCTATCTCGCGGTCGAGCAGGGCCTCGAGGTCATCCCCGTCATCAACAAGATCGACCTTCCCAACATCGACCTGGACGTCATCCGAGAGGAGCTGCGCACCACCCTCGGCTTCCGCGACGAAGAGATCCTCCTCGCGTCTGGAAAGACCGGCGCTGGCGTGAACGAGCTCCTCGACGCGATCGTCGAGCGTGTGCCGCCGCCGGTCGGCGACGTCGCCGCGCCGCTTCGCGCCCTCATCTTCGACTCGCACTACGACGCGTACAAGGGCGTCGTCGCGCACGTTCGCGTCGTCGATGGCTCGCTCGCCGCGCACGACCGCATACGCCTCATCGCGACCGAGCGCGAGAGCGAGCTGCTCGAGCTCGGCGTCTTCGTCCCCGACGCGCGCCCCATCGCGCGGCTCGAGACGGGGGAGACCGGCTACGTCGCGACCGGCCTCAAAGCGGTGGCCGACTGCCGCGTCGGCGACACGCTCACCCTCGCGTCGCGGCCCGCGACCGCGCCGTTGCCGGGCTACCGGCCGGCAAAGCCGATGGTCTTCGCGGGCTTCTACCCGTCGAACGCGCAGGACTACCCGCTCCTGAAAGACGCCATGGAGAAGCTGCGTCTGAACGACGCCTCGCTCATCTATGAGCCGGAGACGTCGCAGGCGCTCGGCTTCGGTTTCCGCGCCGGTTTCCTCGGCCTTCTCCATCTCGAGATCGTCCAAGAGCGTCTCGAGCGTGAGTACGACCTCGACCTCATCGCCACGTCGCCGTCGGTCGAGTACAGCGTGATAACTCAAAAGGGCGCCGAGGTCGCCATCGACAATCCCGCGCTCCTCCCGGACCCGGGCACGATCGTCGAGATCCGCGAACCGTGGATGAAGGTGACCGTCATCGTGCCGACGACACACGTGGGTCCGGTGATGGAGCTCGCGCAGACCAAGCGCGCGTCTCTCTCCGACATGAGCTACGTCGACCCGACGCGCGCGATGCTCAAGTACGACATGCCGCTCTCCGAGGTCATCGTCGATTTCTACGACCAGCTGAAGTCGAGCTCGCGCGGCTACGCCTCGCTCGACTACGAGTTCGCGGAGTACCGCCCGGCGGACCTCGTGCGTCTCGACATCCTTGTCGCCGGAACACTCGTCGACGCCCTCTCGATCATCACCCACCGCGGGCGCGCACAGCAGACCGGTCGCGTGCTCGTGAACAAGCTCCGCGGCCTCATCCCGAAGCAGATGTTCGACGTGCGCATTCAGGCCGCGATCGGCGGGAAGGTCGTCGCGAGCGAGACCGTGAAGGCGAAGCGCAAGGACGTGCTC
>Ga0209807_1000030_pt1 | contig 59117 bp, 57 predicted proteins | sample GraSoiAngelo_154_FD_186168 | JGI IMG/M metagenome (GOLD analysis project Ga0209807, IMG submission 186168) | Grasslands soil microbial communities from the Angelo Coastal Reserve, California, USA - 14_1009_13_20cm (SPAdes) (version 2) | ecosystem: Environmental > Terrestrial > Soil > Grasslands ... | reverse complement strand
TGCGCGATGTAGGCGATGTTAGGGTCGTAGCTCAGACCTGGAATCAGGGTCGGATCGTAGACAAGAGCAATGTTGTAGAGGAAGTAGAACATAGCGACCAGGCCCTGCGGGGCCATAAAGAGGAACGAGAATTTCAAAGGATTCATCAGCATCACGCAGGCTGCCAAAGTGAAGATGGCTGCTGAAGCTCCGAGCATGCCTGTATCCGGCGCGTAGAGTCCGAGGGCTGGAGGAACGAGGAATGCTGTGAATCCCCCAATGAAAAAGACCGCTAGATGATAGTCTCTACCAATCATTTTTTCCAGAGTATTTCCAAACACGAACAGGAAGAGCATGTTTCCGAAGAGATGGGTGGGGCTAGCGTGGAGGAAGAGCGCGGTAAAGAGAGTCCAGACTCTTCCGGCCAACAGGTTGTTCCAGCTGAACACAAAATTTGTATCGATGAAGTCGGGGTCCTGTTGCCAAGCCCAGAGGCTCAGGCCTACGCATCCAAGTATGAGTAGATAGTTGACCCTCAACCTGAGACCCCCTCGAAGCGTCCAGCCGCAAGTGGCCTATTTCAGAAGTTCCTAACCAAACCTTCAAGGACTCTTCGTCATTCAGCTTCGTTTTGTAAGGGCCGTTTGCGCCAAACCCTTTTACCGCCAATATACTCACGTCTCGCGTTCATCCTTTGGGGTCCAGAGCCCAGGCCTACGTCAACCTGACCAAGCCGAAGATAGTATTCCTTCTGGACTTCACCGCTCTAATGGCTTTCCTGGTGGCTACACGAGGCATCAATCTGCTCAATCTGGCAGCGGTCTTGGTGGCCGGCACCCTGGCGTCTGGGGGTGCTGGTGCATTGAACTGCTATCTCGATCGTGACATTGACCAGAGTATGGGGCGCACAAGTCAGCGGCCGATTCCGAAAGGAGAGGTAACGCCCTTCAACGCGCTAATCTTTGGACTGTTGCTGGTGGGAGCCGGAGTCGGAATTTCCCTCTGGCTTCTGTCTCTCTGGGCTAGCCTATTCATCTTCCTCGGTGCCGCAATCTATGTTGGCTTCTACACCAAGTGGTTGAAGCGCCGGACAACTCTCAACATCGTTCTCGGCGGTTCAGCGGGAAGCTGCGCGCCACTAGCGGGTTGGGCCGCTGCCACTGGAAACATCGGTGCGATTGCACCGTGGTTGATGGCTTTGCTCGTCTTTGTCTGGACACCAAGCCACTTCTGGAGCCTGGCCCTTCGAGCCTCAAAGGACTACGCGAAAGCCGGCATTCCCATGCTTCCCATCGTCGTAGGGGACAAGAAGGCCGCGCAATACATTGCCCTCAACACTTTCCTCCTAGTCCCGTCATCTCTCATCTTCGTCCCTCTGGGAACATTTGGAATAATCTATCTCACGATCGCAGGGTTGCTTGGTCTTGGAATAATCATTGTCGACTTGAAGCTGGCTTTCAACCCGACGAAGGCTCAGGCGTGGACCGCTTTCAAATTCTCAAGCCCGTACCTAGCCATCGTATTCCTCGCAATGGTCCTAGACTACTGGATTCCTCTACACTAGAGAACCATTCAGGACCCTCGAATTTGCTTCAAGAGATTCTGAATCATTATTCTCCCATGCGGATGGTCATCGTTTGACCTCTCAGGGTGAAATTGGACGCCGTATATCGACCTCGATCGGTGCACTATGGCCTCGACTTTGGATGTTGTCGATTGCGCGAGGTGTTGAAACTCGTCGGGAACCTTGGTCAATTCCTGACGGTGTGATTCCGCTACCACAAATTCGGAGGGCAATCCGTCGAACAACGGATGTTTCCGGACGACGCTCACCTTTTCGTATCCACGGAGCATTTGACCCATGTCTCGCGTTATGGCCCCAAACGCTGACCCGATGATCTGATGTCCGTAGCATATGCCCAGAATTGGAAACTTGGCCTTTCTGACTAAGTCCATTTCGGGTTGGAATAGTTCGCGGGTTCTAGGTTTTGAGAGTAGGGCACTGGACCCTGTGAGAATGACCAGATCCGGTCCAGAACCTACAACCCTATCGTAAAGGTCCGGTTGCTTGTAGTCTATTTTCTCTACCGATTGTCCGATGGAATTTTCTATGTTCTGGACTGCGCTGTCAGTTTGGCTCGGTTCTTTGTAGTTGTTTACGACAACTATTTTCAATGTTTAGAGGACGGCCAGGAGTTTGTCGATTTCTTCCTCGGTGTTGTAGTAGTGTGGTGAGGCTCTTAGTGCTTTGACTCTGCTTGCGACTGTGATGTTGAGCTTCTTCAACTTCTCATACGTTGCTCCGGGATCGGGGTCTTCGAAGACCACTATTCCGCTTCGCCGGTCTGGCTGTAACGGTGTGAGTATTTTGCGTCCTTTCTTTTTCAATCCCTCGATCAGGTGCTCTGTGACCTTCAGGACTCGGTGGGACCTTTCTGTCTGATCATGCTTCAATGCGAATTCGAGGGCTGCTTTGGCGCCAACAATCGATATTACTCCCCAGCTTCCACCCTCAAACATTGTCGCGTCTGGCGCGGGTATCGTCTCTTCTATGTTGAACGGTTTTCCGAACAGATCTTGTTGGCTTGTGAGTCTTCTTGCGACTGAGTCTTGGACTCCATGCCAGCCGATATAGTTCGGGTCAAGTTCCTTCAGTCTATCGCGTTTGGTGTAGACGAAAGCTGCCCCGTGGGGTCCTTGCATCCACTTGTACATTCCACATACTAGCGCGTCAACTCCGTCTTGCCGAGCATCTATTGGAAAGACGCCTAGAGCGTGGAACGAGTCAGCGATGACAAACGCACCATGTTCGTGCGCGATCTTTGTGATCTCTCGAATTTTCTCTCGACAGCCGTTAGTCCACGAAACATAGTCAACAGAGACGATCGAGGTGTCGTCGTCGATCGCTTTCTCCCATTGTTCTAGCGGGATTGTGCCGTTATTATCGCGGTGAAGTAGGCGGACGTCCTTTGCTCGTCCGTGTTTTTTCTGGAGGTGCCAGAGGTAGATGTTTGTCGGAAAGTTAAGTTCACTGATAACGATGTTGCCTCTCGGTTTGTAGTTGATGCTGCTAGCGAGGCTGATGAGCGCGCTGGTGACGTTTGGGACGGACGCTATCTCGTCGAGGGGGACTCCACCTATCATCTTTCCAAATTGCCGGCGTGATTCAATGATTAGAGGAAGCCATTCCTCCCAGTTCTCGCCGTACTCTCGCCAGTCAGCCATGAACTCGTTGATCGCGTTGAGCACCGGTATGGACGGCGGACCCGTTCCCGCGTTGTCGAAATAGGCTCGCCGGGAGGTGACAGGTATCTGTTTCCTTACAAGGTCGATATTCAAAGAGACACCGAGATTTGTCGAAGTTCATTTGGCCGGGCTGAGTATAAAGGAAGTGCTAGCTGGTGTGGAAGCTCTGGACTCCCATTTCGGCTATGCAATTCCTGCACCAGAACTGGTTCCTTTCTGGGCTGTACTGGGCATGACTGTCTGTTACTATGTTTCCGCAGTGTCCGCAGCGTACGATGAAGACTTTCCGCATTTTGTGATGGGGGAGGTCTTTCTTGTGCTGTTCTACATCGATATCCCTGGGTTCTAGGACCATATTGCAGTTCTCACAGTAGTAGATTGTTTCGAGAATTGCCTTGTCGCGTTCGTCTACCCAGTTCTCAGCCATGGAAGTGATAGTGCTCCTTTATGGGAAAGAGCTTCGATCGTGCTTGTTTTCGCCATTCTAATCTAGACGCGCCTTCCTTGTTTATATAGAATCCACGAAAGGAAAGTCATGTCTAGGGCAAAATCGCTCACATCTCGGCTATTTTTCGAGTGTTTTTTACTCGGAGAGTTATGCTCCATCTTTCCTCGCGAAGCAAGGTTCACTATACCCTGTCGCAGACGTATGGAGAAGGAGAGGTAGAGAGTTTGGGTCTTCCAGAGAAGATTAAGCAGATTGAAGAGGAGATGAAGAAGACCCAGATCAACAAGAAGACTGAACACCACATCGGCCTTCTCAAAGCAAAGCTTGCCCGGTTGCACGAGGAGCTGGAAGCCTCTACTTCGAAGGGAGGAGGTCCGGCTTTCGAGATTCGCAAGGGTGGCGACGCGACAGTCGTTCTCATCGGCCTCCCCAGTGTTGGTAAGTCGACTATTCTGAATCGGTTGACAAATGCGAAATCGAAAGTTGCGGCATACGCCTTCACAACCCTCACGGTTGTTCCGGGGATTCTGCGTCTCAACGGAGCGGACATTCAGATCCTCGACCTTCCAGGAATCATCAGCGGTGCATCTTCGGGACGAGGGAGGGGAAGGAGAGTTCTCTCGGTCGCCAGGAACGCGGACCTCGTATTGTTGGTCTTGGATGTGTTTCAGCCGGGGCAGGTCCAATTGTTGAAGAATGAGCTTCATGCGATGGGTATTCGGATCGACCAGAAGCCTCCCGATGTGGTCATCAATAGGGGCAGTAAGGGAGGGCTAGCTCTCACCACGAGTGTCAAGCTTACGAAACTGACCCCGGCAACTGTCAAGGGAATAGTCGAAGCCTACGGGATTAGTAATGGTGGCATTTTGGTACGCGAAGATGTTACAGACGAGCAATTGATTGACGTTTTGACCGGGAACCGGAGGTATGTTTCCTCCCTGGTCGTCTTGAACAAGGTGGACTTGGTAAACGAGCAGTACCTTACTGCTGCGAAGAAACAGATTGGAAGCGATTTTGTCCCCATATCCGCTGAGAAGGGATTGAACATGGACGTCCTCGCTGATAGAATCTGGGAGACCCTCAATTTCATCCGAATATATCTGAAACGTCCTGACGGTGACGCGGACTTCGAGAAACCACTCATTCTCCCCGCAGGCTCGACGTTACGTGATGTTTGCAAGAAGATTAGTCCCCGATTTGTCGAGGGAGCCAAGTACGCTTTTGTCTCAGGGTCCAGCGTGAAATTCACGGGTCAGCGAGTGAGTCTCGACCATATCCCTGCTGACAAGGACGTCGTCACGATCATGCGCTAAGCTAGGCAGGCTCAGCGACCTAGATTGAATTCTTCGTGAATTGCCCTCACTGCTTCCGGGCCATCCTTGTGTGATACCACGAAGGATACGTTGTACTCGGAGGACCCCTGCGCGACCATACGGACATTCGCCTTTCGTTTCGCGACCGCCGTAAATATCCTAGCAGCCACTCCCGGCGTCCCTTTCATCCCAGATCCAACAACAGCAATAATGCAGGCATCTTTCTCCTCGGATATTCTATCCACGTATCCCTGTCCCATCAGCGCCAATTGAAGAGCCCTGACGGCGCGGTCAACGTCTCTGTTCGCAACAACGCAGGATATCGTGGCTTCAGAAGAGCCTTGAGATATCATCATCACGTTGACGTTGTTTGAACCGAGTGTCTGGAAGACTTTTGCAGCGACTCCGGGAGCTCCCATCATTCCACTACCACTTACCGTCACGATGCCTACGTCCCTGATGATCGAAACCGCCTTCACCACTTTGCCTCCATTACTGGATTCGCTAGCGGAAACAAGAGTTCCATTCCGCGCTGGTCTAGAAGAGTTCTTTATTCGGACCGGGATTTTCTTTTGTCCAGCCGGTTGCAGTGCCCTAGGGTGCATCATTTTTGCACCGAAATAGGATAGTTCTAGTGCCTCTCCGAACGAAATGTATGGGAGAAGAGTCGCGTTCTTTACGATTCGAGGGTCAGCCGTCATCAGCCCGTCCACGTCAGTCCATATCCATATCTCGTCTGCTCCCAACGCGGCGGCCAGTAAGGTCGCGGTGTAATCAGATCCTCCTCGTCCGAGGGTCGTGATGCTTCCATCAACTGTAGCGGCGATGAACCCCGTTACAACCGGAATTACTCGGCGACTCCATAACGGGTCCAGCCGTTGGCGAACCTGCTGGTAACTGATCTCCACCAGGGGCTTTGCCTCTCCGAAATTATCATCTGTTGTAATACCCGCTTCAGAGCCCGTCAGTGTCCTTGTCCGTAGGCCCAAGGCTGATATCGTCGCTGCAAGAATCGGTGTAGAAAGTCGCTCGCCGAAGGACAGAAGATAGTCGCGGCTTCGAGATGTTAATTCTCTGAGGTGTACTATTCCTTCCACTGTTCGCTCAAGTTCGGAGTTTAGCTGGTCCAATCTCGATACGAGGTCCCGGGTTCCTCCTCTACCGGAAACTATCCGTGCTATCTTGAGATGGTAAGCCTGAATCTTGCTGAGGAGTTTTCTCGCCTGCTTTAGATTCCCCTTCTTGGCGAGTTCGGCGATCTCGACGAGTTGATCTGTTGTCTCTCCAATCGCGGAGGCGACTACAACAATCTTGTTCCTGGGAGAGTGTTGCTGGATTATTAGCGCCGCGTTTTTCACTCTGGGCGCGTTCGCCAGGGATGTGCCTCCGAACTTCATCACGAGCTTCAATCTTGACCCTCTATGTAGCGTATTCTTGGCGTATGCTGACTAGGTCTCGAACTATTGCACTAGCCGTTCTTTCGCCTCCGGCGCCGGGCCCGATGAGAGTTATGTCGCCAGCGTGTTCTGTCGTGAATGTGAGCGCGTTCAGGGTATCTGGGACACATGTTGGGTCAGCCATAGGGATCTGTTCGGGAGCTACTGAGGCTGAAGACTCTTCGATCCTGCCGATGAGTTTGACTTTGGCGTTTGATGCTTTGGCCTGCTTGAGTTTCTGCGGTGTGATTTTAGTGATGCCCGTAATGTCTAGGTCTCGAAGACTGTACCGTTTTTTCAGAACCCAGTTTGCGATTATTACGATCTTCGCGGCGGTATCGAATCCTTCGACATCATTTGTAGGATCCTTTTCCGCATACCCTTTCCTTTGCGCCTCTGCCAGCGCTTTCTCGAATGTTAGGGAGGCAGTTTCCATTCTAGTAAGGATGTAATTTGTCGTTCCGTTGAGGATGCCTCTAACTCGTATGATTCGTTCTCCAGGCATGCATTTCGCGGCAAAATCCAGGAATGGTGTTCCCCCACCTACTGTTCCGCTAAAACGAAGCTGTCGGTTGCGGTGATTGGCTAGCTCGAGCAGCGCGGGCATCGCTAGTGCCAGAGGGCCCTTGTTCGCTGTGACAACGTGCTTTCCGTTGGCGAGCGCAGCTTTGATATTGGAGAGCCCGGGTTCTGCGTCTTTGAAGTTGGTGGGCGTTGTTTCAACAACAACCTCCGCTTCACTGTTAGTGATGATGTGAGCGCTATCATTGTTCCGGCGGCCCTTTCTGGGATACCTGGCTACCGTTCCATATTCCTTCTTAGTTTTCAGGACTAGCGAGATGTCGAGGCCTGCGTCGTCGGAGCAGGATCCTTGGCTGTCAACTATGGTGGTGATTTGGGGCCGGAAGCCGTAGGCTTGGGTGATTCGGTCTGCGTCTTGGTGTAGAACCTGGGCGAGCGCTTGCCCGACAGTTCCGAAGCCGGCCAGTATGATTCTCAAAGGGCCCGCTCGATGTTGTCTATACTAGTTTGGTCGCTAGTTTCGAGACTGTAACCAGTCTGGGATTTGGGTAAGCGGTTCAGAATCGAGGGGTCTTTCAGACCATGGCCTGTCGTCACGCACACGATGGTTTCCGATGGGTCGACCCTCCTGTTCGTCTTGAGCTTCTTTAGTCCCGCGATGGAGGCTGCGCTTGCTGGTTCTACAAAAATTCCCTCGAGGGTTGCAAGTTGTCTTTGAGCCTCGAGGATTTCAGAATCGGTTACAGTTTCGGCAGTTCCCTTCGATTCTTTTATGGCCTTGAGGACTTTTGGCCAGTTTACTGGAGATCCTATCCTGATTGCGGTCGCGATTGTTTGCGGATTGTGAACTGGGCGAATCTTGTTCTCTCTTCTTTTCACAGCTTTCGCGATCGGTGAGGCCTTCTCTGCCTGAATCCCGATCATTCGGGGCCTCGTCTTTGCGATCGATAGTTGTTGGAACTCGGTGAAGCCTTTCCAAGCGGCGCTGATGTTGCCTCCATTTCCGACAGGCAGTATTACAGTGTCGGGTGTTTTCGAGTCAAGCTGGTCAGAGATCTCGAAGGCAAGGGTCTTTTGTCCTTCGAGTCTGTATGGGTTGAGGGAATTCATCAAGTAGAGTTCTCTCCTCCGTTTCGTTAGTTCCAGAGCTGTTACGAAGGCTTGATCAAAGTCTCCCTTGACCTGAATTATCTTGGCTCCGTGCATTGTAACTTGGAGCATCTTGCCACCTGCGACCTTTCCCTTCGGGACGAGGACTATGCATTCCATGCCCGCTCGTGCCGAGTAAGCAGCTAGGGAAGCCGCCGTGTTCCCGGTTGACGCGCAGAGAACTTTCTTTTTTCCGAGCTCCTTCGCTTTTGAGATTGCAACTGTCATTCCTCGGTCTTTGAAAGAGCCAGTTGGGTTTTCACCTTCGTTCTTGACATAGAGTTTCTGGAGGCCGAGTTCGCGTCCAAGGCGCCTGCACCTATGGAGCCCTGTTCCTCCTTCAGCGAGGCTCACAATAGATTCTTCATTTTCGATGGGGAGGATCTCTCTGTACTTCCACACTGAGAGTTGTCTGTGGTCCCAAGCTGGTTTCTTCTTTCCCTTGAGATCGAACTTTACTTCTAGTAGTCCACCGCAGATCGTGCACCGGAAATCGGCTTCACTGGCCGCGGGTTCTCTTTGACAGTCGAAGCACTGGAGCTTGTGGCGCAACAATTGGACTAGTTGCCCCTGATGATGCGGGCTCCGCCGGCCGGGCTGGTTACGAAGAAAGTGGAGTCAATGTTGTTCTTCGAGAATTCTTTCACCATTACTCTTCCGATCTTCTTGGGGTCCTGCTTGGTTTTGTCGACGAATGCAACTACACTGGGACCTGCGCCGCTGATCGCGACTCCGCTTGCGTGTGCGCTAAGTGCTGCTTTCTTGACCATTTTGTAGCCCGGGACAAGTTTCTCTCTTCGGGGTTCTGCAATTGCATCTTCCATTCCGCTCCCGATCAGTTCGATATCTCCTCTTGCAAAGCCCAGGGCGATGGCTGATGCTCGTCCGATATTGAGAACCGCCTCCTTGACCCCGATTGTCTTCGGAACCAACTTCCTAGAGAGGCTTGTTTTGTTCTTTGGAAGCCGAATATTCGGGGAGACGACAACAACGGAAAGCTTGGCTGGCGCTCTTGTGGAGATGGTTCTCAAAGGGTCCCCGTATGCTATTACGAATCCCCCGAGCAAGGATGCGCTTACGTTGTCAGTGTGGGCTGACCCTGAAGAAGCGGCCTCTCCGAGACTGGCAATCTTGACCAATTCATCGGGGGGAAGATGGAGCTCTAGGAGGTGGTTAATTGCCTGCGTGCATGCTGCAGCCGTTGCGCCGCTGCTGCCAAGACCTAGACCGGGCGGAATGTTCTTCTCGATAGTTATCTCGACACCGTTGTCCAGTCTGCTCCTACCAAGTAATGCTCGGGCTGGGGGACCAGCAGAATTCTTGTCGGGGGAAATCGGCAGCCCCCTGCCGTAGGGTCCTAGGATCATGATCTTGACAATTCGTGTTCTTGAAGTTTTGACCTGAACTCGGTCGGCATATTTGCCGAGTGCTAATCCGAAAGTGTCGAATCCGGCTCCAAGATTGGCCGTGGAACAGTACGCCTCGACCCTCACCGCTTTGTCAGGGATCAACGGTCGAATTTCTCAACTGAGACTCCGCCTTTCGTTCGATAATAACTGGCCTCGTACCAATGTCTCAATTTCGGCCGACAGGGAAAGCTTTCAGAATCGCCCATTATCAGCCCTGAACTCGATTCTGGAAACCCCCTATGAACTCTCCCGAGATTCGTTCGGAATTGTCGTCTTCTTTCCATTCTGATCCCAGCCTAAATCCTGCCCTGAATCGTGTGACTCGCCCAGAATTAGTGCCAGACAGGAAGTCGTTTCCAGAAAATAGGGGGTCTTAGCGACCGACCCTCGCGTCGCAAGAGCGGCGAAACTGATAAGCCCCAGAATTGGTTTAGGTATGTCATTCGTGGTCATGACCAATAGACCATTTTCGTGACACATAACTGTGTACTTCTCCGAATCTCGTTTCGTAGCGAAGGCTTACGTTTCAGCCAAGCTCGCACGGTTCTAAGCACGAAACTACAGTATACCCAACCATTCGTTTTTTCTTGCAGACGCTCAGATCATTTTGAAATCTGTTTGTGGAATGTCTGCTCGAAGAACTGCTCCCGAGCTTCCGTCCAGCAGCGCGTTGTAGCTTCGTCCCTTGTACTCGTAGGTGCTGAACCAGATCGGTGCGTGAATGTACGTCGGGCTGTCAACCTTGAAACTAGTATTGAAGGACGTTATCTGGTCCACTTCCTGTTTCGCCAAGAACCTCTGGTTCGCCTCCACTTCATACTTAGCACGTTGAATCGCCTCCTCGCTAGTCATCTCGCTGTTGAGGAAGTTCGCTCCCGAATCTATTCTCTTGAAATCGAAAGGAATCTTCCCTGTATTCGGGATACTGTACTCCCGTGTCGGAAACTGCGCTCCCTTTCTTCCTAGGACAAGCCAGTCGTAATCCCTGTCTATCACGCCTTTCCTAGGCGAAGGTGGAGAGACTCGCTCTAGTACTCCTTCGTAGTCGCTTGTTGCATCAACCTGGACGAGCCAGAACGGAAGATACCGCAATTCCAACGTCAAAATCTTGCTCTTCTTCGCGAGGTCTCCAGGCTTCATGAATCCCTCCCTCATCCAGTCGCGAAGAGCGTTCTCGATACTCGCAGCGTTGTTATTGTTGATGATGAGACTGTGTTCTAGCTGGAACGGTTGATCCGCCCCGACAACCGCAGTATAGCCACAGTAGCGGCAAGTCGAAACGATCTCTCCAGGGTTAATGCTGAAAGGCGCGCCACAATTCTCGCATTCTATTTCCGAAACAATGTCCACCACTGTCTCTTCCCCGATTGTTCTAGGAATGAATTAATGAAGGCCGAATTAAGCTCTCTAGACCAAGGAAGCTGAATTGGCAGGACTCGGCGCGCTCAAGCGCACAATGGGTTTCACGATAATTCTAGTCTTCGCCATATTCCTCGGCCTCCTCTTCGTCATATCCGCCTTCTTCCTAGACCCTCTCACAGGACTAGTTCTTGGGCTAGTAGGCGCTTTCTTCATAATACTGCTTCAGTACCTGATCGGTCCTGTAATCGTCCGCGCTACCAGTCGTTTGCACTACTTGGCCCCTGGGGAGAATAGTTGGCTTGAAGCAAAAGTAAGCCAGCTCGCCTCGAAGTCAGGTATTCCCATACCCCGACTCGCCGTCTCCCCTGATCCAACTCCCAACGCGTTCGTGTTTGGCCGGACCCGCAACAGCGCGACACTCGCCGTTCACCAGGGTCTACTCCAACGTCTAGACGAGAACGAGATAGAGGGAGTCATTGGACATGAGCTTGGCCATGTAAAGCATCGCGACTTCATCGTGGTGACGATGATTAGCGCGATACCTCTGGTCGCGTATCTCATCGCCCGCTCTGTTCTCTGGGGAGGCATCGCTAGCGGCTACAGCGGCCGCAGCAACAAGAATAACAGCGCCGGACTCTTGATCATCGTCGCGGTCGCCGCCTACGCAGTCTATATTCTTACCACCCTACTAGCACTCCGACTCACTCGTCTTCGGGAGAGCTACGCAGACGCATATTCTGCATTTCTCACCCAGCAGCCGCGAGAGCTAGAAAGCGCCCTAACCAAGATCGCTTACGGACTATCTCTCGCCCCCGGACAGCCTCACGGAGCCCGAGCCTTCTTCATCGAGGACCCTGCTCAGGCAAAACAGGACGTTGCAAGCATAATGGACCAAAAGTCGAAATATGATCTTGACAAGGATGGCGTCCTCGACGAGCGAGAGCTAGAAGCCGCTATGGAGCAGGAAGCCAAGTCAAACTGGCGGAAGGCTGCAGAGCTCTTCATGACGCATCCGCCCACCTACAAGAGGATCCTTATGCTGAGAGAGATCGAGCAGGACATACGCTCAGGAAACTTCGAGCAGAACAACGCGTACGATCACGTCTGACAACTGGCGATCCACCCAGCACTCATCGTGATGATTACAATAGAACTATAAACCGGAACGCCTGCCAGTTCGACAAGATCAAAATGACGCGGGTTCCATGGGCTCCACTGAACGGAGGAGCATTCCTGATAATATTCGGAACCGTAATGCTCCTCTCCGTTGTCGGGGTCGCTGGGCTAAACCCGTTCTCTGGCATTCCGCTTGTCTTTTTGGCATTCGGGGTCTGGCTTGTCATAGCAGCATTCACATTCTCCGGTCCTGATGATCGTTACGCCCCGCCTCGATCAATGATCCTCGCCTGGGGCGCATTCGTCACTATCCTCGGAGCCGTATGGTTTGTAGGCACAATCGCGCTTTCTCTCGTACCTATTGTCCTCTTTGTTGTACTCGTTGTGGCAGGCATAGGCGCGGTCGGTTATGCTCTTACTCGAGCCGAAGCTAAGAAGGCGCAACCTACAGTCGCGTAGACCGTGTACGATTCCAAGGCCCGCTACGTCCGCAACCTCTTCTCCAAGGTTCCGTTAGAATACGACCTGCTCTTAGGGCTCCTCAGTTTCGGCCAAGATAGAAAATGGCGAGCCTTCGTGGTCGAACAAGCCCGGCCTCAACCTGACAGCGTAATACTCGACGTGGCCACCGGTACAGGACTCTTGGCGGCGGATTTTGCAAACGCGATCGCCAACAACGGGTTGGTAGTTGGTGTCGATCTGACTCTCTCAATGCTGCAAACCGCAAAGGAAAGGCTGGAACAGAAAGGGCTCATCGGAAGAACAGACTGGGTTTTGGCCCGCGCTGAGAACTTACCATTCAGAGACGATTGTTTCAGGTCTGCATCGATCAGCCTTGCGCTCAGAAACGTATCCGACGCGCGACTAACATTCAGGGAGATGGCTCGAGCAACAACATCAGGCGGTGTCGTGATCTCGCTCGACTTCGCCCGGCCCCCGAACAGGATATTCCGACTATTTTACTACGACTACCTCCTCGGACTTTTTCCTATTTTCGGAAGAATTGTCTCGAAGGCTTGGGGTAGAACGCTTTCATACCTTGGCCGTTCGATTCTAAAGTCTAGAACAGGACCTCAGATTGCCACCCTAATGGTAGAGGAGGGACTGCCCGACACAAGGCCTATTCCACTAACGCAGGGAATCGTCTATGCGGTCTATGGGAAGAAACGATAGGAGGCAAAAGCCAAAGTGAACCTTGAATCTTGCTACATCACGGCAGCCACTGATTTCACAGTTGGTTTTGACGGCGAGGATTCGGCATTCTTCCGAAAGCTTAGCCAGGCTAGGATTGCAAGCGCCACGAACGATGTCGAGGTTGTGTAGAAGATGCTTATTGGGGTTAGAGTGTAGAGTAAACCACCGAGGTAGGATCCAAATACAAACCCTAGGCTCTCTAGCGTCAGATAGAACCCGAACTGTCCTGCTCTCGATGCTCCTTTCCGTACATTCGAAAGGATGGAGTAGGCAACGAGGCTTGGTGCCCTAGCGCTTCCGATGAGGAAGACCATTGGAAACGCGAACAAGAGGTTTCTGGTCAGAAGAATTCCTACAAGACCTGTTGAAGATAGGAGAAGACCCAGAGCCATGGTCCCGCCCTGACTTTTCGCGTCCGCTCTTCTCCCGAGGAGAATGGCGAAGACGGCGGCACCAAGAGACTGCAGAGCACCGAGAAGTAGGATGATCGAAGGGCCTAGGTTGAGAGCGTCTTGGAAGTAGAGCGGTATGAATGGCGAGGCTACGCTCCAGGCAAGCGCCGCGCCGGCTAGATAGAGAAGGAGGGATCCTTCTCGACGCGACCTAGGAAATTCAAATCGAGGAGACCGAGCATCGCTTTCCAGTGGAGGCTGGGGCTTCATGAAGAAGAGAACTATCGTTGAGATGGAAAAGAACACGAATGTAAGTATGAAGATGTTTCTTACAGTGATCCAGTTGAGTAGAACGCTTCCAACGAGAGGTGAAAAGACTATTCCAAGCGGTGCGGATGCCCAAGTTACACCGAAGTTGGACGCAGATTTTGCGTTGTCGGCAGCTCCTACGATGTAGGCGTTGAATGCTGGTACATTGAACGCTGATACTTGAAACACGACTATTCCAGGAATTACGTCAGTCCAGGTTCTCGCGAAATAGTACATGAGCGGTGGTGGTATGCTCATTACCCAGCCTATGATCAACAACGCTTTCAACTCGTATTTGTTCGCGAGTACACCTCCCGGAATCATGCTTAGGGCCGCGGCGAGGAACCCGATTGAGAATACGAGACCTACGTCGCTAGGGGAAGCTTGGAGGTCTCTTAGGTAGAGTGGCCAGATGTAGTTGTAGAGTCCTAACCCGAAGGTCCAGAGAAACAATGAGAGAAAGAGCAGCCGAAGGTCTCTGGGAAGTGCTTGGACCGAGGCTAGCAGATTCAGCCGGCTAACTGGAAACACGACTCATCTGCCCCTCCTGCTAAGGGGCTCACGGAAAAGTCGCAAAGGTCTCCTGTCACGAGATTACCCTTGTTGCGATCAGAATTCCTGATATGAAGAAGTAAGAACCGAACGAGAGGAGGACCATGCCTGCGATGAGATCTAGCAGCCACCTTGGAACCTGCATCAGGTAATCATAGGAGAACGCGCACACGACAATTAGGAGGATTAGGCTAGCTAGCGCGCCTACGAGTGTCCATTTTATGTCGAAGGCTCCGGCGGCCGCGAGGATAAGGCTTGCTTCAAATCCTTCCGTCATTGTGATGCTGAAAACCGGTAGCGAGTTTCGGATCGAGAAAGGTATTTGGCCTTCTGTTGTCGTGAGGCCTTCATTGTGCTTCCGGTCTTCTTCAACGACTTCGTCCCTCCATTTTTCCATCTTTGCTCTGAACGATTTGCCTCGGAAATAGTACTTGACGAAGCCTCGTAGAAACCGATAGGAAAAGTAGAGTATGACTACACCCGGTATCAGGTTAATCAGAGCATCGGAGACAATCTTTAGTGCAAGGAAGGCTTGTTCGACGATTACAAACGTGACGACAGACCCTAGGCTGCCGAGGGCGACGCCGAGGAAGACATTCCTTCGGCCGATCTGCTTGATTGTGGCAAGAGAGAGGATTGCGACCTCGCTTCCCTCTATTAGAATGGCTTTGAAAGCCAGGAGGAATGATGCGACGATTACAACATCTAGTCCAGCCATCTATTCTCCCATCCCGTTATCGTGAGGAACTGTCTAAGCGTTCACGGACTAACGCGTTCATATCTCTAACGGTAGCATGCGCTAGAATCAATTTTCCCACACGCCGCTTGCCGGTCCAAAAAACGGGGGTCGATTATACTTTAGGCTAGGTTGATCCGCCCTTCTCATCAGTTTTCTTGAAGTCTAAAGCGAGTGAGTTAACGCAGTACCGTAGTCCAGTAGGCTGGGGACCATCCTCGAACACGTGGCCTAGATGACCGCCACACTTCTTGCATAAAATCTCGACCCTTTTCATGAAGAGGCTGCGGTCGGACTTTTCCTCAACATTCTCCTTTTCTGCTGGGGTCCAGAAGCTGGGCCAGCCTGTTCCTGAGTCAAACTTTGTATCAGAAGAGAATAGTGGTGCTCCACATCCAGCGCAGAGATACATCCCCTCCTCTTTGTTGTGGAGGTATTTTCCTGTAAAGGGACGTTCGGTGGCCTTCTTTCTCAAAACTTGATAGGTTTCCGTGTCCAGCTGTTTCTTCCATTCTTCTTCGGATTTCTTCATACTATCTAGAGGGCTATAGCGGTAGATATCCTAATCGCTCTTTGGGAGCGATCTCTGACCCATCTAGAACCTTGTTCAACGGACAAGACCAGACTTTCTTCAGTTTGCGGTGCCTTTGAGATGTTGCTATGGGACCTAGGGAATGCGTTTCGCAACTTGCCCCACAAAGGGGTTGGCTAGTTTTTCGTCACCTATGCTTGTCTCTGGTCCATGACCGGGATACACGATGGTATCGTTATCTAGGGTGAACAAGCGCTTGGTTATAGAACGTATTAGCGTGTCGAGGTCGCCTCCTGGAAGGTCGGTTCGTCCGATCGACTGGTTGAACAGTGCGTCCCCGGTTAGGACAAAGCCTTGACCGGCTAGGCTGATGCTCCCCGGAGAATGTCCTGGGGTGTGAATCACCTTCACCTGGTCCTCTCCAAAGGCTATCGATTCTCCGTCCTTGAGAAACCGATCCACCTTAGGTGGCGGCGGGACGCTGAAACCCATAATCTGGCGGACACGCTTCTGCATAGACTCGAGCGTCGAGAGATCGTCATGGTGGATTAGAAATGGAATCGTGAGCTTGGCGCGAATAGAGTCAACACCAAGTACATGATCAAAGTGAGTATGAGTCGCAATGATTCCGTTGGGCTCGACAGAGACGTCGGTGAGGAAGCGAAGAATTCTTTCCGGTTCGTCGCCCGGATCGACGACCAACGCAGCCGAGTCTGATTGAAGAATATAGCAGTTTGTCTGTAAGCGCCCCACCACAAGTGTGTGTACCTTAGCCATTTTCGAATGTCAGTCGTGACCCCTGCTCAGGGGGAAGAATATGAACTTGGAGCGACCTGATTACGAGATGCCTTCCTCGGGTATATCCATCGATCAACCGGCGGAACTTTGCCTGTTTTCTACTTTCATGCGGATGATGGGAAAGCAGGAGAATTTGGCCGGGTGCGGGAAACGAAGTTTTGAGAGTAGCTTGGGCTAGAGATTTCATCTCATGTGTATCTGGGTCTATCTTCGAGAAGCCATGAACTTAAATGGGTAGTAGGTTTTGATCCATAACTATGAAGAAAATACTGACCATTACAGCTCTAGTTGTTACTGCTCTAATGCTTGCAACCCCTCTCGGAGTCGGGACAATCGTCAGCGACTTCTACTACAAACCGAGCCTGAGCTATGTTCAGCTCGGTCCCCTAACGACACTTCCACAAGGCATACCTCTCTGCAAGAGCGCGTCTCTCGGCAACATCGTGTGCTACTCGCCGAGTTTCATCAAGAAGGCGTACGAGTTCCCATCGACCTCTACCCTTGATGGTTCGGGCCAGACAATCGTGATCGTTGACGCTTTCGGGAGCCCAACGATTGCCAACGACCTAGCATTGTTTGACGCACGCTTTGGAATTTCAGCACCGCCGTCTTTCACAATATTCTGCGGCAATTCTCCGACCCCACTCGACCCCAGCACGTGCCCAGTGGTCAACATCAATGCGAATCCGAAACATGACGAATTCGGCTGGACTATAGAGACAAGCCTCGATGTAGAATACGCCCACGCCATGGCTCCAGGAGCCAACATTGTCCTTGACGTTGCATCAACCTCGTCCGGGAACGCAATCAATGACGCTGAGACCGCGGCCATAGCAGCCTACCCAGGCGCTATATTCTCGCAAAGCTTCGGCATTCCAGAAATCTTCCTCACCGGAAACGGAAACCCAGGCCAAGTCAGTCAAGCCCAAGCGAACTATGCGAACGGCGTCGCCAAAGGTGACACATTCTTCGCCTCAGCAGGAGACACAGGTGCAACTTTCGGCACCAACACCGCAATGGCGAACTTCCCCGGCTCTGACCTGCACAACACCGGTGTCACTGGAACTCAGGGACTACCCTACAATGCAACTGGAACCCTCACGCCATGCACTACTGCCACACCTTTCTCGTGCACCTCGGGACTATCCTCCTACCACGGTCCATGTGTCCTTGGCCGAACGATCCCACCCAATTGTGTACCCGATGGGTACGGTGGGGAACAGGTCTGGAACGAACCTAGCTTCGGAGCCGCGACCGGTGGAGCGCAGAGCTTACTTTTCGGCGTACCATCCTACCAGGCCGGCCTTGGTCTATCAGCAAGGGGTCCGGATGTGGACTACAACGCAGCCATCGACGGTGGAGTTTTGGTCGTCTACGGAGGCTTCGGATTCCCAGTCCTATTCATAGTTGGAGGAACCAGCGCTGGTTCTCCACAATGGGCGGGAATCACTGCCTTGGTGAACCAGGCTCGGGCCAATGCGGGTAAAGGTCCGATCGGCGACTTGAACCCAGCTCTCTATGCGATCTATCACAGCACACGCTACTCGACTGACTTCCACGACATTACCGTAGGTAGCGATCAACTGGTCGGCACACCGGTTGGTTTCTCAGCGGGCACAGGGTACGATGTCGCATCAGGCATCGGCTCCCCCGTCGTGGACCAACTGATCGTCGACCTAACAGCAGCATAGACTAGACTGAAAGTGGGAGGCATGTCCTCCCCAACCCCCTCTTTTTTTGACCTTCTCTTGAACGTCCGACAGTAAGATCCATAGTAACGTGGGCTGTTCTCTCAGAGAGATAAGCCTGATTTCTCCCTGACTCAGCCCGGTCCCCAATCTCGGGGCTTTGTAGAAGAAAAGAGGGACCTTTTCGCTGTAGGTCCATAGTATCGGAGCTATTGTTTCGGGTCAACTCTCACATTGGATGTATGTGGGACTCAGCACATGAGGCTGGGAAGGAACCGGTGGCAACGGGGGAGAAAACTTCAATCCGGTTGTTGCTCGTTCCACTGGAGGTTCCTGTATCGACCACGTAGACATTCCCTGAACTGTCCACGGCCAGCCCGTTCGGATTCACGAGCTGGCCATTTGCAGACCCCATCATCCCGAAGGATGTGAGAAACGTGCCGTTGCTGGCGAACTCTTGGACTCGGTTATTGAAAGTGTCGGCCACGTAGACATTCCCAGCTGAGTCTAGGGCTAAGTGTCCAGGGACATTGAACTGCCCATTTCCGGGACCGGAAGATCCCCAGGAGATGAGGAATCCTCCCGAGCTGTTGAATTTCTCGATACGATTGTTCGATGAGTCGCTTACATACACGTTGCCTGAGGCGTCTACAACGATGCCAGTTGGATTGCTGAACTGGCCGTTAGCGGTCCCCAACGACCCCCAAGTCATGATGAAGTTTCCTAAACTGTCAAACTTTTGCACTCGATTGCCCGAGTAATCTGTAACGTAGACGTTGTTTGAACTGTCTGTTGCGACACCGTATGGACCGTTGAACTGCCCGTTGCCCAATCCAAAGGATCCCCATGCTCTAGTGAAAGTACCGTTCGGAAGGAATTTTTCAATTCGGTTATTGGAATAATCTGAAACATAGACGCTACCACTGTGGTCGACGGCAACTCCAAAAGGACCGTCGAGCTGGCCGGCTGCATTCCCAGTCGCTCCCCACGCCAATAGGAAAGTTCCAGATGTGGAGAACACTTGTATTCGATTATTTAGTTCGTCAACAACATAGACGCGGCCCGAACTGTCCACGGCTCCATCATAAGGACTAGAGAACAGTCCGAATCTTGGATATGTGAGACTTGAAATGTACGATCCTGTGCTAGCTGAGAATTTCTGAACTCTAAAGTTGTTTGAATCACCAACATACAGGTTCTGCAGAGAATCAACGGCTACCCCAACCGGGTTGTTGAACTGTCCAGGCAATCCGCCCGGAGAGCCCCACATCAAGATGAGGTTGCCGGTCGTAGTGTCGAACCTTTCCACATCATTCCGCAGGTTGTCGGTGACATAGATGTTGGATGCGTTGTCGACTGCCATCATCGCCGGTGCCGCAAGGCTGCCCCCGAAATTCAGCCCTCCCCACGTTAGGACAAGACTGCCCGTCTTGGTAAATTTAGTAATATTGTTCGACTTGGTGGCGCTGTCGCTCACGTATACGAATCCTGACGAATCCACCGCTATTCCATACGGACTCAGGAATTTGCCTTGACTCGTACCAAGCCCGCCGAAAGATCCAACGTATGTTCCATTATTCCTGAATATCTGAACACGTTGGTTTCCTTGATCTACCACGTATACGAAGCCGGTAGCGTTAACGCTAACCCCGAGCGGGGTCTTGAATTGGCCATTTCCGGACCCAGTCGAGCCCCATGAGGTGATGAAGTTCCCGGAAGAATCGAACTTCTGAATGTTGTTATTCACTGAATCAGAAACGTACACGTTTCCTTGGGGGTCCCGAGCGATTCCTTGTGGGGTGTTGAACCGTCCTGGCCCGGTCCCTTGGGATCCCCATGTGGTTACGAGCGATCCATCCCTTGCTAGTTTGTAAACCGCGTAGTTCTTTGCATCGGCGATGAAGATGTTGCCTGCAGAATCTACTGCAACCCCGTTGGGGGCTAAGGGTCCCCCATACCCGCCCCATTGCCGAGAGTAGACAAAGGAGTTGGTTCCAGCAACCGTAGCCTGGGTTCGGCCTCCCGCTACCCCGGCCAGCACCATGGTCCCCTGAGTGATTATCAGAATCGTCACGGAAAGGGACAACACAAAAAGAATCATAGACCGGAGGAAAATCGGCCTTTTTTCCGTATTAACTGCGCTAGAACGAGACGCGTAGTTCACTCGCGAATTGGGACGACGTTGTGAAGAGGAGTCCTTTCTGCCAGGCCAGAGCTCTGGGTTGGTCGGGGTTCCCCTCTGTGCAAAGGTCATGAGGAGAAGAAGCATTCTCTCTTTTTCCGTCCCAGGTCTCTTGTCTTAAAAAACACTTTCTCGAGTTTTCATAGCCCCACTATTGACACGGAAATATCCAGGGATAGCTTACGCCGGCTTGATATTTCTCCGGGGGGCCTCTCACAATGTGTGAGTGGAGAGAATGTGAAGGGAGCCGACTCGCCCGAAATTCGCAGAGAATCCCTGTTCTGGAATGGTGGCAAGAAAAGACATAAGAAAATCTTTGTTAGTTATTCCAGAAAGGCCTTGTTGCTATGAACTGTAGCTTAGCCTCCAGAAGGTCTCTATAGAATTCGTCATCGCTTTCATGCATCTTCGACAGAACTCTCGCAGCGGTTTGCGGTCCGATACCGTATACTGACTGGGCTATTATCGCTCTCCTCCCATAGGCGATTACGAGATCCGCTGAACGTCGTGCTCTGGTCAAAGCCTTCTGCTCGTTCTCGTCCAGTGATTGTTTGTCTTGCTTTTTGTGGAGAATGTTCGTTGCATAGGCACTGGACCAGAAAAGTGGAGCCAGAAGCTTGGAGCTGCAATCTTGGCAGAACGGATGGTCTGGAAGACTTGCTATACTAGCATCTCTGGTGAGCTTGCCGCAGTCGAAGCACAGCATGTCGATGGATCGTCCTTCGATCGAAATGCGGAGTCTAGTCATATTGTCCGTGGCAACGTTCTCCGGTGCGATTAGCTCAGGGATGTCAACGTGTCGATAGAGGATGTGGTAGGCTAGTGGTGTGGGCTTGTCTTTGGATCTGAAGAATCTCAGGTCAATTTTTCCTTCACTGATCTCTTTGAAGATTCCTTTCACGCCGTCGAAGTCAGAATGTTCCATCAGTGCTTCCCTGATTGTCTCGTCGTAGATGGGAGTGAGTCGAAATCTCAGCATCAGTTCCTTCATAGCATCTCCATACATGAGCCGCCCACGGGCAAGTGCTCCGAACCTCTCGGCGGCATGTTTCATATGGAGCTGCCACGGGAAGTGACGATGAAGCACTCCGTGACATGCTCCTCCTAGCACGGGCTCTTCGACCCCGAACACTTTCTTCAGGAACAGATCCTCTAGATCCAAGTCAGACGTGTCAGCGGTCATCTCAAACAGAATTCGGTAGGGGTCCGACCACCACATTCGGACGAGGCCTTGGCGGCGGAACAGTTCTTCGATAACTTCTCCAAGTGTAAAGTTGAGTATGTCTCCGAGATGGGTGTGAAGGATGATGTATCGGTCAAATCCTTCGATGAGGACTCGTTGATCGGTTGGAACAGGCGCTCCAGTAGCCTTGTGGGTTTCTATCTCTTCAATAAGTCGTCTCAATCCATAGATGTCGCAAGGCCAACGCTGAGAAAGGGTCTCAACCGCCGTCGATTTCGTGGTGTTTTCATCAATTAGCTTGTCCATGATGGATCGGTAGACTCCGACCTTGGTTGCAAGTGCGCGGGGCACGGGGAGTATCTGCCCATCCCATCCGGGGATGGCCGCTGTGGGGTCAATGATGGGGAGAACGTAGACTTTTCCATCGTCTGTGATCTGCTTGATCTGCCAGACCCGCCCTTTAACGATGAAGTTGAGTCCAATGCGAGCCTTGGTGATCATGAACTCTTCACCGAGTATACCGACGTTTTGCTGGCTGGTGAGATCTACAACCAGGTAACGGCGTTCGTCTGGGATCATGCTCAGGTTTTCGAAATAGTAGAACCGGGTCCTGGAAGTGCGGTAGAGTGCGAAATCATCTTTCTTGAGGTATCCCATCTTGCGCATGAATTCGATGACCTTGTCAAACGCTCCATCTTCTAACTCATGGTATGGGTAGGCTCTCTTGATGATGTTCTTGGCTTGAAAGATCTCAAGGCTTCCGTCCGAGTCCATCAGCACTCCAGCAATCTGATGGGCGAGCACGTCTAAGGCTCCAAGATGGATAATAGTGTGCTCTAGTCTTCCCTCCCTTGCGAGCTCGATTACTCCGACAGATTCTAGGATATCCTCGGTCGAGACTGAAACTAGAACGCCTTGGGAAGTTCTGGTGAGAGTATGACCTGACCGCCCTACGCGTTGAACGAGGCTGTTTACTTGTCTCGGGGACATGTATTGTACGACAAGGTCAACGGATCCAATGTCTATTCCCAGTTCAAGGGTGGATGTGCACACGAGACCTTTGATTTCTCCGCCCTTGAATGCTTCCTCGGCTCGAACTCTTTCCTCTCTTGGGAGCGACCCGTGGTGGACCATTATCTTTCGGTCCATCATGTTGAACTTGGATCCGAGCAGTTCTGCGTTGACCCGGCTGTTAACGAAGATGAGTGTGGAATCGTGAGCCTCTACCAGGTCGTCTACGAGTGTAAGCCGCGCCGCAGCCTCGGGCGTAGTGTATAGTCGTCGGGCGAGGTCTCGATCCTCCTCTCCTGGTGCCGGATACTCCACCTTGTACCTGGTCAGCTTGTTCAGTGGAATCTGTACTGTCTTGACAGGCTGGTCGCCGCCGAGGAATAATGCGATCTCTTCGGGGTTTCCTACAGTAGCTGAGAGTCCCACCCTCTGGAAACCGTTGACGCAGATCTCTCTCAACCGTTCGAGACCGACGGTCAGTTGGACTCCTCTACGGTCGCCTGCCAGCTCGTGGATCTCATCGATTACTACGGATTTGACGTGACGAAGATGATCTCTCATGCGTTTGCCCGGCAGTACAGCTTGGAGGGTTTCCGGTGTTGTGATGAGAAGGTCGGGGGGCTTGACTGCCATTCGTCTTCTTTCTTTGGCCGGGGTATCCCCGTGTCGAACTTCGACCGAGAAGCCAAGCTTGCTGGACCATGATTGGAGTCGCTTGAGGAGGTCTCGGTTTAGCGCCCTGAGCGGTGTAACATAGATGAGCGAGATGCCTTGTCTGTCCGGATTCCGGATCATTGCATCGATTAACGGCAGTAGTGCTGCCTCGGTCTTGCCTGAACCCGTGGGGGCGATTATGAGGACGTTGTCGCCCTGGGCGATCAGGGGGATGGCTTCGACCTGTGGTGGGGTGGGTTTTGAGAGTCCTGTCTCCTGGAGCAGTCCTTTCAGTGAGGGAGAGAGGAAGGCGAAGGCTTCCAGGGCCATGGACTCCGCTAGTGAATGACAGAATTAATGTCTCGAAGATAAACTTCCTAGGCGACCAAAAGTGTCGTTCTTCGGACCCTTATTTCTTCTCTGTTATTTTCTTCAAAAAGTCCTTGTAGTCTGGGGCTTTCATGAGACTGGGCAGTTCGCTCTTCAGATCTGCCGGTTGGATTATTGTGATCCAGCCATCTCCGTACGGGTGTTTGTTGACCAGTTCGGGAGCATCAGAGAGAGTGTTGTTGACGTCGACAATTGTGCCTGAGATCGGGGAGAAGACGTCAGCGACGGCCTTTACCGATTCGACTGTCCCGAGGCTTTGCATATGGGTTACTTTAGCGCCTATTTTTGGAAGGTCGACGTAGACGATTTCGTGCAATGAGTTTTGAGCATAGTCCGTTACTCCTACTCTACATTTGTCTCCTTCTAGCCTGACCCACTCATGCTCTTTCGTATAGTAGACATCTTCCGGAACCTTGAACTCGCCTCTCATTGCAGATCTTCCAGAGATCTATGGGGCGTTACGATTCGGTATAAAGATTCCAAGAAGGATTCTCCGCGGCTTCCGGTTTTGTTCCATCCGCAGGAATCGATCGAACTAATCTTGAGATAAGCGCGCCCTTCTCAGACCTTAGCCTTGTATTTGGTTGACCAGTTTTGGGATTTCTGCCCAGCTTTCGACTCTGAACACTTGGCGTAGTTCTGGGACTGTCCTGTTCCAGGGTCGGCTGTATAGTATTCCCCACATTTTCGGGTTGCGTGAGATTAGGGGCATCAGTTCTGGAGCGTCGTCGATGTATACGTCGTAGTTGAGAAAGATCTTGTCCTTCCATCCAGGAACGCGTACGAACCGCTGATACGGTATCTTTTGCTCAGCGAGCCAGCTCTTTGCCGATTTGATGCTTTCTTTGCTGCGTCCTGTCACAACATCGATTTGTCCCGAGCGGGCTATCTTACGGACCTTTTCTGCCAGCCTAGGCTCCGTAGGCGGGATGGTTTCCCAGTCGTCCCATGCCTCGTCGAGGAATTGGAAGAACTGTTCTCTGCTAATCCCAAGCTTGCGCCAAGACGCCCAAGTATCTAGATCGGCAAGGTTGAGATTCGTGCCCAGAAACTCGTTGGCATGTTTGCACCATGCTTCCATTGTTTCAGCTAGGACCCCGTCGAGATCGACTGCGATTTTCAACCGCTCATATCGAGACCCTGGCAATGTATGATCTCATTGTGTGACGTGCGAGAGTCTTTAACCTTAGGCGAGATCCGGTTCGACATGCCGCGAGAGATGACCGTACTAGAGGGAATCAACTCTCTTCGGTCCGTCCGAAAATTCAAGTCTGACCCCATTCCTGAGGACAAGTTGAGGATCATCCTCGAGTCCGCGTCCAAGGCCGCGTCTGGTAGCAATACTCAGCCATGGGAGTTCGTCGTGGTTCGTGATGCGAGGATGAAAGCGCGTCTCAAGGAACCGATGCTGAGAACATGGCTCGAAAAGCTTGCGGCTGGTTCGGGAATGTCTCAGCGTATGCGTGATGTCTATGACGATGCAACTGAGATGCTTCGGAACACTGACAATGTGCCCGTGATAATCTACTGCTGCATTGACATCGATCGTGTTGGGAAGAGTGAGGAGGTCCGGTACGCAAGCATCTATCCTGCAGTCCAGAACCTTATGCTTGCAGCCCACGCGCTAGGTCTCGCAACCTGCCTGACTGTTCACGGGTCAACACCAACTCGTGGAGAGCCCGAGGTCAAGAAGCTACTTGAAATTCCGGAACACGTTAAGATCGCATGCCTTGTCTATCTAGGCTATCCAGCTGTTAGACTCGGTCATCCCAAGAGAAAGCCAATTGAGAAATTCACACACCACGACCACTGGTAAGTCGCACCTTAATCGGGTTCCTTTCTAGCTTCTAAGCCCAAAGAGAAGCCAGATCGGGAATCTGGGACACCGTCAAATTCTCGCCTCCAAATTGTTCAGGAACTGACCTAAATTACACGTTAACTCGCTCTTTGATCAAAGCCCAAACCCTGCCCTGAATCGCAATATTCGCCCATTACCAATGCCAGACAGAAAATCTTCCCATCAAAAAATAGGGGGGTATTGCACAGAACATCTCACGACGCAAGTCCGGCTATCCAGAGAGAGTGTCGCCAGGCTCGGTTTCAGAAGAGCTCTTAACCGCTTTCCGCCATTCTCTCGCCTTGTCCCCAAGCCTGCGAAGCAGCTTATCCTCTTCACGAGTGAGAAGTTCGCCTTTGCCAATCTTACTTCTTAGCGAGGATATCGTCATCTCATCCTCCTCTACCGGATATCCTGACTCTTCGATAGAATGGAGAAGCGACCTCGCCTGGTCATCCACCTTTCCCACATTCTGTCTCTCCGCTCTTCCACCCTCTACGGTTATCTTGCTTGGCACGGTTGAGATCGGTTTGAATGCGAGAATATCCGTGATAGCGCCTGTACGTTCTCCCAGGTTCTTGAGAGATGGCGCTACTTTCATTCCGATCGATACGCTATCAGGATCCTCCGCAGCAAGCAAGTGGATTATTCCTCCCTTGACGCCTTCAAACTTCACGAGGCCCACTGTTACGGGCGAGTCGGTGTCAGAACCTGATCTGTTCCTATTGACACAAGTGAAACTGTAGACATAACCTGGCTTGTCGATTGGAAACTGGTCTTTCATCTCGATGAAACAGTCGGGGCAGTACATTCTGGCCGGAATGTAAGTGCTCTTGCACTTTGAGCATTTCGAGACTAGAAAGCGACCGTTATCCCGGAGTTCACGTCGAAACTCCTCCCCTGCAACCCCTGCAGTGTAGTGGTATTCCAGAGGTATGCTGTCCGTCCAGTGCCGAGCTTGACCGGGTTGAGCGAGTTTCTCTAAAATTGGCATGTCTTACTAGTCTCCTATCGGTTTGAAGTAGCGGATATCTGTGATCGCTCCTTGCCGCTCGCTGGATGATTTCCATACTGCTTTGACTTTCATGCCTACTTTGATCTTTGAGGGCTCAACTTCTCCTAGGTTGTGGAGGATTCCCATTCCAGGAGTCGCGCGGTCGAGATCGACGACAGCGACGAGTATTGGTGTTTTTAATCGTCGTGCATCAGTTCCGACGTGCGATATGGAGTAGGTGTTGACGGTACCTGTGTCTTTGACTTGGATCCATTCGTCCGTAGGCCGGAAGCATTGCTCGCAGTACATTCGCGGTGGTACAAGGATCCGTTCGCATCTCATGCATTTCCTAGCGATTATCCTCCCCTCTTTCAATTCGGCTAAGAAGCGGCTGATTGCGACGCCTGCAGCCCAGCTGTACTTGGGCTCAAACTTGTAGACAACATCGAGGTACTTTCCTTCCCTCACATCCTCCGGAGTAATTTCGTGGCCCGGATAACTCGTAATCTTCTGGGACATATTCATCTTCCTCCTTTAAGACCTCATTACCGCAACAGTTCCAACTTGCATAAGGTCACCCCAGGCCTGAGCGAGACCAGTCCGAGCGTCCTTCTTCACCTGTCGCTTGCCCGCTTCTCCCCGAAGCTGCCAAAATACTTCGCAGATCTTCATCATCCCAGCCGCCGCGATAGGATTACCAACACCCAACAGCCCACCGGAAGGACAGACAGGTAGATCACCGTCCCGCTGCGTAACACCGTCAACGGCCATCTGGGGAGCTTCCCCCTTTCCTGCCAATTGCAATCCTTCCATGTGGTGGAGTTCCTTGTAGTCGAACGGGTCGTATACTTCTGCGATATCGATCTCTTTCCTGGGCTTCTTGATCCCCGCCATTTTATAGGCCATCCATGCAGCCTTCTCAACATATTCTGGATAGGCCAAGTCACGGTTCGTCCAGTGTGTTGAATCAAGCGTCCAACCAACACCGTCCAGCCAGACAGGCTGATCTGTCAGCTTCTTTGCAACTTTCTCGGAAGCAAGCACCACCGCAGCAGCACCGTCGCTGGGAGGACTCACGTCCAATCGTTTGACGGGCCAGCAGATCGGCTCGGAATTCATGACATCCTCGACAGTAATCTTGGCCCCTAGCTGAGCACAAGGATGATCAACAGCGTTCCCCTTGTTCTTCACGGCAACGCTCGCGATCTCCTCTTCCTTGATTCCATACTTGTGCATATACCGTCTCATCTCCAACGAGAAAATCCACAGCAACGTCGTGCCGAGCGGCCTCTCCAGGATCTGATCGAAGATGCTCCAGAACGCATACTGAGGATGAGGGTGCAAAGGTGACATCTTCTCTTCGGCTACACAGAGACAAGTATCGTACATTCCTGAGGCAACGTTCCACCATCCGCCGATAGGGGTGAAGACTCCGGTTCCCCCTCCAACGTAGACACGCTGGTTGGGCTTGCCGATCCCGCCAGTCCCGTCTAGAAGATATTCTCCCTTCATGTGCATCCCGTCAAACGCATCGGGAGCCGATCCAGATACCACTGATTGGATATCCTTCAGCTCAAGCCCTGCAGAGTCGAGAGCCATTCTCGTCGCTTCAAACGAAAGCTCCTTCGGGCTTTCCAGCATTCGGCGACGGAACAATGTCATACCCGCTCCAACAATTGCTACACGATTCTTCATCCCTAGATACCTCCTAGTTTCCTAACACCGCTGCGGCACCTGTGGCCGTGGGTATTCCTCTCCAGCTCTGAACGACCGCTTTCTTCACCCTTGGAATCTGCAAGCGTCCCGCCTGCCCCCTGAGTTGAAGAACAGCCTCAAGCACTCTGTGAAGACCAGTTGCCTCCAACAGGTGTCCAACCCCAAGGGACCCGCCTGACGCGTTTACAGGCAAGCGACCATCTCTGTCGAAAGTGCCTGACTCGACCATCTTACCAGCTTTGCCTTTCCCGGCAAGTTTGAGGGCTTCGAGGCTCTGAAGTTCCTTGTAGGAATAAGTATCATCTACCTCAGCGAGGTCAAAGTAGGTCGTAGGATTTCGTATTCCTGCCATTTTGTATGCGCGAGCTGCTGACTGTTCCACGTACACCGCTTTCGCCATATCTCGATCCTCTATCCACGGCGTATCAGAACTCCAACCGATACCGCTTATCGAGACAGTATGGTCACCGAGCTTCTTGGCCTTCTGAGCCGACGCTAACACGAACACGATGCTCCCATCGATAGTCTTGCTCGATTCCAATTCGGTAAGTGGGGAAGCCGCAACTTTCGAGCTGAGCACTGCCCTCTTATCCAAATTTGCTCCGTGTACTCCGCGAGGGTTCAGCAGCGCGTTTTTCTTGTTCTTCACGGCAACCTGCGCGCAGTGATCTCGCTTTGTTCCAGTGTCCTTCAAGTAGCGAGTCATTTCCATCCCAGCGACAAATCTCGGGTCGGCGTTAACATGGTGATTGTAGATCGGGTCTAGCGCGAAGCTCGAGATCTCGTCCGGGTTCAGAACATCTGAGATCTTGCTGTGAGACTCCACAACTGCCACATCTGCGATTCCAGACATAATGTGCATACAGGCCGTTGCTAGGCCAACAATTCCATCTGATGATATAGTGCACAATGGCTTGAGGACAGCCCCGAGCTGGTCGGGCATGTACTCGTCAGTTATGCTGATGCCCTCCCAAAAATCCTCAGTACAACAGATGAAACTCTGAACGTCTTTTCGAGGGTCTATCCCCGCGTCCTCATAGGCGCGGCTTGCGGCTTCAAACATTAGCTCTCGGGTTGAGAGTCCAGGAGTCATCGAGTCGAAGCCCGAATATCCGACTCCGACAATTCCTACACGTAGAGGCAAGAATCGATCGGAAGCGACGGCACGAACGCGTTTACTATAAGACTTCCTCGAATTAAATGCTCACTGCAGTGGCGGAGGTGGGGCCGATGATGAAGCAGGCACTTGCTGTGGGGGCGAGGGTTGCGGAGACCTGGCTCTAGGCGTTCCACACGTCGTGCAGAAGTTTTCTGTTGGACTGAGAGGCTTTCCACAAGCTCCACAATAGGCCGCGGGTATTCCAATCGGGTAAGGCAGAGTAGTTGGCATGGCGGCTCGGCGAGCATGTTCTCTCTTCAAGGCCACGAGTACAACTGTGATGGCGACAGTAATTGGAGGCAGGATTATCGTAAGAAGTTCTGCAATGCTGAAGACAGGGATCGAGATGTTGACTGGTCCTAGAACACTGGTACTAACGACAGACCGTACTCCATAGGGTACTGTAACGCGCAGGTTGTAGCTGCCTGGTGGCAATTGTGCAAGAGTAGCGTTCCCTTCAGGGCCGGTTTTTACCGTCTGATTTGTCGAGTCAGGGAGGAACGTGAGAACGGTCGCTCCGCTAACGGGCAGAGAGTAGAATCGACCGACTACTCGGACGGGAATTGAGAAGACATTTCCCTGGATTGTCTGGCTTGACGCCGCGCTCGAGACTAGAGTGTTGTTTACAACGTTGACGCCGTGCCAGTATGCGTAACTGATCGTATAAGTGCCGCTACTCGATTGAGGGATGCTCTGAGACATGTAGTGAGTATAGTAGATGACATTGCCGGTGCCTGGGTCTCGTAGCGAAATCCAATCTGGCGTGAAAGGGCTCCCATTGCGATCAATGAAGTTGAAGGAGGTAATGGTGGGAAATCCTGATGTGGGCCAGAGTGGTGTAGAGGGAGGGATCTGTCCAACTACCTTTTGATCCGCGGGAATATTGCTTCCAGCGAGGAAGTCGTTGTCAATCGATTCGACCTCAACCACCCCATAGGGATTCAGGAGGTTTGATTGACTGCTGTACCCGAAGCAGCAGTGGCTTACCCCGGTTGGCATTTGGTGCCATGGACCTGCCTGGCGTATTTCTAGATCTTTGAACTCGGCAGGGCCGATTATGTCTTTGTTGTCCGAGGCCTGGGCTACTTCCGCGATTCCCGCTGGAGCCTGGTTGCCTGAGCTAGTTGCTCTTGCTCCAAGATAGTTTCTTTCCGATGGAAGAGGTGATTTTCCGAGTAGATTGCCATCCATGTAGAAGGACCAGACGCCATTGCCGGTGTGGGTCATTGAGTATGTGTGCCAGGACCCTATTGGTCCGGCTGACCCTTCAGGGCCGATTATGGGCGGACAGTCACAATTAGGGGTGTTGAAGGTTTCGAAGAACCAGGCGCAACAGTACGGTTGGCCAGTAGTGCTTAGTCCGTTAAGATATCCTACTTGGACGAAACCTCCGGTGGAGAGTAGGGATCCTACCCAGTAAGAATGCGCGTCGTTCCGAACCTGGTCATAGACCGTTCTCATTGTAATGTTCGCGCTGTCAACATTGTAACTGTTGTTGTCACCAATGGCTCCGATCTGGAACCAGTAATAGCTTCCAAGAGCAAAGGTGGTGGTTTGGAGTGGTGCTTGCCTAATTGGTTGAGGGACGAGAGCCGAGTTGGAATTGACAGTCCACGGGTTATGGCCGAGAACCATTAGAGACTGGAGGCCGGCGACGCTAATGATGGCTAGGGTAATCCAAAAGGTCCTTGTCCTCATCGCAGCTCCTTCACCGGTGGTCTTAGAGGCCTCGCGATTTTAGGAGCGTGGAACTCTCCCTCGTTGCTCTTGATCAAGATTTAGTTCTCGGCTAAGGTATAAACCGGAGCTTCCAAAAAAGGAATCTCCTAGAGGCTAATCGCTTGGGGTTCTTCGGAAACGAGCAGAAAGAACTCATTCAGATGATGTATGGGTCCAGCTCCGAGGACTATCTTCTCCTTCTAGACTCTCTCGGGGATTTTATCGAGAAAGAGATCGAGCCTACTGCACGAGAGATCGACGTGAACGCTCAGTTTCCACGCGAGAACATTGCCAAAATGTTCGAACAGGGCTTCACAAGCATGGGCTTTCCCAAAGAGTACGGAGGCCTTGAGCTTCCTTGGCCAGTCTACGTTGCCGCCATGGAGATGGTTGGCAAGGCTTGTGCCAGCACTGCCCTCTCTCTGGCGATTCATGGAACCTGTTGCGAAGGAGTTCGCCAGTTCAGTAATCCAGAGCAGAAGAAGCAGTTCCTTCCCGGGATGATCAGCGGAAAATCGTTTGCCGCGTTTTCCCTAACCGAGCCAGGTGCGGGATCGGACGCGCGAAATATGCAAACGCAGGCCCGGTTGGACGGCAATGAATGGGTAGTTAACGGAACGAAAATGTTCACTACGAACGGTGGCTACTGTGACCTGTATTTTCTCTTCGCTAAGACAGCCAAAGGTCCTTCAGCATTTCTGGTCGATTCGAAGAAGGCGAAGTCAAGCAAGGACATTGAGAAGCTAGGCGTGAGAGGATCAGTGACTTCAGAGGTCGTGTTCGAAAACGCAAAGATTCCGAAAGAGAACCTTGTGGGAACGGAGGGAGAAGGATTCGAGTATGCAAAGAGGATGCTATGGGGTGGACGTGTGACTATTGGAGCGCTGACAACCGGAATTGCTCACGCCGCCTTCCAGAAAGCTGTGAAATACAGCAAGGAGAGGAGTGCATTTGGGAAAACGATATCCGAGTTCGAGATGACCCAAGCCAAGCTCGCTGACATGTTGACGATGATTAACGCGTCCCGGATGATGGTTTACCGTGCTGCGCATCTCAAGAGTCAGGGACAGCCGTTCGAGTCAGAAGCTGCTCAAGGCAAACTGTTGGCCACCGAGAGTGCGCTGAAGGTGTGCGATGAGGCAATTCAGATCTTTGGAGGTTATGGGTATGCGGACGAGTTTGATGTTCACCGTCACTGGCGGGACGCGAGACTGATGACGGTGGGCGAGGGGACCTCGGAGATCATGAGGCTGATTATCTCGAAGAATATACTTCATCCCTAGTAAGGTCACAACTTCTTCTCGTAGAGGCTAGCTTTCCAGCCAGGTGTCTCAGTGTCTCTAACGTGGATGAATCCGACTTTCTGGTAGTATTCGCGGATAGTCTTGTTGCTAGCGAGACAGTCAAGCCGCAAGTATCTCTTTCCTTCGGCTCTCGCTTTGGCCTCAGCCCATTGTATCATTCGAAGTCCGAGATGTTGACCGCTGTAGGAGCGTTTGATGGCGAGCTTGTGAACGTACCCGGCATCCGGTGGGAGGTCGCCCCAGAACTTCTTGTCGTTCCATTGGAGGGTGATTGTCCCCACGGTCGCCTCTATCGCCTTCACAACGTATACCTCGCCTCGCTCAATATTGTCCTTGATTGTCTGCCGGAAACCCGGGCTGGGCCGCCACTGACTCTCAAGCCCCTTTGAAGATAACCATCGAGAGGCTTCCTCCAGAATTTCCAGAACCGTATCAAGATCGCCTTGGTGCGCTCGGATTATCCTGACATCCGATCCAACGTTGACCAAATAGCTGGCCCTATCTTCAACCCTTGCCTTCGTAAGATTTGGACGTTACCAGCACTTCGACCGACACGAGATACTCCTGAGACCTGCGCGTCGAGAGGCCGGGCTTTGTGTTACCTGATTCCCATTGTGAGGGTTAGGCTCTGGCTATCATAGGCCTTGCCAATGGCCCTAGCGACCCAACCATGAAGGTCAAGCACAAAGCCAAGGCGAAGACAAGATCGAAACCTAAGACCAGAGCCAAATCCAAGACGAGCCGAACAACCCGGGCAAGGACGGCCACGATGCCAACCCCGATTACAACGCCAAACCTGAGCCCCGATTTCAAGACCTGTGAAGAGGTAGAAGTTGGAGATATCGGCGGCTTCGGAATCACCAGCGAGGAACGGATGGAACGAGAGACCCGATGCTCTCAGCGCGCAATACAGTTCTGCAAGAGCTGTGCTAGGAACCTATGCAATACTCATTACGACCTCCTTCACAAAGACCACGACAATATCGTCCGCCACGATTCAGGGCCGAGCCCAGTTCAAATGTAGGCGTATGGTGGGACACCCGTCCCATCTTCTCCTTTTTTTTCGGAACAATTGGGGTCTTCATGTTTCAAGCCAAATCATCGAAATGAAGCGCGATTGTGCCCTAGTCTCCCTCATCAAGGCCGAACTCGCTTGAATGGCTGTGTGTCCACGGTTGCTTCCCGCATCCTCTTGATACAGTCGAAATAGGCTTCAATTGGGAAAAATGGATTCGTTTCAGCCGAATTGTGGGTAAGATCCTGAGCGCACCGATTGTCTTGGACGTCCTTTCGGGAACGGAAGCTTATTACTCGGTACGTCCAACCGGCCTTCAGCTATTACCTAACATTTCCCGAAAAAAAGGTGGAAAACAGCCTATGAGAACACTTATCGTTGGAGCGGGACGAATTGGAATGCACCTAATTGGCTACTTATCTTCGAGTGATGAGAACCAGCTTACGGTTATCGAGAAGGAAGGAGAACGATGCAAGGACGTCGCCGACAAGTACGACGCGATCATTCTAAACGAAGACGGGTCGAAGCTGGATATTCTGAAGAAAGCAGACGCATCTCAAGCCGACCTGTTGCTCGTAGCTACGGATGATGATCGAGTGAACCTCGCCACTACCAGAGCTGCGAAGAAGGAGTTCGGCATTCCCCGGGTCATTGCGGTTGCTAACAGTCCCAAGAGCAAGACACGGCTTATGCAAGCAGGAGCCGACGTGGTTATCTGTCCTGTTGACCTAGCCCTACGCGACTTTGAGAACGTACTCTCGAAAGATCACTCTATTACACTCATGTATCGGTCTGCTGAGAACCTGCGGGTGGCTGAAGCTGTTATCCCATTGAACGCGTCGCTCATAGGCAAGAAAATTCACGAGATACAGCTACCCGAAAAGTGCAGGGTCGGTCTCGTGTGCCGGGACAACGGCTTCGTATTCCCTGAACCTGAGCTTGAATTGAAATCGGGCGACAAGGTCTTGCTTTTAGGCGACGCACCCTCAGTGGCACGAACCGTGGAACTCCTAAGGTCGAGTGAATCAGCTTAGGCTCGATCATAACGAAGGTCTTGCCCGGTTACTTTGGCTATTCCAACCATCTACGACCTTTTGACTAGCAACTTCGCGATCAGTCTCCTCCAAGTCGTCGTAACCCTCCTCATCACCTTCTTGGTCGTGCGTTTTTACCGGATCATTATTCAGAGAGCGGCAGGGTCCGTTCCTTCCGGTCTCGTAGCCAGCCTTCAGCAGATCGGGTCTTGGGCTATCTGGATTCTCGGAATAATCATCGTCCTCAGCCAACTCGCTGTAGCGATCAATGTGCTCCTTCTCATATTGTTCCTTGGAGGGGCTGCGATAATCGTCGCTTACAGGAATATTCTCACTGACATGGCCGCGTCCCAGTTCATCTCCACCTACCAATCGTTCAAAGTGGGAGAGTGGATAGAAATCCAGGACTATTATGGCAGGGTTGTTGAGAGAAACCTGATCCAGACGAAGATTCTGACCCCGGACAACGAGATCGTTATAGTCCCGAATTCGACTTTGTTGAAGAGGTCCGTTGTAAACAGAAGCCGGTCCGGTGGCTTGCGGGTCCAGATTCCAGTGACTGTCGACAGCAAGTTTGACCTGAAAAACGTGGAGAAGATCCTCCTGGAAATTGGCCAGGAGCTGAAGACTGATCTTGTTCCTGACGCTCCTCCCCAGGTGAGAGTCACAGAGGTTACATCCCAGCAAGCTCACCTCGTCCTTATGCTCCGAGTAACTAATCCGGCCAAGCGTGATCAGCTCATCTCAGATGTTCAAGAGAAATTCTACGAACTCCTTCCTGAACTCGACGCTCGAAAGTAGCCATTGAACGTTAAGCCATATTAGCCCGAGGTTTCGGGAACCCGTTTCTGTAACTCACGAAATCGTAGAGGACATTCTTCCTTGACCCCGCTCCCTGAGAAGCCTGCGCGACAGAAGGGACTGAAGAGAACTATTGGAATTGGCGGGTTGTTCTCCATTGGATATGCTGACGTTGGAGCCGGGATATATCTTGCCCTGAGCTTGGTTGCGTTACATGCAGGTTACGCCACTCCGATAGCAATCGGAATTGCGGCTATCGCCTATTTTCTGACAGGACTCACCTACGCGGAATTATCTTCAACGTATCCCACCGCGGGAGGGTCAGCGGCATTCGGCCGAGCAGCATTTGGAGACACCGTGAGTTTCCTCGCGGGGTGGATGCTCTGCTTGGACTATGTCGTCACCGCGGCAATCTTCTCCATCCCAGCTATCGGCTACCTATCCTATTTCACGCCGCTCCTCAAAGAGCCTATCTGGCTGGGTACAGGAGCGATCGTCCTCCTGGTCAGTCTTCTTCTTCTAAACGTAGTCGGAATCAAAGAGTCCGCGAATTTCACCTTCGGGCTTAGCATTCTCAGCCTGCTCAGCGAGATCGCGCTCATCATTCTCGGCCTCGCGCTGGTGATACCTAACGGCAGCCTCTTCCACTGGCCTCAAACGTTCAACCTCGGCACCATGCCCACGTGGTCCCAGCTCATTCAAGGGATAACCCTGGCCATGGTCTCCTATCTTGGAATAGAAGCGCTGGCCCAGGCAGCAGAGGAAACGAAGATTGCGGGAAAGACTATTCCTCGAGCAACGATGCTGACTCTAGTAATTGTAATTGCACTCTATCTCGCAATTTCCTTGGTTGCGGTCAATGTGGTTCCGCCGACAATTTTGTCGAGCACATGGAAGAACGATCCTCTCTCAGGAGTTGCAAGTAATCTACCTGGAACGGGTGCACTCATCACGGGTTGGATCGCGCTATTGGGAAGTGCCATCAGCATTATTGGGGCGAACGCTGGGATCATCGGGTCTTCGAGAACTCTCTTCGCGCTGTCTCGATACAGGCTACTTCCAAGACGATTCGGTCAGATACATCCTAAGTTCAGAACTCCTTACATCGCCGTAATGACTTTCGGCATCGGGAGCATACTTTTGGTCCTATTCAGCACATTCGTCTATCTAACCGGCGGCGAGGACCCTCTCGTCTTACTGGGAAGCCTCTACAATGTAGGAGCTCTTGTCGCATATGTCTCCGCGCATGCGAGTCTCATTGTCACCCGCAACACCGACAGACCGAGATTCAGACCCTTCAGGGTGCCGCTTACGCTCCGTTTCAAGAAGAAAACTGGAGTGCTGGAACTTCCTATCTTACCGCTGGTCGGATTGTTGGCCACCAGCGCGATATGGGTGGCGGTGATTGTGACGCACGAGTTGGGGAGGGAACTGGGCATTGTTTGGGTCGTTATGGGAATGGGATTGTACATCTACTTTAGACGGAAGAATCGCTTGCCCCTCCGCGGACGTGCGCCTCCGGAGCCCCGGGAAGTGTCTAGCCCTGGGAAAGGAGAAATGCCTATTCTGTCTCCTTGAGCCTTTTCTCTATGAAGTCTAACTGTTTTGTAAGGAACTTCTTGTATGTTCTGAGAAGCTTCACCTGCTGAGGCTTCGTCTGCTTGTCGATTGTGGTCATGGTCCGACGGAAAGTCTCAACAGTCTCTTCTAGTCCGGCTGACACTTTTGGACCCGTGTCTTGCACGAATTTCTCTGTAGAAGTTTTGAGTGTCTTGCTTGCAGCAACTAGGTCCCTGCTCAATTGTTGGAGGTCTTTTCGCATGGCCTCGAGGGCTTCCTTAGCCTCGCGGCGCACTTCATCTCGCCTATTCTTCTTTTCTGACATCTCTGACTCTGAGAATTGGCATCTGAAGATAAAGCTTCGAATTTGAACGGTTTTATCTGAATTCATATTAGACTCGTGGTTGGGCTGCGGAGCATGAAAGGGGTTCGGGACAAGGTTTACTCAGCGTGGAAAGAGGGGAAACCTCCTAGCCCTGCGATCGGGACGCTGGGGATTAGAGTTCGCAGCATAGAAGAGAGCAGAACGGTCCTCGAAATGGACGTGGACGAGCATTTGCACAACTTGTCCGGGACCATGCATGGGGGAGTCATGGTGGATATTGCGGATGCTGCGATGGGGATTGCGGTGGCGTCGACCCTGAAGCCCGATGAAGATATGACTACTATCGAGTTGAAGATGAGTTTCATGCGCCCTCACGTCAAGGGGCGGTTGGTTGCGGAGGGGACGATTGCCAAGAGGGGCCGGCGTATCGCCTTCACCGAGGCCGTTCTCACGAACGTGAAGAAGGAGATCGTAGCGAAGTGTAGCGGGACGTGGCTAATAATGCCCGCTTAGCTTGGCCTTGCCATGTCGTCAAAGCGTCCTGTTGAACTCGGTAGAGACGCGAGGCTCTTCCTCCTCTTCCTATCAGAAATCAATCTTGTAATGGGGGCTCTGTTCTTTGTCTATCCGAGCCTGGTGATCGGTCTATGGCCTTGGACTGTGAAGGCGTTGGCGGTACGGTTCATCGGCGCGATATTCCTAGCGATTGCGTTTGGCTGCTGGTCCGCTCTCAGAGCTAAGATCTGGCAGAGAGCGAAGATTCTCGTGCTAGTCGGAGGAACGTTCTTCGGAATCACATCGATCGTCGCGATCGTCCTCGCGGCCTCACAAGGTGGCGGATACGTTATCTCCGGTTGGACGGGATATTTCCTCGTCGCAAGTCTCGGAAATTTCTACCTGTTGAACCGATATGGTTGGCCCCGGAAGCCTCAAGATAGATTGAGTGCTGGCCGACCTTGGAAGACCGCCCGTTGGTTCTTCCGGATACAAACTGTCGTTGTCGGGGTGTTCGGCATCATGATGCTCTTGCTACCGGATGTCGCCCAGCGCGAGTTTTGGCCTTGGCTGGTAGCAACACCTACTCTGCAAATGTTCGCAGGCTTGTTCTTGGCCACTTGTCTCGCAACTGGTTGGGCCTCGTTGCAGACGGATATCGGTAGGGTCAGGGTTTTACTGCCTCTGGACGTGATCTTTCCAAGCCTCGCACTGTTGGCTGTGGGGATCCACTGGGATGTAATATTAAGCCAAAGCCCCAGTGCGCTAGTGACCGGAGTGTGGGTCTTCATCTACGCTTTCGTAGCAGTAGGTTCTGCTTACCTCTACTTCTACTCTAGAAAAATAGTGATGTAATTTAGAAGAATGCCTGATCTCGGCAAACGAGATCTACTCACGAAAAGTCTACTGAGAACAAGAAGCTAACGGGGCCGCGACGCGGATGGTCCCGTGGACGGGCGCTTCGCGTTCAAACTCTTGATCTAAATATCCCGATCGCCATTGTCGTAGCAGTTGGAAAATGGCATCGCAAGTACCGTTGCTTACGCTAGCGAAATTCCTGGTCCTGATCGGAGGCGTCGTTCTCTTGGTCGGGGGAATATTGCAGGCTATTGACGTGAGACTAATGGATTTCGGTACCAACTTGGCCCGATTAGGAAGTTTCACAGGGATAGTCGTAGGAATCCTCGTAGGAATATTGGCACTAGTTGGATCAAGGGAGGTTGCCAATCCGGCATGGAGCCTCATCCTTCTAATACTCGGCTTATTCGTTGGAAGCCTCGGCGGCATACTGGTCTTCATCGGAGGGCTGATCGGCCTCGTCGCCCACTACGTGAAGGTCTAACGAGCCGATAGGTTCGAAAAACGAGGGTAAGATGTTGGAGATAGAAGTATACAATTGCGGTTGCAAGGTCCGCATCTATGCGGTGGAGTTCGGGGAGTCAAAGAACGACCTCACAGAGCGACCTAGCGTTATTTCAGATTACAGCCCTTGTTCCAAGCACCGGAATGCGCGTAGGATTCCGCCTCAAGAGGCTCGCCTCTTGAAGGTAAGGGGCGAACATGAGGCCTTTCTGAACGAGTAAAGACCCGCTTTCATTAGTGATTCACTCTTATTATTCGGTCGATGGCGCGGACCCTAGTTCTTTTTCCTATGCAGTAGATAGAGCGCTCCGAGTAGAACGGATACTGAAACAGCTCCGAATAGGATTGGGTTCGAGGACGCAAGTTGAAAGCCGACCTGAACTGCTGGGCTCTCTGTGACCCCTCTCAAGTACGGTATTTCGTAGGCTCCTGTAACATATCCGTATAGCCACACAGCTGCGAATCCTCCCAGAAAGATTACGAGTGCACCACGAGCGGAACCTCGATTTCGGGGTCTGGCCTCGACAGCAGTCGCGTTAGGTCCCTGGAACTGGGCTGCCTCTTCCGTCTCAGGAGCGGTTTCTTCGGGCTCTTGTGGGTGTGCGTGTTTGGTCAGACTGGTCAAAATATCATCCCTCGTAACGTTGGCCGCTCGAGGTATGGAAGAACCCTCAGGTCGCTTGCTCTGGCCGGAAAAACTGAACCGGTGTCGTGGCCTCGGGGGTTTCTTCGAATCTGACCCCAAAGTTTGCTTTCCCCCATTATTCCATAGGCTTCGTTCGATTTGGGTGTAGACGTACTGTCGAGCCTCGGGCCTCGGACAGAGGTAACCTCTCGGTGCACATCACATAGAGTGGTCCGCTTTGGGACTCTCATGTTCAGAAAAATTGACGGTTCGGGCCGATTTCATGTTCTGTTCAATAGTGAAGAACATGAAACCCGTTAAATCCATGTCCTGTGGAGTTGGTGGTCTAGCAATGTCCAAACTAGGCGCGGTAAACTTTCCCAGGATCAACATGATTTCCCTTCTAGCCGGAGCTCTCGCGCTTGCCAGCGTCTTTCTTCCCTGGTGGGGTATAGACGCATCCGGCTTCGGTTCCTCCGTCTCCTCCCGCTGGACTCTCTGGAACGGACCCTCAACGGACAGTATCTTTAGAGGTTCAACGCAGCCATATCCGACCTTGACCTCAGCAAGCCCGATAATCGGGGCCCTAGTAGTAATCTCCGGTCTTCTGGCTATTGCGGGAAGTTTCACTTGGAATATTCGGCCTCTGATTGGGAGCTTCATACTCAGCGTTCTGACGCCTATCGTGTATCTGGGAGTGGTCAGCTATTCTGTCACGAACTCCTGCGGTGGCCAGTCGAACTGTCTGAGCGGACCCTTCGGTACAGAAACTGTTTTCGGAATTACTCTGAACTGGGGCTTCCAATTAGGCTTCTATCTCTACCTTTTTGCTGGAGCTCTGACGCTGGTCGGGCTGGGCTTCCATCGAATCTTTCACAAGACAACTTCAACACTCGAGGCTTCCCAAGTTTCCGCGGGCCCGAGCTAGGCTCAGGTCCAAGTTGCGAGGCCCATTGTCGTCGGGCCGGAGTATGTTCTAAATTGGGGGAATTACCTGGTACCATTGAACCGGTGTTAGTCCTCTGTCAGCGACACATGCCGATGCCCAAGTTTTGGTTTTCTTAGGTACGGGTGGCGCAGATTGTACTCCCCGAGTTGGATGTTTGTGCGACATATGCACGGAAGCTCGTCGAAAGAAGGGAAGATATGCTCGTAACGGGCCTGGTGTTTTCTTTACCGGTATCGATTTGCTTCTTGATACTCCGGAAGACGTCGCCCACAGTCTGGAAAGGGAGGATATTCATCACGTGTCCCATCTGCTCTACCGTCACTGGCATCCGGATCATACGATGGGTCGCCGGGTTCTAGAACAGCTCAATCTGAACCTTCGAAAGAGAACGAAAACGATCACTGACGTGTGGCTACCGTCATGAGTCCGCGAGGACTTTCGAAAAATGCTTGGTCTGGAGGATCATTTCCAGTTCTTTGTGAAGATGGGGATTGTGCGGATTCACGAGTTCGAGGAGGGTGAAGCGGTCAAGCTTGGCGAGGCAACCGTGAAGGCTTTTCGTATGGCTCAGCCGGGTCTCGCTTCGTATCTAGTTCAACAGGGTGGGAAACGGGTCGTGCTCGCTCTCGACGAGATTAAGGATTGGGATCCTGGGAGTGAGCTGTTGGAGCCAGATGTACTGGTCCTCGAGACTGGCTGGTTTGAACAAGATAAGGAGGGCGAGCAGATCATCCCAACTGATCACTGGATTCGCAAGTCAGAAGCTTCTTTCGAAGAGACCCTCGAACTCGTCGAGAAAATCAATCCAAGATTGGCGATTGCAACGCACATTGAAGAGTTGAACGGGCGCTCTTACGTTGACTATCTTGAACTTGAGAAGGGGTTCAAGAAATACAGGTTGCGCTTTGCGTATGATGGGTTTCGAGTCTCCCTCTGAAGATAGTCGCGAGGTTTGAATCTCGACATCCAAGCTCGAGCGAAAAGTAGGCTCAGGGCTGGGAATGTTAACATAACGCCTGCGAGTTTGGGATGCCATGTCTGGACAGAGGACTCTCTCCCTTGCGACAAGAGAGTTCGATCCCACCGACTATGCGAGGCTGGCTGAGATTTACAATGCGAACTATCCAGACTATCCTCGTAGTGTCGGCGAGTGGCGGTCTAGGGATGAGAGCTTGGACAGGTCGAAGTACTATCTGCAAAGATACTCCTTTCTCGAGAATGATGTGATTGTCGGATTCGGGGTTGTGTCGCATGTTACTGACATGTTTCATCCGCGCAAGTTCTGGGTCGAGATACTTGTCGATCCACTATCGCAGGGAAGAGGAATTGGGGCCGCGATCTATGAGAGACTAGGTGGCGAACTGAGCAAACTGAACGCTGTTACGGCCTGGGCTGGAGGCAGAGAAGATCTGCCGAGACTCACCGGTTTCTATCAGCGGCGAGGTTTCATGGAGAAGCAGATTGCGTGGGAGTCACGTCTTGACGTGTCCAGTGTGGACTTTGAGCAATTCCGAGAGTATCCTGAGACGGTGCAGAGGCAGGGAATCACACTTACGACTCTCGCTGAAGCGCGGAGGGAAGGTCAAGATTCACTGAAGAAGCTTCACGAGCTTGTCCAGATTATCTCTGCTGACATGCCAAGTATAGCGTCTTTCACGCCGACCTCGTACGAACAGTGGGAGGCGTTCGAGCTCAAGAATCCGAATCTCCTGCCTGAGGGTTACATGATAGCGAAGGACGGTTCCAACTATGTTGGACTCAGCACCGTCTGGCGCATCGATAAGGAGCCGAGAGGCCTCGTCCAGGGAAACACGGGTGTCAGGCGTGAATATCGTGGTAGGGGAATAGCAATCGCGTTGAAGCTGGGAGTCATCGATTTCGCGAGACGGAACGGGTACGAGAAGGTGAAGACATGGAACGCATCCGATAATGCACCTATGCTAGCGGTCAACACAAAGCTCGGCTTCAAGCGAGAAGTTGGCTGGATAATGCTGGAAAAGAACCTCGCCTGAAAAACGTTAAGGCAACGTTTCTTGGTCCGTTTTCACATCTTCGCGTCCTCCTCGACGGAGTAGGTACTCCGAGAAACAAGTCACTTCGAGGCTGAGGCTCTGGTAACGACCAGCAAATTGCCGGACTATGTCTGTCTTGTATGGAATACTAAGGGCAGGGATGCGGGGACTTGGCGACCTGGGAAGAACCTAGAGAACTGGACACTGACAATGAGGCTGTGATCAGCCTCTACGACGGCATCAAGAAAATACTGGAAAAACAGCCGAAGCCCAAGTCCAAGCCAAGCTCTGGCATCCCGAGAGAAGCAAGACACATCTTACGTTGCGGTCGAATCCTCAAGGTCGATATCGAACGGAAACTCATCGTTATTACTGTCATGAAAACGGACGGCGAGCTTCACCAGCTTCGAATAGAAGCCAACCAAGACTAACCGAACACCGGATCGGATCTAGGGATACTTTCGGAATACTCCGTTTCTCCCTCTCTTGTGACGCGAGGGTCGGTCGCTAAGACCCCCTATTTTCTAGAAAAGATTTCCTGTCTGGCATAGATAATCGGCGAGTCTCGCGATTCAGGGCACGATCCGGGCTTAGATGTGATCGCAAAAAACGGGAAGTCTAGCGCCATTCCCGAACGATTCAGGGGGCGAGATAGGGGTGTGGTCCCAGATTCGGGATCAGGGCTGATTTTGGGCGATCCAAGACGCATAATTCCCTCTAGGTAACGTCACACGTCGCGCCTTACCCGGTATTCTCCGAAGGCGTCTCTTAGAACTTCGCTGATTTCACCGACGGTGCAGTTTGCCCGGACGGCGCTTAAGATGCGATTCACGAGATTCTCTTCGTGCTTCGCAGAACTGGAAAGGCGTCCAAGAGCATTTTTGACCAGCGCAGTATTTCTCGTTCCTTTCATCATCTTCAGCTGTCTTATCTGATCTCTCTCGAGCTTGGGGTCGATGCGCTGGATTTTTGGTCCACTGCTTCCCTCGGTAAACTTGTTGACTCCGACAATAATCGTTCGTCCTTCGTCAACAGATTTCTGGAACCTGTAAGCGCTTTCCTGTATCTCGCGATGGACAAATCCGGATTCTATCGCCTTTCTCGCGCCACCTAAATCTTCCACTTTCTCTAAGAGACGAGTCGCGTCGGCCTCAAGATCTCTTGTCAAGGATTCCAGATAGTAGCTACCGGCTAGTGGATCCGCCGTTTTGGTCACTCCTGATTCGTGGGCAATTATCTGCTGGGTACGCAAGGCAATTTGAACCGACTCTTCGGTTGGCAGAGAGAGTGCCTCGTCCCTGGAATTTGTATGCAGAGATTGTGTTCCACCGAGAACTCCTGCAAGGGCTTGGATTGCGACCCGGACAATGTTGTTGTCAGGCTGTTGGGCGGTCAAAGTCTCACCACTTGTCTGGGTGTGAAATCGTAGCTTGCAGGATTCAGGATCCCGGGCTTTGAAACGGTCCTTCATGATCCGGGCCCAGATTCTACGCGCAGCTCTGAATTTCGCGATCTCCTCCAAGAAATCATTCCTGCAGGCAAAGAAGAAAGAAAGTTGGGGGGCGAACTGGTCTATCTTGAGCCCTCGTTCAAGAGCCGCCTTAACGTATTCGATCGCGTTTGCAAAACAAAAGCCTAGTTCCTGGATCGCGTTCGCGCCCGACTCGCGAATATGATAGCCACTGATGCTGATCGGGTGCCACCGGGGCATCTTGTAGGCGCAGTATTCTATGAGATCGACGGAGAGCTTTAGCGATGATTCTGGAGGATAGATGTAGGTATTCCTTGCGATGTACTCCTTCAGAATATCATTCTGTGTCGTTCCCGTTAACTTGTTCTGAGGGACCCCCTGTTCCATTCCAACCGCGACGTAGAGAGAAAGCAGGATTGGTGCGGTGGCGTTGATTGTCATGCTAGTGCTGACCTTTCCAAGGTCGATGCCCTCGAAGAGACGCCTCATGTCATAGACGCTACTTATTGCAACTCCCACTCTCCCAACTTCTCCAGCAGCCCTTGGATAGTCTGAGTCGAGACCGAGCTGTGTTGGCAGGTCGAATGCTGTGCTGAGCCCGGTCTCACCGTGAGATATCAGATACTTGAAGCGGCGATTAGTTTCTTTGGCAGACCCGAAACCCGTGTATTGACGCATGGTCCAAAGCCGATCCCGATACATTCCATCGTAGATCCCACGCGTGTATGGGAACTGGCCCGGTTTCCCCAGTGACCTTGTCCAGTTCGGTGGAACATCCTTTTTCTCGTAGATTTTTTTGACGAGGATCCCAGAGTCTGTTGTTACAGGGTCGGTCAAGCGTGTTCTCCTAGCTTGGATATGATTTCCACAAGTCTCGATGCAGCTGTCTCTGGATCAAGTTCACGTTTGACAACTCTTCCGACTAGAGCGTCGAGTTCTTTCTGATCTCCGAGACGCTTGACGGTCTGATGATAGAAATCTGAGAAAGCGGCATCTACCAGCTCGGACTGGATCCTTTTGCTCAATCTTTTCTCCCTGAGGCTTCCAGTCTCCAAATGCTTCCGGAATTTTTCGATTGCATCAACAACCGCAGGGACACCTGTTCCCTTGACCGCCACAGTCTTCAGAACCGGTGGCCTCCATCCATCTCTCTCTTGCAGACCGCTTGCGATGTTGTAGATCGTCTTCGCTGGGTTGACCAGGTCTGACTTGTTGATGACGAACAGGTCGCCAATCTCAGCGAAGCCTGCCTTGAACGCCTGAACCTCATCGCCTAGCTGAGGCATCAGAACGACAATCGTGGCGTCCACTGTCGACGCGATTTGTACCTCCGTCTGGCCTGCTCCCACAGTCTCCACGATGATAACGTCCATCCCGGCTGCATCCAGTACTCGTATCGTGTTTCTCGCGGCTCGAGCGAGTCCACCCAGGTCACCTCGAGAGGCCATGCTCCGAATGTAGACTTTCTTCTCCAGGCTATGGTCCATCATCCTCACCCGGTCCCCCAGCAACGCACCACCAGTGAACGCGCTGGACGGGTCGATTGCTAGAACTCCAACGCTACGTTCTCTCTCTCGATACTCTCCAACTATCTTGTCCACGAGAGTGCTCTTGCCAGTCCCAGTCGGACCAGTAACGCCGATGGTGAAGGCCTTGCCCGTATGCGGATACAATTCTTGAATCAGCTTTCGGCTCGGCTCTCCGCCAGCCTCGACTATCGAGATCGCCTTGGCAACAGCGCGATGCTCACTCTTGAGCACTTGAGAAGATAGCTCCCGAGCCAAGTGAAATTCTCAGTTCTGCTCTCGCCTCTAGAGCGTATTTCAAGATTCGGCGATGAAGGGCGTCAGGATAATGGAAAAATAGGAACCTACGGGCATCTTCTATTGTTTCGTGATCGTGTTTTGGCAAAGGGTTACTGGAAGAAAGTTCTAGACGAGATCAAACAGGAAAGAAGGGCTCCACCAACCACCTTCGACAGGAAGCAACTTGCGAAGGTCAAGCAAGAGAGGGTCCGGTGGGAAACCAAGACGCTCAAACCGTGGACCCGCGTTAGCCCTGAACAAAAGGAGGAATTCAGAAACCTATCCAATATTCCAGTGAAAAGAGTCTACACCCCAGAAGACGTATCACACCTAAACCAGTCCGAGGAGATCGGACTTCCAGGCGAGTATCCCTATGTCCGCGGGGTCTACCCGACGATGTACCGGGGACGACCGTGGACGATGCGCATGTTCTCCGGCTTCGGAACCCCGGAAGACACGAACAAACGTCTACACTACTTGCTGGAACATGGAGAGACTGGTCTGAGCATTGCATTCGACATGCCGACGCTCTACGGGTATGACCCTGACAGTCAGCGGGCTGAGGGAGAGGTGGGACGCTGCGGTGTGTCGGTGGGCTCGTTAAAGGACATGGAGATTATTCTCGAAGGTATACCGTTGGAGAAGGTGAGTACTAGTATGACGATCAATGCTCCCGCGTCGGTTCTAACTGCGATGTATGTTGGCGTTGCTGAGAGACAGGGTCTGAAACCGAAGGAGCTTCGAGGGACAGTTCAAGCGGACATTCTCAAGGAGTACATCGCTCAGAAGGAGTGGGCTTTCCCACCTGAGGCGCATCTCAGAATCATCCGTGACATGATGGTGTATTGTACTAAAGAGATGCCGCAGTGGAACTACATCAGCATCAGCGGCTACCATATCCGTGAAGCAGGGTCCAGCGCAGTTCAGGAACTAGCGTTCACGCTCGCCGATGGTTTCGCGTATGTTGACCTCGGAATCGAAGCAGGGCTCAAGGTCGAGGATTTCGCGCCCCGCCTTTCCTTCTTCTTTAACTGCGGGATGGACTTTTTCGAAGAGGTCGCAAAGTTCCGGGCTGCACGGCGAATCTGGGCAAGGGTGTTGAGAGACAAGTACAAGGTCAAAGACCCTAGATCACTCTTGTTGAGGACGCACGCCCAGAACTCTGGCGCATCTCTAACATGGCAGCAACCCCTCAACAATATTGTACGAACAACCATTGAGGCATTAGCAACGGTGCTTGGCGGGACCCAATCGCTTCATACCAATTCTTACGATGAGGCGTGGGCATTGCCCTCTGAAGCAGCGGCTACTGTTGCCCTGAGGACCCAGCAGATCATTGCGGAAGAGACTGGTGTCACAGACACTATCGATCCGCTGGCCGGATCGTACTATCTGGAATGGCTGACTGATGAGATGGAGGAACGAGCCTTCCAGTACTTCGACAAGATAGAAAGAGCTGGCGGATTGTTGGACGCGATCAAGACCGGGTTCATTCAGAGAGAGATCGCTGAGAACTCCTACCGTTTCCAGCAGGAACTTGAGAGAGGGGACAGGGTTGTCGTTGGCGTGAACAAGTACCAGATCGAAGAGAAGAAGCCGATTGATACGTTGAAGATCAACGAAGAGGCACAACGACGCCAGGTCGCAAGGATAAACATGGTGCGGGAAACACGGGACAACAAGAAAGTTGAGCAAGCGTTAGATGAACTACGGAAGACATTCAAGGACGAGAAAGCGAACTCCATGTATCCTATGGTCAAAGCCGTCAAAGCCTACGCAACGCTAGGGGAGATCATGGATGTGGGACGGAAGATTTTCGGCGAATACAAGGAACCACCGATTCTCTGATCAAGGAGACCCGAGCAACGAAGAAGACTCTCGCATCAGCACTAGCTCGGACTAGCTATGAAGTCAAGGAACTAAACTCCGCCACTTGGCCTGATTTCGAAAAATTCTTCGCAAAACACAACGGAGTCCAAGGCGGTTGCTGGTGCACCTTCTACCACCATGAGGAAGGTCGCTTGCTGAAAGAGGGCTTGAGGCGGGAGGACGCGATTGCCTTGAATCGAAGGGAAAAGAAGACTCTAGTCACCAAGGGCCGATCTCATGGAATCCTCGTCTATGCTGGGGGTCAAGCGGTCGGATGGTGCCAATATGGTCTAAGGGAGGAGTTGCCTCGGATCGATTCAGGCCGCAACTACAGCAAACTCGATCTTTCAAGTGATCAAGGCCGAAAACTCTGGCGTCTCACATGTTTCTTCGTAGACAGGGATTTCCGGAAAAAGGGCGTAGCAGGTGTCGCGTTGAGGGCAGCGCTCGATTCGATACGTGAGCAGGGCGGAGGAATAGTCGAAGCCTACCCGTCCACTTCCAAGGAAGGTGGAACTTGGTCTCTCTGGTTTGGAACAGTAGCCATGTTTGAGAGAGAAGGCTTCAAAGCACACGCAAAACTGGGCGAGAAACACCTGCTCATGCGCAAGACGCTCGCGTAAAGTGTTCCATGTTGTCAAGAGAGAACCTGAAGTTTCGCAGGACGCCGAAACCTTGGAAGACACTAGAGAGCAGGAAGATTGCGTCGCTGGGCGACTTGAAGCTTCATCGCGACCGGATCGTCTCCAAAACCGGCTTCCAAATGGTCCATCCACGACTATTCGTTGACGATTTCTCGATCGTCATCCCGGTTCTTGGTCGGGATAAGCTTGTGATGATATGGAATTATCGATACGCTATCCAGGGCTGGGAGCTCGAGCTTCCAGCCGGCCACATCGAAGATGGTGAGAGCCCGGAGGCTTGTGCCAGGAGGGAGCTGGAAGAGGAGACGGGGTACTCTGCGGGTTCATGGAAGAGGCTTGGATGGTTTCATCCCTCTCCAGGGTTATCTTCCCAGAGGGCGTATGTCCATCTTGCCCGCAACCTGAAAGCCGGATCTTTGCATCGGGAGCGCTACGAGGTTGGTATGGAAGTTAAGATTCTCAACCTACGGGATGCGTACAAGCAGCTGTGGCATGGCGAGATTGTTCATTCGCCAACCGCGTCCGCTCTAGGGATAGCTCAGCCGAGAATTCTAAGAGCGGAAAGAGCTACTGTTTCGCGCCGCAACTAGTGCAGAACGAGTTCCCCGGTGCAAGCGGGACGCCACATGAACGACATTTCGCCATTGCAGCAGCCACCACCGGTGCTTGTCCCGGTGCTGAGGGGGAAGGGTTGTACTGGAGGGTTGGTTGTGCCGCCGGAGCGTACTGAGTCTGTGATTGAAGGGTGGGAGAGTACCTTAGTGTCGGTTGAGTGTTCATCGCGGGCATGGAGGTTGGGACCATTCCCTTGCCGAAGAAGACTTTGACGTGAGTTCTGGTGAGATAGATGATCATGATGAGCCAGAAGACTAACGCGTAGCCTGCTTGGTACAGTCCGGTAAACGCGGCGTAGGCTGCGCCGAGGATCGAGAGCACCGTGAAGATCATTCCAAGGGTCCACGCCCAACCTCTTCCATGGAGAAAGCCGACCCCGGTCGCCAGCCATACGAGGCTGAAGAAGAGAAAGACTCCACCGATAACGATCCCGACGGTACCGATCAGGGTTCCAACCGTGGGAAGAGTGGAGAATATGGCAGCCAAGCCGATGATAGCAAGGCTGACTAGAAGTCCAAGGACACCGATTAGGATCTGAATTATCGCGAGAAGTGTAATGCCGATTGGCCGGGAGGGCTTCTGCATCATGGAAAATCGAGTCTTCACTGGAAGGTGTTAAGCGGACTGTTACCAACCTCCTTCACGAAGAGTGAGCTAGGTCGGAATGAGTGAACAGAAGTGTAAAGAAAGCCTAATTCTGATTGCTTTGAGATATCGGCTCGACTAGGGTGTCGAGGAACCCGTTCCTGGCACAGTAGAGCGTAATGCCATCGGGGTTCCCTTACCGAAGAAGACTTTGACGTGCGGTCTCATTAGATAGTAGATTATCAGTAGCGAGATTATCAAAGAGAGGATACTACCGTAATTGCCACCAACCATCTGAAATACGTCGAGAACTATTCCAATGACACTCACTATGATCCCTAGATTCCACGCCCATCTCTTTCCACCCAAGAACCCAACTCCGACGGCTAGATAGAGGATTCCTAGAATCAAGATTGCCGCGCCGAGGGCGATTATTAATGCCGATATGGTTCCTACGCCGAGCGAGGCCAGTCCGGGATAGCCAGCATTTGTTATAGCGTTTGTAATGTCAATAGAAGCGGATAGCGTACCAAGGAGGAGTCCAAGTCCAATGAGCACTGCTCCGCTAAACAGAAACGCTATTGCTCCTAGAATTGCTAACACGGCGAGAACTGTTACACCGGTTGGTCGCGGTGGTTTCGGCTGCATGGTTGTTAGATACTCGCTCCGCAACTAGGGCAGCGTGTTGCTCCAGCGGGAATGCTGGCACCGCAATTCTTACAGTTCGTGCCCATCGATCCCATGGGTGCTGAGCCCATCGGCATTGACGAGCTCATCATCGGTGGAGGCATTGCGCCCGGAGCCATTGTTGGCTTGAAGGTTAGTGCGAGTATCCCGCCGATTAGTCCGAGAAGGAAACCGATGAAGAAACCTCCGAAAGAGGAAGTGGCGAAGCTAATGAGGGACAGTATGAGTACGATCACTCCCCACATTGTGTGAGATGTGGGCTTGGTGTACATCATAATGCCTCCAAGCATCATGATTATCCCGAAAATCAGTCCCAAGATTCCCAGTATGGCGACTGTTGAACCTAATTCGGGTGCGCCTGTTGTCCCGCTAGTGCCTCCGAAACTAGAGATTGCGGCTCCGATAAAGGCTTGGAAGATGCCACCTATCAATACAAAGATTCCTCCGATCAGAGCTAAGACAAAGGCTGCTGTTGGTTTATCGCCCATATCAGATCAGTCTCAGCGAGGCTCTGACAGTATATATAACGTATTCCGTTCTCGCCGAATTTCGGCGATTCTTGCGAAATTTGGGGATTTTTTCCGGTTTTGAAGCCAGATAACCGTTGACACGATCAGAGTCTCGGGATTGTGTTCGCGTTTCATGAAGGGCGGAGCGCGCGAAAATCGACCACCCCGGGGGTCACAGATTAGTTAGTGAAAAAAGAATAGTTACGGAGAAAAGAATAGTTACAGAAAGAGGGCTGTGAGTCTCTACGAGGTTTCTCATATCCGGCTATCTTACGCCAGGTTCTGTTGGTTCGGTATTTCGGACCCAGGTTGAACGCTGGACTTGCTCCGTGGGAGTTGCGGGGCGGTTTCTCTTCTTTATCCAAAGGAGGTCGATGATGAAGTCGACCTAAAGGGTCGGAATGAAGCGAAAAAAGGGAATTTGATTCTCTGCGTTAGGCTAGCGCGTTGCTAGCAACGCGGGCGGACGTTATGGTTACTTTTTGCTCCAGAGGCCGATGACGTTGCCGTGCGGGTCGCCGATTGTTCCCCAGTAGCCCATTCCGCCGCCGATCGACTTGCGCTTTTTCAGGATTCGTCCGCCGAGGCTTTTTGCCTTCTGCTGTGTTGCTGGTATAGTGTCCACGTTGACGTAGAATGTTGTTGAGCCGGGTTTGACTTTCTTGCCTAGTTGGAAGCCTCCGCCGACGCCTTTCTGCGAGGTCTTGAACATTGCATAGCCATCACCGAACATCTCGAATTTCCAGCCGAAGAGTTTGGAGTAGAACTTCTTTGTCGTTATGAGGTCCTTGGATGTCAGTTCTATGTGGCCGATTTCCTTTCCCATAGTAGCTGTATATTGCCAAATATTGAGTTTAAAAGTTCTTACACGGGGCTCAGAAACGCCCGTTTTGACGTATCAACTGCTCATGGGGCTGGTCAAACGATCTAGAAAGAGCTGTTTGAAACTTCTAGAATCCACATTCTTGCAAATCATCATTTTCTTGCCCGGCGCCTTGCCTTCCTGCAGGCTTTCACGTCTATCTGCAACGGTCATGCCCACTGTGATTTCGCCTCTTGTCTCGACTTGGACTTTGTAGCGGGCGTATTCGAAGAGTGAGGGCTTGATCTCGGTGGCGACGGTCATCGGATCGTGCAACGCGAAGATTCGATGTTTGTGTATGTTCTTGTTGAGGATCCTAGCCGCGAAGCTGGCAACTCGGCCCCGGTTCTTCTTGATATCGGTGTAATTTTTCAGTGTTAACTGGTTCTTGGGGTTCATTGTCACGTCGAGGCCAACCGCTGTTAGCGGAACTCCTGATTCGAATACGATCTTTGCCGCCTCCGGGTCCGCGTAGATGTTAAACTCGGCAACCGGCGTTACGTTGCCAATGCCGTATTCTGTTACACCGTAGGCTCCGCCCATTACCACGAGTTCCTTGATCATTTTGGCGGATTCAGGGAAACCTGTTAGGAGAGCGGCAATGTCGGTGAGAGGACCCGTGCAGATTATGGTTAGGTCGCGACGCTTTGAGATAGCCAGTTCGTTAGAGATCGTGTCTAGGGCATTCTTTTCTGCTGGACGAATCCTTGAAACTGGAAGGTTGGAATCGCCAAGCCCATCTTTTCCATGGAAGCTAGTGGCACGGACCGGATCTCGGACAAGCGGGTTTCCTAGCCCTCTAGCAACCGGCACGTCTCCCCTATTGAGAAGGTCAACGACTCGCAATCCATTCATTGTCGCTTGTTCTGCTGTTACGTTGCCGGAGACTGCTGTTATGGCCATGACTTCTAGTTCTGGGGATCTTAGTGCGAGGATGAGGGCGAGCGCGTCGTCTATTCCTCCATCTTGGTCGATGATGACGCGGGTGGGCTTCTTCGAGCCCGAGCCCATCCTAGAATAGTTTCGTGACTTTCTTAGTCGGTAGCACGTCTGTCAAGTACCAGAATTTGACGTACTGTAATCCTGTCCGGTATTGTAGCTCGGTGAACGAGTTGACAGCGTCCTCTGCGACGATTGTCTCGTAGCCTTTGAAGAACGCGTCCGCGCAGGTATGTCTCACGCAACAGTCAGCGTGCAGTCCTGCGAGTATCAGGGTGTTCGCGCCCTTGCCATCGTAAGCTCTCTTCAATTCCTTCTCGAGCCTTGTATCGTGGAAGCTGCTGTAGGTTGTCTTGGGAATCTCAACATCCTTCTTTCGGGGCCTGAGGGCGCTGATCACCTTGGCGCCCTTTGTCCCTCTCATGGCGTGTTCGCCCCAGCGCTGGATCTCAAAGTCTCGGCGTGTGTGGGAATCGTTAGGATAGAAGACGGGAATGTCTGCGCTACGGGCTGCGTCGGCTAGGTCCCCGGACTTGGGAATGATTGGGAGGGCGCGGTCGGTCTTGATCTTCCCGTAGACAAAGTCATAGAGCATATCGACCACCAAGACAGCGTATCGCCGGTCCTTGTTGTATACGTGAGGCGCGACTGACATTCCGGGATCGTAGAGTACTATCTTCTCTGTCGAGCCTTGTCCGTGACTTTTGCTCAAGAGATTCTCCTCAAGATCGATCTAGGCATGGATTTTAAGATATCAACTAGATTGGCTTGGGGACGTCTGAGGAAGAAAACTTGCCCGGGAAGGCTGACGTTGTAATTGTGGGAGCGGGTATAGCCGCTCTGGCACTGGCAGTAGAACTTCAGAAAAAAGGGATCTCGACAATCCTCCTTGAACGACAAAGGAGTCCTGAGGGCATTCCGCGTGGTCTGACTTTCCAGCCGAATGGCTTGGCGGTTCTAGAAAGGCTTGGAGCACTTGGTCGGGCCAGAGAGGTTGGTTCTGCGTCCCAGATTCTCGAAGTGAAAAGCTGGGAGGGAGAAGTTCTGCTTGAAGCGGATTACAGCTTGTTGGATCACCCCCAGAACTATCTCCTGACGGCGAATGCTACTGAGCTGGAGCGGTTGCTCGTCTATGTGGCCGAGCAGGCCGGAGCGCAGGTTCTCTGGGGAACCTCCTTCCAAGAAATAGTCCTGAACGCGGGCCGGGCAGAAGGAGTAGTCTATGAAAGCGAGGGAGTTAGAGACGAGATCAGAGCACCTGTCGTAGTTGGAGCGGATGGTCCTCAATCGCATGTCCGAACTAGCCTTGGCGTAGAGGTGAAGACAAAGAAGTACCCTGATTCATTTCTAGTCGGACTCGTCGGTCCCGTTCCAGGCTTGGAGGGCAGGGCGCGCCAGTACCAGCATCCGGGAAAGATGCTTGGGATTATGCCTTCAGGACCTGAGGCGACCTATCTCTTCCATTGTGTGGGTCCGCGTAGTTTTGATAGTGTGAAGAAGGAGGGTTTGGGGTCTTTTAGGGCGGAGGTTGTTCAGGCGGCGCCGGAGATGGCGGACGCATTTACAGGTGTTGAAGCATGGACCAAGATGGCATACTTTACGCCCTCGTTCATACAAGTGAACAAGTGGGTGGGAAACGGGATCGCACTGCTCGGGGATTCAGCGCACACTTTTCATCCACACGCCGGACAGGGAGTAAACCTCGCACTGGAGGACGCAGTGGTGTTGGCCGAAGTGATCGAGAAATGTAAGATAGCGGGAGACTTCTCACAGACGGCATTGCTGGAATATCAGACCCAGCGGAAAGTGCGCGCTGACGTGATCGGGAAGCATGCGAACTATACGGTGACGTATGCGCTGAGCGATAACTGGCTGATAAAACGGCTGAACCGGAGGGCGCTTCGGAAGTTGAACAAGGACAAGAAGCTGCAGAAGAAAGCGTTAGAGATCACTGCCGGGATCTTCGAGAAGAAGCCCGGACTGGTGACCTTGGCGAAGATTGGGGGAATACTACCCTGAACCGCGGGCTCTTGAGCCTCCAGAGGGAAACCGCTCTTGCGTCGCGAGGTGCGCTGTGCAAGACCCCCCCTTTTAGAGGAGAAAATTTTCTGTCTGGTAGTGATTATGGGCGAGACGGGCTATTCAGGGCTCAGACCAGGCTTGGATCAGGTGACGTTTTTACGAGTCGTCAAGAAGGATTTGCTATGCAATTAAGCGGACTGTCTACAGATTCGAGATCAGGGCTTGAAATGGGCGAATCCACGGCTAGAAGCGCGTCGCATGTTGGATTGTCTCACTTGTCATCCTTTTCCTTCGCTACCTGATCCTTAACCGACTTGAAGAAGTCCGTGCTCTCGATTCGTCCAGCTTCCGACCGGACAGCGTCCAAGTCAATTTTCAACCTGGCATGTGTTACCTTGCGACGTCTGAACGCGAAGAATACAGCAACTAGTAGCAAGGCTAGTAGGGCGGCTATTATACCGAAATAATAGAGCGGGAAAGAAGCACTCCCCCCAGACGCATTCTGAACAGTGATGGCTCGCGTCGCAGAGCCAGTGTTGGGAGGCGTCGGCGAGTCTGATGCCGTGACAACCAGGGACCAGAGCCCACCAGTGTCCGAAGGTCGCACTGTATATGTTCCTATCCATAATCTCAGGGATGTGTCGAAAACAACCGGAACAGTATCGTTGATCGTGGGCGTCCCGCTGTAGAGTAAGTAAGCTTTCACAGTGCCCGGCTGGAAAACCGTACCGTCAGGATACGTGACGTTCGCATTGAAGGTAAGCTGTTGACCCACAGCGATGGTAGAGTTAGTGGTTACAATGACAGTTAGAGGGATAGTTGCTAGCAGCGGGGCGGTGGAGACTATTGTTCCGGGACCATTGTTCCCGTAAGCGTCGCTATAGGCATGTCCCCCCAAGCTTGCAGTCCACGTCCCGGTCTGATTATCCAACGACGTCTGGTAAGACGCATCGAAAGTCTGAGACGCACTATCATATGTCGCCGTCAAAGTGACGGTGTTACCAGGCCCAGCCAAGTTTAGGAGAGCGACTCCTGTCGAGGGAATGGACCCATCTGGATAATTGGGCTGAAAGAAGAAACTCATCGTCTCCGTCCTCTGGTAGACTGATTTGACGGACGTGATCGAGCTAACGATCATAATCGCAGGTCCCAGCGAGAAAGGTTGCGAATCAGCCGGATTCTTGACAGTGCTTGTCCCGGTCAAGGTAACAATGTAAGTGTCTATTGTGGCGTTTCTTGGGGTCTTCCAGCTTGTAGCCACGATCCCCGTGCCCGTCGCTGGTACGTTTTGGGAAAAGACGAGCGTTGAGGTGCTCTGGGTCCTGATGGTTACTGTAACACTTTCTGACGCGCTGTATCCGCTTGCCTGTATGAGCACAGTTTGCGTTCTCTGATATGAGGAACTATCCGTGATGGTGAGTATGAACGAGGTCCCAGCTATGCTTGGCGATGCGGTGGGCCATAGCTCATCGACCTTGGCATTGTACTGGCCGACTAGCGTGTTCGATCCTTGGAATGAAGGACTTGGGTAGACAACTATCAGGGTAAACTTGTCTTGGCCTGGTGCGGTCGTATAGTTCGCCAGAGTTTGAGCGGTCTTCCCTGCTGGATCGGTTACGGAGAACCTGAACCTGTATTGGGTGTTGGGAACGGCACTATTTGCAGATAGGACAAGGCTGACCGTGTTCCCTTCCGATGTCGCTGCCGGAACGGAGTTCAGAGAGAATGGCGGGTCAGCGTGAACCATTGGGACTATATTGATCGATAGAAGAGGGACAAAGACGACGAGGGCAAGCAGAAGCATGCATTGGCTGATTCTAGAGTATCGCGTGGCTCGTCTTCTCCATAAGCGTCGATGATGAGCGAGGTAGTTCTGTCAGCGACTAAAGTGGGTCTCGTAACTTCTGGCTCTAAGTCGAAGTATCGAAGGAAGCCTGAGAACTGCGATTAGGGCCTGTTCGGGGCGAATCCTGAGTATTGCGCTAGGTTGTGGCAGGAACAACCTCTGCGATTGGTGCCAGAACCTGTTCCTCGGGTAGTTTGACGTCTTTGAATGAACGCCAGAAGTACGTGATCGCACTCAGGTAGAGTCCCGTGCAAATCATGAACGGTATAACTAGGTAGATGCTGCTGGGACTCGTTGCTAGACCCATAATGTAGCCTCCGATACCGGTGCTGAACGAGTTGGGCAGCCTCCAGAGAGAAGCCACGATGGCAGAAGCTACAGATCGCTCTTCGGCTGGAACCAAACCCATCAAAAGAGAGTTCTGAGCGGGGTTCGACATCATCATTAGCATGCTTCTGACGATGTAGATCGAGAAGGCAGTGGCGAAGTTGGGCGAGAACGGAATCGAGAAAAGAAACAGAGTAGACGTTCCTTGCGTTAGCACGATTGTCCGAACGGTTCCGAATCTCCGGGCAAGCCGGGGAGTTGCAAGGTTGGCGAATCCCATCACAAGGCTGTTGATGCCGCCGAAGATTGGCCCAGTAACGTCGTTTGCTAGACCATACTTGAGAAAGGCCCAACCTGGAATAAGAGGGATTACCATGCCAGCGCCTAGAGCAATTACAATCCCGTAAGCAGCGTATCGAAAGACTATGCCGCGGCTCTTTCTCGGAAGAATGTGGAACCCAGATTCTTGGTTCGTCTCTAGCCTAGACTCGGAGACCCTGAGATAGACGATCATTGGACCGATGAGACTGATGGCAGCGACGCTGATGAACAGATATCGATTGCCAGTAACGAGGTCAACTTGGTAGGCTGATTTCAGTAGGTCGAGAAGACTGGTGCTGAAGCCTCCTAGAGCCGAGGCAATCGTGGCTACGAAGAATGAGAGGCCGAAGGCACTTGTCCGTTTCAGGTTTCCTGCTTTGTCTGCTAGCATGGCGCTCCAGGAGGACGCGTACATGGCCTCGGAAAGTCCGGCCAGAACAGCCGCTCCGAACAAGTGAGAGATATTCGAGTCGACCGCAAAGATGGCTAGCGCTAGGCTTCCCAGTACTCCTCCAATGACAACCAGCTTCTTCTTGCCATAACGATCGGCAACGCCACCAAATACAAGGGTGGAGGAGGCGCTAACGATTCCGAAGGTTCCTAGGATGAGGCTGCTGGTGGCGAACGAGATGCCTTCGAGTACGAGAAAGACCTGTAGGGAGATGAACAGTAATCCTGCAGCCGCCCAGGTGAAGAAGCTCGAATAGATCAGGAGATTGGCTTCATGCGGTATCCCCTTGTACTCTTCGAAGATGGAACTTATGCGCTGGAACAATGACGAGCAACTATCCCTCTAGCTGGGCTCTCGGAGAAGCGTCGCAGTGGCTCTAAAGGATTAGTCTCGGAACGGGCGACTTCGCAACGCTTCTCTGTTGGTGAATCTTGGTTTGTAGCGATTTTCTGAGCCTTCTAGCTCCTGCTCTGTCTTCGGTAACGAAATTTTCTCCTGCAAGTTTCTTTCTGATGACTCGCTTGAGTTCGAGGTCAATTTCGTATCCGATTCCTTCTCTTCCCAGTTCCTTCGCGACCTTCAATGTCGTCCCGGATCCCGCGAAAGGGTCGAACACGGTTTCTCCAATCATGGTGAAGAGCTTGATCAATCGCCTGGGAATTTCGTCGGGGAAGGCGGCGATCCCTTCCTCCACGCGGCCAGCCATTGGGAGGACGTTGGTGATGTTCCAGACTGTCAGGTTCCATCTCTCCTTGTTGAGTTTTGTGGTATCTATTTTTGATGATTCTAGAATCTTCTTTGGTGCGTCTTTCAAGTGAGCGTAGTCGAATTCGCCGTTCTGGAATAAGAGGATGGATTCCTGAATATTGTCCGGGTAAAAGTACATCGGGTATGGATGCTGGAGGACGACGCCGCTTCGCCTGCTGATTCTAGTGTAGCCAACGGGTTTGACCCAGGTTATCTTGTCGCGATAGAGAAAACCCTCGTCTAGGAAGATTCTGGTCGTATCCGCGACAAGGGGGTATTTCCGCCCACGACTGCCATCTCCTTCTTTCACCAGCATATCATCGGTGACTATCGCGCAGATTCTGCCTTTTCCTAGGACTCTTTTGCTCTGAGAGGCGAAAGATTTGATCAAGTCCAGATAATCATCATAGGTTGGGAAAAGGTCTGGATAGTCGAAAGGGGCGTTGTAGTAGGGTGGAGAGGTAACGATCAGAGAAACCTCGCCATCAGCGATTTCCCTCGAGGTCATCTTTCTGAGATCCCCGAAGAAAACTTGGAGACTTGGGGCGTCCTTGGACCTCTTGCTCTTAGGACTCATGACACAGCACCCCTATTCTGATCCAATTCCATGAATCCGAGGCAGTGAGTATATACGATGTCGTCACAGTAGATGGATTATGCTGGATCCTGCGAAGGTTCCTGTTGAACAATCCGCTTTGCTGGTTATCGATGCTCAAGACTCGTTCAGAGTCGGTCCGCGGTGGGCAAAACGCAACAACCCAGCTTTTGAAAAGAATGTTAGCGCTCTCGTCGAAGCTTATCGCGCTGCTCATCTGCCGGTTGTGTTCTTCCTTCATACTGACAGTGATGAGGCGTTTGCCAAAGACAGCCCATCGTTCAAGCTGATGGACTTTCTCAAACCTCGGAAGG